>Ga0114939_10001313_pt1 | contig 19683 bp, 17 predicted proteins | sample AshMeaCrysSpring_FD_87196 | JGI IMG/M metagenome (GOLD analysis project Ga0114939, IMG submission 87196) | Groundwater microbial communities from Big Spring, Nevada to study Microbial Dark Matter (Phase II) - Ash Meadows Crystal Spring | ecosystem: Environmental > Aquatic > Deep subsurface >...
GCGCCACCGTGCGCGACCGCAGGCGGGCGGCCTGCGCCGCGCCGCCGCCGGCGCGGGCAATGGCGCGCGCGGTGGCCGCCGCTTCGAGCAGGGCGTCGTTCGAGATGTCGTCGGAATAGGCGAAGGCCGTGCGCTCGCCGCTGACGGCGCGCACGCCCACGCCCTGCTCGATGTCGAAGCTGCCGCTCTTGACGATGCCTTCCTCGAGCGCGAACGACTCGCTGCGCACGTGCTGGAAGTACAGGTCGGCGAAGTCGGCGTCGTGCTCGAAGATCAGGCCGAGCGCCCGCTGCAGCGCCGCCTCGTCGAGGCCATAGGGCTCGAGCAGCAGGTGGCGCGCGGTGGCGAGGCGGTCGAGCGTAGCGTCGGCGGGGGTCATCGAGGCGGCTTCCGGCAGGGGCGCCGCAGGCCGGGCGCCCTCAGGGAGCCGGAGTTTACCGGCGCCGCCTGGTTCAGCGCTCGATCCAGTGGACCCGGTTCGACTCCAGCGGCACCCTTGCCAGCGGATGCTGCGGCACCAGCCGCGCGGTGAAATCCGTTGCCGCGCGCCGGGTCTCGACGGTGGCGCGGAACAGCACCCCGTTGACGGCGCCCGGAACCAGGCCGATCTGCTGCATCGGGAACAGGTACTCCGGCTCGCCGGCGGTCGGCTCCGCGTACAGCTGCGCGGCGACCGCGTCGACCGGCAGGTCGCCGAGATACGCCGTCAGCGTGAAGGTCCAGCCGCCATCGTGCTCGGTGACCTCGAGCCGGCTGGTGTGCAGCTCCTGCCAGCGGTGGCGGATCTGCCGCTCCCAGTCCCACAGCGCCCTGGCCTGCTCGGCGCCGTCGGCGCAGCGCAGCGCGTAGTCGGCCGCCGCCGGCAGGTAGTAGTCGCGGATGTACTCGACCAGCATGCGGTTGGTCGAGAACTGCGGCGTCAGCCGGGTCATGCTCGCGCGCAGCCGCTCGATCCACTGCCGCGGCAGGCCGAGCGAGTCGCGCCGGTAGAACTCGGGCACCACCTCCTGTTCGAGCAGCTGGTACATCAGCTCGGCTTCGCGCTCGTCGTCCTGCGGCCCGCCGATCTCGCTGCTGCCGTTCACGCCCCAGCCGACTTCCGGCGTGTGGGCCTCGGCCCACCAGCCGTCGAGCTCCGAGAGGTTCAGCCCGCCGTTGACCAGCACCTTCATGCCGCTGGTGCCGCACGCTTCCCAGGCCCGCCGCGGCGTGTTGATCCACACGTCCACGCCCTGCACCAGGTGCGCGGCCAGCGCCATGTCGTAGTCCTCGAGGAACACGGCGCGCGTGCGCACGTCCTCGCGCCGGCTGAAGGCGGTCCACTGGGCGATGAAGTCCTTGCCGACCTCGTCGTGCGGGTGCGATTTTCCGGCGACGATGATCTGCACCGGCCGCGCCGGGTCGCTGAGCAGCTGCGCGAAGCGGTCGGCATCGCGCAGCAGCATGCTCGGCCGCTTGTACTCGGTGAAGCGGCGGGCGAAGCCCAGCGTCAGCACGTTGGGGTCGAGCACGTCGCGGCTGCGCGCCAGCGTCTTCTTGTCGGCGCCGCGCTGCGCCAGCTGGCTCTCGAGCCGCCGCCGCGCGTAGTTGACGAGGTCGCGCCGGGCCGCCGCGCGCATGTCCCACAGCGGCTCGTCGGCCACCGCCGCGATCCCGGCGCCGAGCGCCGCCGTCTCGCCCAGCCAGCGGTTCTTGCCGCAGGCGGCGGTCCACAGCTTGTCGGCGTGCGGCGAGTCCCAGGTCGACATGTGCACGCCGTTGGTCACGTAGCCGATCGGCACCTCGCGCTGTGGCCAGCGGGGGAACAGCTCGCGGAAGATGCGCCGGCTGACCTCGCCGTGCAGCCTGCTCACCGCGTTGATGCGGGCGCAGGTGCGGGTGGCGAGGAAGGCCATGTTGAACGGCTCGCCGGGTTCGCCGCGCAGGCGGCCCAGGCCGAGGAGGTGCTCGGGCGGCAGGCCGAGTTCCTCGGCGTAGTCGCGGCCGTACTGGGTCAGCAGATCGACCGGGAAGGTGTCGAAGGCGGCGGCCACCGGCGTGTGCGTGGTGAAGACGTTGCCGGCGCGCGTGGCCCACAGCGCCGGCCAGAAGCCGACCTTGTGCTTGCGCATGAAGGCACGCGCGCGCTCGAGCGTCACCAGCGCCGCGTGGCCCTCGTTCAGGTGGCACACCGCCGGCTCGATGCCGAGCATCTCGAGCAGCCGCCAGCCGCCGATGCCGAGCGCGATCTCCTGCGTCAGCCGGTTCTCCTTGCCGCCGCCGTAGAGCTGGCCGGTGATGCCGCGGTCGGCGGGGCTGTTCAGCGGGTCGTTCGAATCGAGCAGGTACAGCGGCACGCGGCCGACCTGCGCCTTCCACACCAGCAGCCGCAGCGTGCGGCCGGGCAGGTCGACCGGCACGATCATCCGCCGCCCCTCGTGGTCGCGCACCGGGCTGATGGGCAGCGTGTGCGGCAGGTTGGCCGGGTACAGCTCGATCTGCCGGCCGTGGGCGTCGACCATCTGCCGGAAGTAACCCTCCTGGTACAGCAGGCCGACGGCGACGATCGGCACGCCGAGGTCGCTGGCGGTCTTCAGGTGGTCTCCGGAGAGCACGCCGAGGCCGCCGGAGTAGATCGGCAGCACCTCGGTGATGCCGAACTCCATGCTGAAGTAGGCGATCGGCCCCTTGAAGCCGGGCGGGCACAGCCCCTCCCACTGGGTGCGCGCGCCGTAGTACGCCTCGGCCTCGTCCTGCACGCGCTGCAGCTCGTCGAGGAAGCGCGCATCGACGGCCAGCGACTCCAGCCGCCGCGCCGGCGCGTTCTGCAGCACCAGCCACGGGTTGCGCGTGCGCTCCCACAGTTCGCGGTCGAGCATCGCCCACAGCGCGTCGGCGCCGTGGTTCCAGCTCCAGCGCAGGTCGAGGCTGAGGTTGGCGAGGCTGCTGATCGATTCGGGCAGTTCACGCACGAGCGGATGGGTCATCGTCGTTGGAAGTCGGTGGTCGTGAAGGAAGCGTTGGCAACGCCATCGGTCAGGCGAATACCCGATGCGACAGCGCCGGCAGGCTGGCGCGCACCTGGGCGATGCGGGCGAGATCGACGTCGCCGACGGCCAGGCCCGGGCCTTCGGCGAGCTCGGCCACCGTCTCGCCCCAGGGATCGAACAGCACGCTGTGGCCGAACGTGGACTTGCCGTTGTCGTGCCGTCCGCCCTGCGCCGGCGCCAGCACGTAGCACAGGTTCTCGATCGCCCGCGCGCGCAGCAGCGTGTGCCAGTGGGCGCGGCCGGTGGTGGCGGTGAAGGCGGCAGGCACCAGGATCAGGTCGGGTTCGCCGAGCGAGCGGTACAGCTCGGGGAAGCGCAGGTCGTAGCAGACGGACAGGCCCACTTTCAGTTTCGGACCGCCGGCCGGCGCCATCTCGAAACTGCGCACCGCGCGGCCGGGCATCATGGTCCTCGACTCGTCGTAGGACTCGTCGCCGGTGGCGAAGGCGAACAGGTGCACCTTGTCGTAGCGCGCCAGCCGCGCGCCGTCGGGGCCGTAGACCAGCAGCGAGTTCATCACCTTGCCCGGCTCGGGCGCGGCCAGCGGAAGGGTGCCGCCGACGAGCCAGATGCGGTGCCTTGCAGCGGTCTCGGCCAGGAAGTCCTGGATCGGGCCGCGCCCGTCGGCCTCGCGCACCGCGATCTTGTCGCTGTCCCTGCCCATCAGGCAGAAGAACTCCGGCAGGCCCACCAGGCGCGCGCCCTGCGCGGCGGCCTCGCCGATCAGCGCCGCCGCGTCGCTCAGGTTGGCCCCGACCTGCGGCTTGGACACCATCTGCACGGCGGCCACGCGGATCGACGTCGTCGCGGATTGATCGTTCATGCCGGCGGCTTCGCGCTGCGGGGAGATGACGGCGACCGAGCTTACCGCAGCGTCCTTCGTCGACCGCCGGCGGCGGACGAGTGGCGCTTCGTAGAATGCGGGCGCGCTGGGCGACGGCGCGACGCCGCTTCGTCGCCACCGCCGGAACCGATTCCCCGAGATGACGACGATCGATGATGCCCTGCGCGCCGGCTGCGCGCGCGCGATCGACTGCTCGCGCTTCGTGGTCCGCGCGCTCGGCGCCGAGGTGGGCAACGGCGCCACCGAGGCGCAGCGGCTGCAGCGCCTGTGCGAGCTCGCCGCCGAGCCATGGCCGGCGGCGCGGCTGCGCGCCGAGCTGGCGGCGATCGCCGTGGCCGGCGACGACGAGGAACGGGCGCTCGCCCAGCGGCTGCGCCGGCTGCGCCGACGGGTGATGCTGGCGCTGGCGGCGCGCGACATCGCCGGCCGGGCCGAGCTGGCGGAGGTCGTCGGCACGGTCACCGCGCTGGCCGAGCTGGCGGTGGGCGAGGCGCTGGGCGTGCACGCGCGCGTGCTGGCGCAGCGGTACGGCGTGCCGCGCGCGCCCAACGGCGCGCCGCAGGACCTGCTGGTGGTGGCGATGGGCAAGGGCGGCGGCGGCGAGCTGAACGTCTCGTCCGACCTCGACCTGGTGTTCGTCTACGACGAGGACGGCGAGACGGCGCCGCTCGGCGGGTTCGGCGCTGCGTCGCGACCGATCTCGAACCACGAGTTCTTCGAGCGTCTCGGCAGGCGGCTGATCGCCGCGCTGTCGGAAGCCACGGCCGACGGCTTCGTCTTCCGCGTCGACATGCGGCTGCGCCCGCACGGCGACGCCGGCCCGCTGGCGGCGTCGGGCGCCATGCTCGAGGAGTACCTTCTGCGCGAGGGCCGCGACTGGGAGCGCTTCGCCTGGCTGAAGGGCCGCGTGATCTCGGTGCCGGTGTTCGCCGACGCGGCGGGCTTCGAGCGCCAGCGCGCCGCGCTCGAGGCGCTGGTGCGGCCTTTCGTGTTCCGCAAGTACCTCGACTTCTCCGCCATCGCCTCGCTGCGCGACCTGCACGAGCAGATCCGCGCGCAGACACGGACAAGATCGGCGCGCCGCGCCGGCGGCGTCGACGAGCACGACGACAACGTCAAGCTCGGCCGCGGTGGCATCCGCGAGATCGAGTTCATCGCCCAGACCCAGCAGGTGATCCGCGGCGGCCGCGACGCGCGGCTGCGCGACCGCGCCACGCTGCCGACGCTGGCCACGCTGGCGGCGATCGGCGTGCTGGCCGAGGCGAAGGCGCAGCGGCTGGCCGGGCACTACGTGTTCCTGCGCCAGCTGGAGCATGCGCTGCAGTACGTGGACGACGCGCAGACGCACCAGCTGCCGGCCGATGCCGCCGCGCTCGGCAACGTGGCGACGATGCTGCGCCTGGAGTCGGCGGCGGCGCTGCGCGCGCGCTTCGACGCGGTGACCGAGGAAGTCGCCGCCGCCTTCGACGCCGTGTTCCAGATGCCGGCGCAGGGCGAGGAGCAAGCCCACGGCGCCGACGAGGCCGCGCTCGTCGCTCGGCTGCGCGCCGCCGGGGTCGACGACGCGCCGGCCTGCGCCGCGCGGCTGCGCGGGCTGCTCGAGTCGCGTCGCGTGCTGGCCGCCACCAGCGCCTCGCGCGCCACCGTCGAGCGGCTGCTGATGCAGGCGGTGGCGCAGCTGCCGGGCCTGCCGCGCACGGTCACGGCCGACGAGGTGCTGGCGCGGCTGGCGCAGCTGCTGGAGGCGATCGCCGGCCGCAGCACCTATCTCGCGCTGCTCGGCCAGTACCGGCACGCCTTCGAGCGCGTGCTGCGGCTGCTCGCCGCCAGCCGCTGGGCCACCGACTACCTGGTGCAGCACCCGATCCTGCTCGACGAGCTGCTCGACGAGCGGCTGACCGACCTGACCCATGCCAGCCCCGTCGACTTCAGCGTCTACGCCGCCGAGCTGCGCGCGCACCTCGAGGAACTCGGCGACGACGTCGAGGCGCGGATGAACATGGTCCGCGACGAGCACCACGCCCAGGTGTTCCGCCTGCTGGTGGCCGACCTCGACGGCCGGCTCACCGTCGAGCGGCTGGCCGACCACCTGTCGCTGCTGGCCGACACGACGCTGGCCGCGGTGATCGAGTTCGCCTGGCGCGCGGTCGCCCGCCGGCACGTCGAGACGCCGCGCTTCGCGGTGATCGGCTACGGCAAGCTCGGCGGCAAGGAGATGGGCTACCAGTCCGACCTCGACCTGGTGTTCGTCTACGACGACGAGCATCCGGAGGCGATGCAGAACTACATCACGCTGGCGCGCCGGCTGATGACGTGGCTGACCTCGCTCACCTCCAGCGGCAACCTCTTCGACGTCGACCTGCGGCTGCGCCCGGACGGCGACAAGGGGCTGCTGGTGGCGCCGATCGACGGGCTGGAGCGCTACCAGCGGCGCGAAGGCGGCACCGGCGCCTGGACCTGGGAGCACCAGGCGCTGACCCGGGCCCGCTTCGTCGCCGGCGATGCGGCGATCGGGGCGCGCTTCGAGCGGCTGCGCAACGAAGTGCTGGCGCTGCCGCGCGACCCGGCCGAACTGGCAGCCGACGTGCTCGCCATGCGCCGGCGCATGCGCGACGGCCACCCGAACCGCAGCGGCCTGTTCGACCTGAAGCACGACCGCGGCGGCATGGTCGACCTCGAGTTCATCGTCCAGTTCCTGGTGCTCGCGCACGCGCATGCGCAGCCGCGGCTGCTCGGCAACCTCGGCAACATCGCGCTGCTGCGCATCGCCGGCGAACTGGGGCTGGTCGACGTCAGGCTGGCCGGCGAGGCCGGCGACGCCTACCGCCGCTTCCGCAAGCTGCAGCACGAACTGCGGCTGAACAACGCCGAGTTCGCGCGCGTGCCGGCCGAGTCGGTCGCCACCGAGGCGGCCGCCGTCCGGGCGCTGTGGCGGACGGTGTTCGGCGCGACCGATTCGTGAAGGCCGACCGGCCGGGACGCGAGCGGGCGCCGCATCGCCGTCTGCCGGCGATCGCGCCGCAGACGACGGCGCTTACCGCTTCCGCTTGCTGCCCGCCTTCTTCGCCGCCTTCGCCGGTTTCTGCGCCTCGGCGATCTCCTGGCCGCTGCGGCCGGCCAGCTTCGGCGTGATGTTGTCGTCGATCCACTTCTGGTCCCACCACTCCACCGGCAGCACCGCGACGCCGGCGAGGTAGACGCCGAAGTGCAGGTGGTCGCCGGCGGCCAGTCCCGTCTCGCCGGTCTTGCCGAGGATCTGCCGACTGGCGACGGCATCGCCGGCCTTGACGTCGATCGAGCTGAGGTGCCCGTACAGCGAGAACAGGCCCAGGCCGTGGTCGACGATCACGGTGCCGCCGTAGATGCCGAGATCGCCGGTGAAGGCCACCGTGCCGCTGTTGGCGGCCTCGACCGGGTACTGCTTCGTCACCGACAGGTCGTAGCCGAGGTGGTAGGCGGTGTCGATCGCCTCGCCGTTGTAGGTGTAGGTGCGCAGGTCGGCGAAGTTGGCCTCGACCTTCGAGTTGCTCAGCTGCGCGAACGCGCCCTGCCACAGCATCGCCGGCGTGGCCTTGCGGGTGATCTCGCCGATGCGGTCCTCGTTGTCCTTGCGCAGCCGCTTGTTCACGGCGACGAAGACTTCCTTCGGCGCGCCGCCGCGGGCGGCGGCGTCGGCCAGCAGCGGCGCCACCTTGTTCTGCAGGAAGCTGTCGGACAGGGCCAGCGTGCTCTTCCGGTAGCGGACGTCCTTCAGTTCATAGGCGATCCGCATCTCGCGCGAGTTGCCGGCGCGGTCGGTGGCGACGAGCACGGGCCTGGCTTCCGGCGCGGTGTCGTAGGGATGGGCGAAGAAGACGAGCGAGTGGTCCGGATGGTCCTTGACCTGACCGGCGAAGCCGGGGAAATAGTGGTTGCCGATCTTCACCCCGCTGGCGACCGTGTCGGCGGAGGCCTTGTAGACGATGACGCCGACGCCGCCGAAGTTGACGTAGCGGTCGTCGGCGACCAGGTCCAGCGTCGGCGGCGTGATGTCGATGGTGACGTTTTTCTCCAGCACGGCTTCGTTGCCGCGCCAGAGCGAAGCGTCGCTGGCCTTGACGCGAAGCACCGCCGGTCCTTCCTTCACCCCGGGCACCTTGGCCGGCGCGACCGTCAGCTTCCTTTCGTTCGTCGGTGCCGCGAACTGCTCGGCGGCAAGGCTGTGCTCGACGCCGCCCTGCGACAGCGTCGCCGTGAGCGACTTCAGGCCGGTCCCCTTGTCGGCGACCTGGATCTCGATCGGTGCCGCGCCGAGCAGGTCGGTCGCGGGCGAGACGGCGATCTGCGGCGGCTCGGACTCGAAGCGCGGCCGCAGGTACCACGCCGCGGCCGCGACAGCGGCCAGGGCGACCAGAAGGACGATGACGAGGGCAAGCCTGCTGCGGGGACGATCGGAGGCGAATGCGTTCATGCGGCTGTGCGACAGGTGAAGGGCCGGCGAGCTGCGCTGCGCGCGGCGGGCCGCAGCATACCGCCCGCTCGAGGGGGTGCCGCCCGGCGGCGCCTCAGCCGAAGTGGCGCAGGGCGAGGAACACCGCCATGCCGAGGCCCATCGTCGCCATCATGCTGCGCGTGGCGAGCATCACGGCGATGGCCGCCGCGCCGGCGACAAGCCTGGCGTTGCCGAGCGAGATCGCCCACGCGCCCTGCGCGGTCAGCAGCTCGGGCACGATCAGCGCCGCCAGCGCGCAGGCGGGCGCGAAGCGCAGAGCGTGCTGCACGCGCTCGGGCAGCGGGATGCGGTCGCCGAAGGCCAGCATCAGCGAACGCGTGGCGAGCGTCACCAGCGTCATGCCGACGATCGTCAGCCAGATGGAGACCGCGCTCATCGCCGCCTACGGCCCGCTCCCGCCGGCGTCGGCTGCCGCGCCGTCATCGCTCGCGCCCGGTGCGTTCGAGGGCGATGTCCACCGCCATCGCTGCCGAGATGCCGGCCAGCACCGCGACCACCAGCCCGAGCTTCAGCGGCATGCCGGCGGCCAGCACGGCGACCACGCTCGCCACCAGCGCGCCGGCGGCTGCCGGCGCGCCGGCGATCATCGGCAGCACCAGCGCGATCAGCGCCAGGATGCCCATGAAGTCGAGCCCCCAGTGCGTGGGCACGCGGCCGCCGAGCAGGATGCCGGCGATCGACGAGACCTGCCAGGCGAGCCAGGTGCCGGTGCAGATGCCGAGGTAGAACCACGTCTTCTCGCGCGACGCGCCCGGCGGCTGCGCCGACCAGCGCGAAAAGGCCAGCGCGAAGCTGATGTCGCCGGTCAGGAAGCCGAGCAGCAGGCGCCTGGGCAACGGCAGGTGGCGGAACACGGGATACAGCCCGGCCGAGAAGATGACGAAGCGCAGGTTGACGATGGTGGCGGTGAGCAGCACCACCCAGATCGGGGCGTCGGCGGCGATCAGCGGCAGCGCCGCCAGTTGCGCGGTGCCGGCGAACACCAGCAGCGACATGCCGATCGCCTGTGCCTGCGTCAGGCCCGACTTCGCCATCGCCACCCCGGCGACCAGCCCCCAGGCGGCCAGCGCCACGGTGACCGGCGCCGCGGCACACAGGCCGCAGGACCACGCCTCGGCTCGCGCCTGCGCGATCCGGTGGTCACGGCCGAACAGCCGATGACCGATCATGGCGCACGTCTGGAATTCGTCACGCGCGCGACGGCGCCATGCCGTGCGGCCGGCGCCAGTGCAGCCAAAGCAGCCCCAGGGTGGCCAGCGTGATCGCCGGCAGCGAGTACAGGTTCAGGTCCGTCCAGCCGGTGGCCGACAGCAGCGCACCCGAGGCCGCCGACGAAGTGATCATCGTCAGGAACACCGCCAGGTCGTTGACCCCCTGCACGCGCGCCTTCTCCGACGCGTGGTAAGTCGTGGTCAGCAGCGCGGTGGCGCCGGTGAACATGAAGTTCCAGCCGAGGCCGAGCGCGAACAGCGCGATCCAGAAATGCCAGTAGGTGATGCCGGCGTGGGCGACGGCCACCGTCGCAAACATCAGCGCGCAGCCGGCCAGCATCACGCGCTCGCGGCCGAAGCGCCGCAGCAGGGCGCCGGTGAAGAAACCGGGCGCGAACATCGCGATCACGTGCCACATGATCACGTCGGCCGCCTGCGGGTAGCCGAAGCCGCAGACCTTCATCGCCAGCGGCGTGGCCGTCATCAGCAGGTTCATCGCGCCGTAGCTGACCGCGCCCACCAGCACGGCGACGACGAACGCCGGTTGCGCGGCGATCCGCTTCAGCGGCCGCGCCGCGCCGGCGCCGGCGGCGTGGTGCACCGGCGGGATGTTCAGCCGGCTGGCGATCGCGCAGGCGGCGAGCGCCACCAGCGCCAGCGCGAGATAGGTGCCGGCGAAGGTCGTCGCCAGCGCTTCGCGTGTGGCCTTGCTCATCGACGGGCCGATGATCCCGCCGGCCAGACCGCCGGCCAGCACCCACGAGATCGCCCGCTCCTTCATCTGCGGCGCGTAGGCGTCGGCGACGTCGGCGGCGGCAAAGCGCAGGTACTGGGCGAAGGCGTTGTACAGGCCGACGACGAAGGTGCCCGCGCACAGCAGCACGAAGCTCGCGCTGAACACGCCGACGGCGGCGATCGACGTGCCGATGAAGCCCATCGCCGTGCCGAACATGAAGCCGGCGCGCCGTCCCCAGCGGCCCATCGCCAGCGAAGCCGGCAACGTGGTCAGCGCCGAGCCGATGATGTAGGTCGTCACCGGCAGCGTGGCCGCGAGCGGCGTGGGCGCCAGCGCCAGCCCCGCCAGTCCGTTGACCGCGATCAGCGTGACGTTGTTGACATACAGCAGCGCCTGGCAGGCGACGAGCAGCAGGATCTGCCGGCGGGCGGGCGACGGGGCGGAGGACACGGCGGTCGATTCTAAGAGGCAGTGGGCCGAGCACGCGCGCGGCTAGAATCGAAGCTCGCTTGACGGAAGAAGCGACGGGAGAAGCACATGTCGATGGCCGACCGCGACGGGATGATCTGGTACGACGGCAAGCTGGTGCCGTGGCGCGACGCGACCACGCACGTGCTGACGCACTCGCTGCACTACGGCCTGGCGGTGTTCGAGGGCGTGCGCGCCTACAAGACCGAGATCGGCACGGCGATCTTCAGGCTGCAGGAGCACACCGAGCGCCTCTTCAACTCGGCCCGGATCTTCATGATGCAGATGCCGTTCTCGCGCGAGACGCTCAACGAGGCGCAGCGCGAGGTGGTGCGCGTGAACAGGCTCGAGTCGTGCTACCTGCGCCCGCTCGCCTTCTACGGCTCGGAGAAGATGGGCGTCTCGCCCAAGGGCGCCAGGGTGCACGTGGCGATCGCCGCCTGGCCGTGGGGCGCCTACCTCGGCGAGGAAGGGCTGGAAAAGGGCATCCGCGTGAAGACCTCGTCGTTCCAGCGCCACCACATCAACGTGTCGATGGTGCGCTCGAAGACGGCCGGCCACTACGTCAACTCGATCCTCGCCAACCTCGAGGCGACCAACGACGGCTACGACGAGGCGCTGCTGCTCGACACCCAGGGCTTCGTCGCCGAGGGCGCCGGCGAGAACCTGTTCGTCGTGCGCGACGGCCAGATCTTCGAGCCGCAGATGGTCTCCGGGCTGACGGGCATCACGCGGGCGACGATCATCGAACTCGCCCGCGACTTGGGCTGCACCGTCACCGCCAAGCCGATGACGCGCGACGACGTCTACCTGGCCGACGAGGCCTTCTTCACCGGCACCGCGGCCGAGGTGACGCCGATCCGCGAGGTCGATGGCCGCACCATCGGCGCCGGCCGCCGCGGGCCGCTCACCGAGAAGATCCAGGCGCTGTTCTTCGACGTGGTCAACGGCCGCGCCGAGAAGTACCGGCGCTGGCTGACCAGGGTCTGACGATGTCGACGGCTGCCCCGGTCGTCGAGCTGTCCGCCAAGGACCTGCCCGCCTTCTGCCCCAACCCGCAGATGCCGGTGTGGAACCACCACCCGCGCGTGTTCCTCGACGTGGCCACCAGGGGCGAGGCGATGTGCCCGTACTGCGGCACCCGCTATCGGCTGAAGGCGGGCGAGAAGGTCACCGGCCACTGACGCGGGGCCGCATGGTGTCGAGGTTGGCCAGGCCGCTGCTGTTCGCCTCCAGCGACGAGTGCGAGCGGGCGTTCTACGAGGCGCTCGAGAACGCCGACGCCGACGCCGCGGTCGACCTGTGGCTCGATGACGCCGATGTCTGCTGCGTGCACCCGAACGGGCCGCGCCTGCTCGGCCATGCGGCGGTGACGGGCTCGTGGAAGGCGATCCTCGCCAGCGGCCCGCTGCGCATCCGCGCCTCGTCGAAGAAGACGCTGGAGACGCCGACCATCGCCCTGCACAACGTGGTCGAGGAAGTGCTGGTCACCCAGGGCCGGGCGCAGAAGATCGTGCACGTGATCGCCACCAATGCCTACGTGAAGACGCCCGGCGGCTGGAAGATGGTGCTGCATCACGCCTCGGCCGCGCCCGAAGGCCAGGTCACCGAGATCGAGTCGCCGAACGGGCCGCTGCATTGAGGGCGCGGCGCGTGTACGCGATCGCTCGCGCGATCGCACGTGCACGCGCCGCGGTGTCATTCAGGCGCGCCACCTTGAGGCGGCTCGGCGCCGGCGCGCAGGACAACTGAAACGGGCGGCGCGCGGGGCGCGCCGCGGTGGGCGCAGGCGCTGTGCCCGTGTCGCCGCCCAGCCGATCACCGCTCACCGCTCACCGAACCGCGTGCCTCTGATCGCATCCACCTACCGCGCCCCCCGCTGGCTGCCGGGGGCGCACCTGCAGACCATCGCGCCGGCGCGACTGATGCCGTTGCCGCGCGTCGTGTACCGGCGCGAGCGGTGGGACACGCCCGATGCCGACTTCATCGACGTCGACTTCGCGCTGCCGGAGCCCGAGCGCGCCGGGGCGCCGGTGCTGGTGCTGTTCCACGGCCTCGAAGGCAGTTCGCAGTCGCACTATTCGCGGGCGATCATGCGCGCCGCGGCGGATCGCGGCTGGCGCGGACTGGTGCCGCACTTTCGCGGCTGCTCGGGCGAACCGAACCGGCTGCCGCGCGCCTATCACTCGGGCGACTCCGAGGAGGGCGACTGGATCCTGCGCCGGGTGCAGGCGCGCTTTCCCGCCGCGCCGCTGCACGCCGTGGGCATCTCGCTCGGCGGCAACATGCTCGCCAAGTGGCTCGGCGAGCGCGGCACCGATGCCGCCTTCGTCAGCGGGGCGGCGTCGATCGGTTCGCCGCTGGACCTGGCCGCCGGCGGCGCGGCGCTGGCCCGCGGTTTCAACCTCGCCTACACGAGGATGTTCCTGGCCACGCTCAGGGACAAGGCGCTGGGCAAGATCGCCCGCTTTCCCGGCCTCGCCGCGGCCGACGCGGTGCGCGCCAGCCGCAACCTGTACCAGTTCGACAACGTGTACACGGCCCCGGTGCACGGCTTTCGCGATACCGACGACTACTGGACGCGCGCCTCGGGCAAGCCGCACCTGGCCGGCGTCGCGGTGCCGCACCTGGTGCTCAATGCGCTGAACGATCCGTTCGTGCCGGCGGCGAGCCTGCCGCGACCGCAGGAGGTCTCGCGCTTCGTTCATCTGGAGCAGCCGGCCGGCGGCGGCCACATCGGCTTCGCCTCCGGCCCCTGGCCGGGCAACCTCGACTTCCTGCCGCGGCGCCTGTTCGGCTTCTTCGAGCGGGGGCTGTAGCGCCGGTCAGCCCCGGCCCACGAACGGCATCTTGGTGGCCATGACGGTCATGAACTGCACGTTCGATTCCGGCGGCAGCCCGGCCATGAACAGCACCGCCTGCGCGACGTGCGCGACGTCCATCCGCGGCTCCACCGCGATGCGCCCGTCGGCCTGCGGCACGCCCTGGGTCATCCGCTCGGTCATCTCGGTGGCGGCGTTGCCGATGTCGATCTGGCCGCAGGCGATGTCGAAGGGCCGGCCGTCCAGCGACAGGCACTTGGTGAGCCCCATGACGGCGTGCTTGGTGGCCGTGTAGGCGGTCGAGTTCGGCCGCGGCGCATGGGCCGAGATCGAGCCGTTGTTGATGATGCGTCCGCCCCGCGGCTGCTGCCGCTTCATGTGCCTGACCGCCTGGCGCGCGCAAAGGAACGCACCGGTCAGGTTGGCGTCGACCACGGCCTTCCACTGCTCGACGGAAAGCTCGTCGATCGGCACCGCCGGCGCGCCGCCGCCGGCGTTGTTGAACAGCAGGTCGACGCGGCCGAAGCGCTGCACGGTCGCATCGAACAGGTGTTCGACCGCGGCCGGGTCGGTGACGTCGGTCGGCACGACCAGGGTCTCGGCGCCGGCGGCCAGCCCGGCGGTGGCCGCGAGCGGCTCGCGCCTGCGGCCGGCCAGCGCGACCGCGAAACCGGCCCCGGCCAGGGCCAGCGCAACCGCGCGCCCGATGCCGGTGCCGGCCCCGGTCACGACGGCGACCTTGCGGGTTGCCTGTGTCATCACTTCCTCCTCGTTCGGGTGTCGCGAGCGGCGAGCTTATCGGCTGCCGCGCCGCATGTGCGGGCGATCGGGCGACTGGCCCTATGCTCGCGCGCATGGACGCAGCCGTGCTCGCCGCGATGGCCCGCTGGCCCGAGGTGCCGGAGGTCTACGGCTGGCTGCGCCTGACCGCGCGCGGCCAGTGGCACCTGCGCGGCGAGCCGATCGGCAACCGCGCCTTGCGCGAGTTCATCGGCCGCAACTACGCCGCCGACGCGAGGGGGCGCTGGTTCTTCCAGAACGGGCCGCAGCGGGCCTACGTATCGCTCGAACTGGCGCCATGGGTGTTCCGCGTCCAGCCCGACGGCGGCCTGCGTACCCACACCGGCCATGCCCCGCAGCGGCTGCTGGGCGCCGCGCTGGTCGACGGGGGCCGGATCGTGCTGCAGACGGAACTCGGCGCCGGCAACGTCGACGATCGCGATGCCGAACGCCTGCTGTCGGCGCTGGTCGATGAACAGGGTCGCGGTCTCGGCGATGCGGCGCTGGAGCGCGTGCTGGCCGGCGGGCTGCCGGCCTTCGTGCAGGCCGCGCGTTGCGGGCTCGCCGGCCCGCCGCCGATGCTGCAGCGGCTGGACAGCGCCGGACTGGACGCTGTCTTCGGTTTCGTGCGCGAGCCGGCGGCCGACTGAAGCGCCGTCAGTCGAACACCGGCGTCTCGACGCCCAGCACCTTGTGCAGCTTGGGGCTGGTGGTCGTGTACTGCAGGTGGATCTTCCTGTCCGGGAAGACGTAATTGGCGGCACCGAAGGCGGCCAGCGCCGCCTCGTGGAAGCCCGAGAGGATCAGCTTCTTCTTGCCGGGATAGGTGTTGATGTCGCCGACGGCGAAGATGCCCGGCACGTCGGTCTCGAACTTCTCGGTGTCGACGACGATCTGCTTGCGCTCGAGCGCCAGGCCCCAGTGCGCGATCGGCCCCAGCTTCGGCGACAGGCCGAAGAACACCAGCAGCGCGTCGAGCGGCACGCGGCGGGTGACGCCGTCGGGCGAGGTGACGCGGATCCCGGCGAGGCGGCCGTCGCGCTCCTCGGCGCCGGTGACGTTGCCGATCATGAACTGCATCTCGTGTGCGTCGACCAGCGCCCGCATCTTCGCCACCGAGGCCGGGGCGGCGCGGAAGCCGTCGCGCCGGTGCAGCAGGATCACGCTCTCGGCCCGGCCCACAAAGTTCAGCGTCCAGTCGAGCGCCGAGTCGCCGCCGCCGCAGATCACCAGGTGGCGACCGTGGAACTGCGCCGGGTCGCGCACCCGATAGAACAGTTGCGTGCCGTGGAACTTCTCCAGGCCCTCGACCTTCAGCTGCCGCGGCTGGAAGCTGCCGACACCGGCGGCGATGAACACGGTCCGGGTTAAGAACCGCGTGCCGGCCGACGTGTGCAGGTAGAAGCGGCCGTCGCCGAGCTTCTTCAGCACCGTGACCTCCTGGCCGAGGTGGAAGGTGGCGCCGAAGGGCTCGATCTGCCTGAGCAGCGCATCGGTCAGCTCCTGGCCGGTGCACACGGGCACCGCCGGGATGTCGTAGATCGGCTTGTCCGGGTACAGCTCGACGCACTGGCCGCCGACCGTGCCGAGCGAGTCGATCACGTGGGCCCTGATTTCCAGCAGGCCGAGCTCGAACACCTGGAACAGCCCGACCGGCCCGGCGCCGACGATGACGGCGTCGGTCTCGATATGCGGGTGGCGGCCCGGGCCGTGCGTCGGGTCGGTGGCCGGATGAAGGTCGTTGCTCATGGCTCGGGGCAGGGCGCAGCGCGAGGCAGGGCGCGATTTTCGCCGATTTCGCCGGCCTGGCCGTCGGCCGGCGGCCGGGCGCGGTCGCGGGGCTAGCGCCGCTCGCGCTTGTCTTCGTCGGGCGGCGCGCGGCCGCTGCGCGCCAGTTCCTCGCGGTACTCGCGCATCTGCTGGTTGAGCTGGCGCATCCGCGCGTCGACTTCCGACATCGTGTAGAAGTCCGCGTCGTTGGCCCGCCGCGCCATCTGCAGCTGCTCGATCGCCGCCGGCAGCGAGCCGACCAGCAGGTACAGCTCGGCGGTGGCCTGGTGCTGCAGGGTGCGCCGGCCGAGGCGCTCGAAGCTGCGGGCCAGCAGCTCGTAGTAGCGCGGATCGCTGCGCCCGATGGCAAGCTGGTCGCGCAGGAAGCTCACCACCGTCTCGTGCTGCTCGCTCCGCTGCAGCAGGTCGGCGTAGTGCAGGGCGGTCAGCCGCGACAGCGGGTAGCGGGCCGTGGCCTCGCGCGCCTGCCGCACGGCCTCGGCCCGCTCGGCGTCGCTGCGCGCGCCGGCGTACAGCGTCTGCGACACCAGCTTGTCGAGGATCGGCGATGGCGCCTGCGTCCAGCGCCGCGCCTCGCGCGCCGCCTCGATCGCGGCCGCGTGTTCGTTCAGCTTCATCGACGCCAGCGCCAGCCCGTAGTGCGCGGCCACCGGCGCCGCAGTGCTGCGCACTTCGATCTGGCTGCGGAAGTACTGCGCCGAGTCGCGCAGCCCCTGGGCGCTTTCGTCCTGCAGCACGCGCAGGCGCGCGCGCGTGAGCAGGAAGTCGAGCGAGTCGGGCCGCGGTCGCACCCGCGCCTCGCGGGCGCGGTTCTGCATGTCGCTGAGCCGCTCGACCGTCAGCGGGTGCGTGCGCAGGTACTCCGGCGCGGCGCTCTCGTAGACGCGCGTGCCCTGCTGCAGCCGGCTGAAGAAGCTCGCCATGCCGGCCGGGTCGAAGCCGGCGCTGACCAGCGTCTGGAAGCCGACGCGATCGGCCTCGCGCTCCGCCTCGCGCGAGAAGTTCAGCTGCTGCTGGGCGGCCGCCGCCTGCCCGACCGCGAGCGCCGCCTGCGTCGCGTCGCCGCTCGACGAGGAGCCGCTGCGCGCGGCCAGCAGCGCCAGCAGCAGCGCGCCGAGGGCGATGAAGGTGCCGTCGCGCTGCTTGGCCAGCATGCGGGCGATGTGCCGCTGCTCGACGTGGCCGATCTCGTGCGCCAGCACCGAGGCGAGCTCGGACTCGCTGGCCGCGCCGAGCACCAGCCCGCTGTGCACGCCGATGAAGCCGCCCGGCAGCGCGAAGGCGTTCAGCATCGGGTCGCGCACGGCGAAGAACTCGAAGTCCGAGTAGCGCGCCGGGCTCGACGACACCAGCCGGTAGCCGATCGCGTTCAGGTACTCGGCCGTGTCGGGGTCGGCGAGATAGGCCGGATCGCGCCGGACCTGCCGCATGATCGCCTCGCCGACGCGGCGCTCGTTGGCCGGCGACAGGTCGTCCGCGGCGACGTCGCCCAGCGCCGGCAGTTCGTTCGACTGTGCCTGCACCGGCGCCACGGCGCCGCCTGGCGCGACCAGCGCGCAGGCGAGCACGGCAACGATCAGGCGGCGGGCGAGAGTGGGCACGGTGGCGGGACCCGGGCGCAGGCGGAGGACGGGGCGGCGGGGTGACTTTGTATGATAGTTGCAGCCTGAGACCCGGCCGAGCGGGGATTCGTTCCTATCTGTAACCTGATCGAATGAGCCCTCTGACCCATTTCGACGCCGGCGGCGCCGCGCACATGGTCGACGTCGGCGACAAGCCCGCGACCCATCGCGTGGCGGTCGCCACCGGGCGCATCCGCATGGCGCCGCTGACGCTGGACCTGGTCCGCGCCGGCACGACGAAGAAGGGCGACGTCCTCGGCGTGGCGCGGATCGCCGCCATCCAGGGCGCGAAGCGCACCAGCGAACTGGTGCCGTTGTGCCACCCGCTGCCGATCACGCACGTGGCGGTGGAGTTCGGGATCGACGCCGCCGGCGGCTGCGTGGTGTGCACGGCGCGCGTGGAAACGCGGGGCCAGACCGGCGTCGAGATGGAGGCGCTGACGGCGGTGCAGGTCGGCCTGCTGACCGTCTACGACATGGTCAAGAGCGCCGACCGCGACATGGTGATCGAGGGCGTGCGGCTGCTGGAAAAGCACGGCGGCAAGAGCGGCAGCTTCGTCGCCGAAGCGAAGTAGCCGCGCTTCAGATCAGATCACGTTGCGCTCGATGAGCGGCCGTCCTTCGGCGAGCCGCAGCGGATCGAGCGGCGCGAGGTCGAGCGTGGCGTAGCGCCCGAGCGCGATCCGTTCCGCCAGCGCCCGCGCCACCGCCGGCGCCTGCTGGATGCCGTGGCCGGAGAAGCCGCAGCCGACGAAGGCGTTGTCCCAGCCGGGCAGCGGTCCGACGACGCCGTTCTGGTCGAACGTGTTGTACTCGTAGTAGCCGGCCCAGGCCGAGGTCACGCGCAGCGCCTCGAACGCCGGCACGCGATGCGCGAGCGCCGGCCAGATCACCTCGTCGAACAGGCCGTGGTCGACGGCCTCCAGCGGCGCGTCGTCGGGGTCGTCGCCGCGTGGCGGGCCGCCGCCGATGAAGCCGCGCCCCTCGGGGCGGAACCACGCGCCGCTCGGGTCGATCACCAGCGGGCAGGCGGGAAGCTGGGCGTCCGAGCTGAAGACGAACACGTCGCGCTTGCGCGCACGCACCGGCAGGTCGAAGCCGAGCCGCGCCGCCAGCGGCGCCGACCAGGCGCCCGCAGCGACCAGCAGCGCAGCGCAGGCGAAACTGCGGCCGTCGGTGCAGCGCACGGCGCGGGCGCGCTGCGCGCTGCCGTCGATGCCATCGACCTCGGCGGCGACGAAGCGGGCGCCGAGGTCGATGGCCTTGCGCCGGAACGCCTGCAGCACGCCGTAGCCGTCGAACCAGCCTTCGCCGCTCTCGCCGAGCGAAGCGCCGGCAAGGTCGTCGGTCGCAAGCCAGGGCAGCCGCGCCTTCAGCTGCGCCGCATCCATCAGTCGCGCGTTCACGCCGCAGCCGCGCTGCACGTCATGGTTGGCGCGCAGGGTGTCGATGCCGGCCGCGGTGGCGAGGAACAGGTAGCCGCGCTCGACCAGCCCGATGTCCGGGCGCACGCCGTCGACTTCGAGCGCCTCGCCAATGCCCTGGTAGAAGGCCAGGCTCGCCTGCGACAGGCGGATGTTGATTGCGGTGGAGAACTGCTGGCGGATCGAGCTGGCCGACAGCGCGCTCGAGGCGCGGCGGTAGGTCGGGTCGCGCTCGATGACGGTCGCGCGCAGGCCGTGCCGCGCGGCGAGGAAGTACGCCGTGGCCGCGCCGATCACGCCGCCGCCGACGATCAGCACGCCGTCGTGCCGCGCCGCGCTCTCTAGAATCCCGGCCATGCTTCGATTCTATGCAGCCGACGAAGTGCACGCTGCGCTCGACTACGCGCTTCTGGCCGACGCGCTGGCGCGGGCCTTCGCCGCCGGCGCGCAGGTGCCGGTGCGCC
>Ga0114939_10001314_pt1 | contig 19672 bp, 12 predicted proteins | sample AshMeaCrysSpring_FD_87196 | JGI IMG/M metagenome (GOLD analysis project Ga0114939, IMG submission 87196) | Groundwater microbial communities from Big Spring, Nevada to study Microbial Dark Matter (Phase II) - Ash Meadows Crystal Spring | ecosystem: Environmental > Aquatic > Deep subsurface >...
CGCGTCGCCGCGCGGCCCGCCGTTGCGCGCGCAGGCGCCGCCCGGCCCGGCCCGCGCCTACTTGCCGGGCTCGACCGGCACCGCCCTCGCCGCCCAGATCCGCTCGCAGTACTCGCGGATCGCGCGGTCCGACGAGAACTTGCCCGAGCGCGCGGTGTTCAGGATCGACATCCGCGTCCACCGCTCCGGATCCGTCCAGGCCGAGCTGACCCGATCCTGGCAGGCGACGTAGTCGGCGTAGTCGGCCAGCACCAGGAACGGGTCGTGGTGGACCAGGTTCTCCACCAGCGGCCGGAACATGCCGATGTCGCCGCGCGAGAAGCGCCCGCCGGCGATGAGATCCAGCGCCTCGCGCAGTTCGGCATTGGCGTTGACGACGTCCGCCGGCCGGTAGCCGGCCGCCTGGGTCTCGCGCACCTGCTCGGCGGTCAGGCCGAACAGGAAGAAGTTCTCGGCGCCGGCCTCCTCGCGGATCTCGACGTTGGCGCCGTCGAGCGTGCCGATGGTGACCGCGCCGTTCATCATGAACTTCATGTTGCCGGTGCCCGAGGCCTCCTTGCCGGCGGTCGAGATCTGCTCGGAGAGATCCGCCGCCGGATACACCGGCTGCGCGTTCCTGACGTTGTAGTCGGGCACGAAGGCCACCTTCAGCCGGCCGGCCATGACGGGGTCGCTGTTGACCACCTCGGCGACGCCGTTGATCAGCCGGATGATCAGCTTGGCCATGTGGTAGCCGGGCGCGGCCTTGCCGCCGAACACGAAGCAGCGCGCCGCCACCGGCAGGTCCGGATCGCGCCGCAGCCGCTGGTACAGCGTGACGATGTGCAGCACGTTCAGGTGCTGCCGCTTGTACTCGTGGATGCGCTTGACCTGGATGTCGAACATCGCCGCCGGATCGACGACGATGCCGGCCTGGTCGCGGATCGCGCCCGCCAGCCGCTCCTTGTTGGCGCGCTTGACCGCGCGCCAGCGCTCGCGGAAAGCGGCGTCGTCGGCGAGCGGCTCGAGCCCGCGCAGCCGCGCCGGATCGGTGACCCAGCCGGGGCCGACGGCCTCGTCGAGCAGCCGCGCCAGGTCCGGGTTGGACAGCGCCACGAACCGCCGCGGCGTGACCCCGTTGGTGACGTTGTCGAACTTGTGCGGCCACAGCGCGGCGAAGTCCGCGAGCACCGTCTGCTTCAGCAGCTCCGAGTGCAGCGCCGCCACGCCGTTGACCGCGTGGCTGCCGACGCAGGCCAGGTTGGCCATGCGCACGCGCCGGCCGCCGGCCTCGTCGATCAGCGACATCCGCTGCACGCGCCCCTCGTCGCCGGGCAAGCGCGCGCGCACCTCGTCGAGGAAGCGGCGGTTGATCTCGTAGATGATCTGCATCGGCCGCGGCAGCAGGTTCGAGAACAGCTCCAGGCTCCAGGTCTCCAGCGCCTCCGGCAGCAGCGTGTGGTTGGTGTAGGCGAAGGTCCGCGTCGTGATGTCCCAGGCCTCGTCCCACGGCAGCAGCCGCTCGTCGACGAGCAGCCGCATCAGCTCGGCCACGGCGATGGCCGGATGGGTATCGTTCAGCTGCGCCGCGAACAGGTTCGGGAAGCGCGCCACCGGCTCGCCCTTCAGGTCGAGCAGGTGCAGCATGTCCTGCAGCGAGCAGGAGACGAAGAAGTACTGCTGCGCCAGGCGCAGCCGCTTGCCGATCTCCGGCTCGTCGTTCGGGTACAGCACCTTCGACAGCGTCTCGGAGACGACCTTGGCCTGGACCGCGCCGTAGTAGTCGCCGACGTTGAAGTCCTGGAAGTCGAACGACTCCACCGCCTCGCTCTTCCACAGCCGCAGCGTGTTGCAGGTGGGCACGCGGTAGCCCGCCACCGGCGTGTCGCAGGCCACGCCCTTGACCTGGCCGCTCGGCAGCCAGCGCACCCGGTAGCGGCCGGCCTCGTCGATCCACGCCTCGGTGCGGCCGCCGAAGCTGACGTAGTAGTGCACCTGGGGGCGCACGATCTCCCACGGGTTGCCGTGCTCGAGCCACTTGTCGGTGCGCTCGACCTGCCAGCCGTCGACGATCTGCTGGTCGAAGATGCCGAACTCGTAGCGGATGCCGTAGCCGATCGCCGGCACCTCGAGCGCGGCCAGCGAATCCATGTAGCAGGCGGCCAGCCGCCCCAGCCCGCCGTTGCCCAGTCCGGGCTCTTCCTCGACCTCCAGCAGCCGGTCCAGGTCGCGGCCGAGCGCGCGCATCGCCTCGCGCGCCTCGTTCTCGATGCCGAGCGCCAGCAGGTTGTTGCCGAGCTGCGGCCCGATCAGGAACTCGGCCGACAGATAGCAGGCGACCTTGACTTCGCTGCGCGCGAACACCTCGACCGAAGCGACCCAGCGCGCCAGCAGCCGGTCGCGCACGCTGTGGGCGAGCGCGAGGTACCAGTCGTGCTTGGTCGCATACGCCGGCAGCGAACCCTGCACATAGGCCAGGTTGTCGAGCACCGCGCGTTGCAGCGCCTCGGCGGACAGCCCGGTGCGGATCGGATCGCGCGGCAGCGCCGCGGCTTGCGCTCGTTCTTTGGCCATCTTCTGTCCCTGTCCTGCCCGGCGCCTCCGCCCTTCAGGCGGCGCGGCCGAGCGTTTCACCGCGTGCAGCGAGTTGTTGCAGCAGGCCCCGCCAGGAGCGGACGAAGGCCTGCGCCCCGTCGTCCTGCAGCCGCGCGGCCAGCGCGTCGACGTCGACGCCGGCCTGCGCGTGCTGCGCGATCACGGTCTCGCAATCGCCACCGTCGGCGCGCAGCGGCGGGCCGACTTCGCCGTGCCCGGCGAACGCACGCAGCGTCGCCTCCGGCATCGTGTTCACCGTCAGCGGCGCGGCGAGCCCGCCGACGTACAGCGTGTCGGACGCCGACGCATCCTTGGTCCCGGTGCTGGCCATCAGCAGCCGCTGCGGCCGCGCCCCGTGGTTCATCGCCCGCTGCCAGCGCGGCGAGGCCAGCCGCTCGGCATAGGCGCGGTAGGCGCGCTGGCCGATCGCGAGGCCGAGGCGGTTGCGCAGCGTCTCCGGCACCCGGCCGGCAACCGCCGCGTCCCAGCGGCTGATGAACAGCGACGCCACCGAGGCCACGTCCGGCGGCAGCCCGGCGTCGATGCGCCGTTCGATGCCGCGCAGCCAGGCATCGGCGGCGGCAAGGTACTGCTCGCGCGAGAACAGCAGCGTCACGTTGACCGGCACGCCGGCGAAGACCGACGCCTCGATCGCCGGCAGTCCTTCGGCGGTGCCGGGGATCTTGATGAACAGGTTGGGCCGGCCGGCGCGCTCGTGCAGTTCGCGCGCCTGCCGGATCGTCGCTGCCGCGTCGTGCGCGAGCAGCGGCGAGACCTCGAGCGAGACCCAGCCGTCGACGCCGCCGGTGCGCTCGTGCACGGGGCGGAACAGGTCGGCGGCGCGGGTCAGGTCGTCGAGCGCGAGGTCGAAGAACAGCGCTTCGGGTGGGCGGCCGGCGCGCAACCCGGCGCGGATCGCCTCGTCGTAGCGGCTGCTGCGGCCGATCGCCTGCTCGAAGATGGTCGGGTTCGAGGTCAGGCCGGTGATCGAGAGCCCGTCGATCAGGCGCTGCAGCTCGCCGCTGTCGAGCAGCTCGCGGGTGATCTGGTCGAGCCACAGGCTCTGGCCGAGGTCACGCAATCGTTCGGTCGGTTTCATGGTCGGCGATGTTCCGGGGACGGTCGTGGTCGGCGGTCCGTGGGGGTGTCGGTGCGCTGCGCGGTGAGCGTTCGGGGCGGCCCGCTGTCTCACTGCGCCAGCGCCGCAGCGACGATCTGCTGCGCCTCGGCGACGATCGCCTGCAGATGGCGCTCGTCGCGGAAGCTCTCGGCGTAGATCTTGGTGATGTCCTCGGTGCCCGACGGCCGCGCCGCGAACCAGCCATTCTCGGTCGTCACCTTCAGGCCGCCGATGCCGGCGCCGTTGCCCGGCGCCTGGGTCAGCCGGGCGGTGATCGGCTCGCCGGCCAGCGTCGCCGCGGTCACGGCTTGCGGCGCCAGCCGGCCGAGCTTCGCCTTCTGCTGCGGCGTGGCGGTGGCGTCGATGCGCGTGTAGCGCGGCGCGCCGTGGCGGGCCGTCAGGTCGCGGTAGTGCTCGCCGGGGTCCCTGCCGGTCACGGCGGTGATCTCGGCGGCGAGCAGGTTCATGATCAGTCCGTCCTTGTCGGTGGTCCAAACGCTACCGTCGCGGCGCAGGAAACTCGCCCCGGCGCTTTCCTCGCCGCCGAAGCAGATCGAGCCGTCGAGCAGGCCCGGCACGAACCACTTGAAGCCGACCGGCACCTCGACCAGCCTGCGGCCGAGGCCGGCCACCACGCGGTCGATCAGCGAACTGCTGACCAGCGTCTTGCCGATTCCTGCCGAAGCCGGCCACTGCGGCCGGTGCGACAGCAGGTAGTGGATCGCCACCGCCAGGTAGTGGTTCGGGTTCATCAGCCCGGCCGACGGCGTGACGATGCCGTGCCGGTCGGCGTCCGGGTCGTTGCCGAAGGCGACGCGATAGGAATCCTTCAGCCGCACCAGCCCGGCCATCGCATACGGGCTGGAGCAGTCCATCCGGATCCGGCCGTCGTGGTCGACGGTCATGAAGGCGAAGGTCGGGTCGACCGCCGGGTTGACCACCGCGATGTCGAGTGCGTAGAGGCGGTTGATCGGCTCCCAGTAGTGAACCGCCGCGCCGCCGAGCGGATCGACCGCGAGCTTCAGTCCCGCGGCGCGGATCGCCTCCAGGTCGACGACATTGCGCAGGTCCTCGACGTAGGGCAGCAGCAGATCGTCCTGCCGGGTCGTCGGCGCGCGCAGCGCCGCCTCGTAGGGCACCCGCTGCACGCCCCGGTTGCCCTCGCGCAGCAGCGCGTTGGCGCGCTCCTCGATCGCGCGCGTCGCCTGCGTGTCGGCCGGGCCGCCGTCGGGCGGGTTGTACTTGAAGCCGCCGTCCTCGGGCGGGTTGTGCGACGGCGTGATGACGATGCCGTCGGCGAGGCCGGCGCTGCGGCCGCGGTTGTGCGCCAGGATCGCCCGCGAGATCGACGGCGTCGGCGTGAAGCCGCCGTCGCGCTGGATCACCGCCTGCACGCCATGGGCCGCCAGCACTTCCAGCGCCGTGCGCTGCGCCGGCGCCGACAGCGCGTGCGTGTCCATGCCCATGTAGAGCGGCCCGTCGGTGCCCCTGGCCGCGCGGTGCTCGCAGATCGCCTGCGTGACGGCCAGGATGTGCGCCTCGTTGAACGAGCCGCGCAACGAGGAACCGCGGTGGCCGCTGGTGCCGAAGGCCACCCGCTGCGCCGGATCGTCCGGGTCGGGGGCGCGCCCGTAGTAGTCGCGCTCCAGCCGGTGCAGGTCCACGAGCAGTTCTTCTGGGGCCGGCTTGCCGGCGAGCGGTGAAGCGGTCATGGGTCGGCGCGGGGGCTTCGGGTGGTTGGTCTGCTTCGGTCGGTCTGGACGCGCTCAGTCCGCGCGGTCCTGCGCCGCACGCCGTCCTCGTCGGCGAGGCGGATCGTGGGCTGGCCTGGCGGGGCGGATGGCGTTTCGTTCATCGACGCAGGCTCGTGGGGCGGATCCGCCGGCCTGGCCGGCAAGCGTACTCGGCCGTGACGGATCGGTCGCCGCGGCGCCCGGGCCCGATGACGCGCCGCATCGCAAGATCGGCGGCATGACCGAGCGCGCCTTGCAAGTCGCCGCGGCGCCCGGGCCCGATGACGCGCCGCATCCCCGGACCAGGGCCGGGACGCTGCCGGCGATTGGGGCGGCATGGGCGCCGTCGGATCCCGTCGCCCGTCAGTACGGCCACACCCAATCGGTGATCTCCGGCCGGTCGGTGCCGTGCTCGCGCGCGTAGGCCAGGTTCAGGATGATCTCGCTCTTCATCCGCTCCTTCAGGTGCGCGGCCTTCACGCGCAGCCGCGGCACGCGGTCGATGACGTCGATCACCAGGTTGAAGCGGTCGACCTGGTTGAGGATCGCCAGCTCCAGCGGCGTGTTGATGTTGCCCTTCTCCTTGTAGCCGCGCACGTGGATGTTCTCGTGGTTGCGGAAGCGGTAGGCGAGCTTGTGAATCAGCCACGGGTAGCCGTGGAAGTTGAAGATCACCGGCCTGTCGACGGTGAACAGGCTGTCGAACTCGCGCTCGGTCGAGCCGTGCGGGTGCTCGGAGGCCGGCTGCATCCTGAACAGATCCACCACGTTGACGAAACGCAGCTTCAGGTCCGGCAGGTGCTCGCGCAGGATCGCGGTGGCGGCCAGCGCCTCCTGCGTGGCGACGTCGCCGCAAGAGGCCATCACCACGTCCGGCTCCTCGCCCTGGTCGGTGCTGGCCCGCGGCCAGATGCCGATTCCCTTGGCGACGTGAACCACGGCCTCGTCCATGGTCGTGAACTGCAGGTGCTTCTGCTTGTCGGCGACGATGACGTTGATGCAGTCGGTCGAGCGCAGGCAGCGGTCGGCCACCGCGAGCAGCGTGTTGGCGTCCGGCGGCAGATAGACGCGGGTGACGCTCGGGCTCTTGTTGGTGACGACGTCGATGAAGCCCGGGTCCTGGTGCGAGAAGCCGTTGTGGTCCTGGCGCCAGACGGTGGACGACAGCAGGATGTTCTGCGAGGCCACCGAGGCGCGCCACGGCACGTGGTTCTTGCAGATGTCGAGCCACTTGGCGTGCTGGTTGAACATCGAGTCGACGACGTGGGCAAAGGCCTCGTAGGTGTGGAAGAAGCCATGCCGCCCGGACAGCAGGTAGCCCTCGAGCCAGCCGAGCAGCGTGTGCTCGGACAGCATCTCCATCACGCGGCCGTCGCGCGTCAGTTCGCCGCCGTCGGCATCCTCGGGCAGCAGGTCGGCCATCCAGGCCTTCTTGCTGACCTCGTAGACCGCCTGAAGCCGGTTCGACGCCGTTTCGTCGGGGCCGAAGACGCGGAAGCTCGTCATGTTGTTGCGCATGACGTCGCGCAGGAACTCGCCGAGCGGGCGGGTGTTCTCGTGCAATACCTTGCCGGCGTGCTCCACTTTGACCGCATAGCGGCGGAAGTCCGGCAGCTTGAGGTCCTTGCGCAGCAGGCCGCCGTTGGCGTGCGGATTGGCGCTCATGCGGCGGTGGCCCGTCGGCGCCAGCGCCTTCAGTTCGGGCTTCAGGCGGCCGTCGCCGTCGAACAGTTCGTCGGGCTTGTAGCTGCGCATCCAGCCCTCGAGCAGCTTGAGGTTGGCGGCATTGCCGCGCACGTCGGAAAACGGCACCTGGTGCGAGCGCCACGAGCCCTCGACCTTGTGACCGTTGATCTCCTTCGGGCCGGTCCAGCCCTTCGGCGTGCGCAGCACGATCATCGGCCAGCGCGGCCGCTCCGCCGTGCCGCCGCTGCGCGCGGCCTTCCAGATCGCGCGGATCTCGCCGGTGGCAGCGTCGAGCGTGGCGGCCATCTTCTGATGCATCTCGACCGGATCGCTGCCCTCGACGAAGTACGGCGTGTAGCCGTAGCCGACGAACAGCGACTCGAGTTCCTGGTGGCTGATGCGTGCCAAGATGGTCGGATTGGCGATCTTGTAGCCGTTCAGGTTCAGGATCGGCAGCACGGCGCCGTCGCGCGCCGGATTGATGAACTTGTTCGAGTGCCAGGCGGTGGCCAGCGGCCCGGTCTCCGCCTCGCCGTCGCCGACCACGCAGGCGACGATGAGGTTGGGGTTGTCGAGCGCCGCCCCGTAGGCATGCGACAGGCTGTAGCCGAGCTCGCCGCCCTCGTGGATCGAACCGGGCGTTTCAGGCGTGACGTGCGAGCCGATGTGGCCGGGGAAGGAAAACTGCTTGAAGAACTTCTGCATCCCCTCCGCGTCCTCGCTCTTGTCCGGGTAGATCTCGGAGTAGGCGCCTTCGAGGTAGGCGGGGCCGAGCACGCCAGGGGCGCCATGGCCGGGGCCGGCCATGAAGATCATGTCGAGGTCGTCGCGCTTGATCACGCGGTTCAGGTGCACCCAGGCGAACGACAGCGCCGGGCTCGCCCCCCAGTGGCCGAGCAGCCGGTGCTTGATGTGCTCCGTCGCCAGCGGCTGCCTGAGCAGCGGGTTGTCGCGCAGGTAGATCATGCCGACCGACAGGTAGTTGCAGGCGCGCCACCACGCGTCGATCAGGCGCAGTTCGTCTTCGGAAAGGGCGAGGTTTCTGAAGGCCTCGGTCATCGGAGATCCGCAAGTGTCGCTGCGTTCGGCCCGCAGGTCCGGTTCGGTCTCCGGCCGCGGGTGGGAAAATTCGATCGCCGCGGCACCGCGCCGTGATCACGCGCGTCGAGGCGACGTCGATTATGTCGGCGGTGATTTCGGCTGCCAAATGAAATCGCTGTGACCGCGATCCGTAACGGATGTTGCCTTAGCCCGCAGATTTCATCAGCAGGAGGTCGGCGGCCTCGCGCTTGCGCGCGTTGTCAGAGGTGTTCGAAGCCTTCAGACAACCGGGGACCGCCGATGCCAAATCGTGCCGCTCAGCGAATCGAGTTCGGGCGGGTGGGCCGCCGCGTGGTTGAGGCGAACTTCGACGGCGGCAACCTGAGTTCGGACGGTGGGTTGATGCTGCTGCGGCGGGTCGATGAGCGCATCGGTCTGACGCGGGCGGTGGCGGCGGTGTTCAGCGATGGACTTGATCCGGCGAAGATCACCCGCCGGTTACGTAATCTGATTGCCCAGCGCCTGTACGGTCTGTGCTGCGGCTACGAGGACCTGAACGACCACGACACGCTGCGCTCCGACCTGCTGATGCAGACGGCCGTGGGCCGGGCCGAGGTGCTCGCGTCGGCGCCGACGCTGTGCCGGCTGGAGGGCCGGGCCACGCGGGCGCAGGCAGTGGCGCTGCACGGGGTGCTGATCGAGCAGTTCATTGCCAGTCAGCCGTCGGCGCCCACCGAACTGGTGATCGACGTGGACGCCTCGGGCGTGCCGCTGCACGGCCGGCAGGAGCTGGCCGAGTTTCATGCCTACTACGACCAGCACGGCTACCTGCCGCTGTACGTGTTCTGCGGCCAGAGCCTGCCCGCCTGCGTGCTGCGGCGCAGCCGCATCGACGGGGCGAAGCACGCTGCCGCGGTGATCAAACTGCTGGGAGCGCCGCTGCGGCAAGCCTGGTCGGCGGTGCGAATCGTCGTGCGCGGCAACTCCGGCTTCTGTCGCCAGCGGCTGCTGCGCTTCTGCGAGCGCGCCGGCGTGGGCTACGTCATCGGCCTGGCGCGCAATGCCCGGCTCGAAGCCCGGGTGGCCTATGCCGAGCTGATGCTGGCCGAGGACTACGGCCGTACGGGGGTGAAGCAGCGGTGGATCGACGCGTTCGCCTGCGCGGCCGACAGCTGGAACCGCGAGCGGCGGAGGGTGACGCGCTCATGGCAAACCTCCTCGCGCACGCACCTTGCCACGATTGGTGCGCTGAACAGGGCCGCGGGCATGATCGTGGCCATGCACGCGACCATCGCCTTTGGCGGGCCGAGGATCGGGGCGGGCGCGGCGAGCCGTCAGCGCGTGTAGAACAAGTCCGGAAGCCACAGCGCGAGCTGCGGGAAGAACACGATGAGCACCACGCTGGTGATGAGCACCACCACATAGGGCAGCGCGGACTTCGACAGGCTTTCGAGCGAGACCCCGGTCAGGCGCATCGCGACGAAGAGGTTCACGCCCAGCGGCGGCGTGAGGAAGCCGATCTCGCAGCACAGCACGAAGATGATCCCGAAGTGCACCGGGTCGACGCCGAGGTTCCTGACCACGGGCAGCAGCACCGGCGTGAGCAGGATGATCTGCGCGATCGTGTCCATCCACATGCCGATGAAGATCAGCGCGGCAATGATCACGAACAGGATCACGTACTTGTTGTCGGACAGGCTCGCGATCCACTTGGCGAGGTCCTGCGGGATGTTCTGCAGGGTCAGGATCTGTCCGAACACGGTCGCGGTGGCGATGATCACCAGCACGGAGCCGCTGATGGTCGCCGTAAAGATGAACGTCTCCCGCAGCTTGGCGAAGTCCATCTCCCGGTACACCACCGTCGAGACGAACAGGCCGTAGACCACGGCGACCACCGCGGACTCGGTGGGCGTAAACACAGAGGTGTAGATGCCGCCGAGGATGATGATCGGGGCGAGCAGGGCCCAGATGCCGCGGCGCAGCGCGCGTGCGAAGGCGCCCAGATCGGTGACCGCACCGGGCGAACGGTAGCCGCGCCGACGAGACAACGCATACGCCATCACGATCAGCAGGGCACCGACAAGAATGCCCGGCAAGATGCCGGCAGCGAACAGGCGCGGAATCGACGTTTCGGAGCTGACCCCGTAGATGATCATCGGCACCGACGGCGGGATCAGGATGCCGAGCGTGCCGCCGGACGCCGTGATGCCGCCCGCGAACGACGGCGAGTAGCCCTGGCGAACCATCGCGGGGATCATGATCGAGCCGATCGCCGCCACCGTCGGCGGGCCCGACCCCGAGATCGCGGCGAAGAACATGCACGCGAGAACGGTCACGATGGCCAGACCGCCGTAGGATTTGCCAATCAGCGGCATGAAGATGTCGACGATGCGCTGCGACAAGCCCCCGCGCTCCATGATGCCGCCGGCCAGGACGAACAGTGGAATGGCGATGAGCGGGAAGGAGTTCAGCGCCTCGAACATCACCTGTACGAGGAAGGTGACGGGCAGGCCTGCGACCAGGATGGCTACGAGGGACGACACGCCCATCGCGGTGGCGATCGGCAAGGCGAGCGCGAGGCAGGCGATGAACGCGACGGCGATCGCGAGCCCGACGCTCACCGCGCTTCCTCCTTGACCTCGATCGCCTCGACCTCGGGGTCGCTCATGCTGCGCGCGAAGTGCCGTGGATCGAACAGGTTCCAGCCCACGCGCAGCGTGAACACGACGAAGATCAGCGGGATCGGCAGGAAGATCCAGAACATGTTGATCTCGGTGATCATCGCCCGGTAGGGGAATTCGATCGTCGAGAGGAGGTACTTCACGCCCGCCACGATGACGAACAGGTTGAAGGCGATCCACACCAGGTCACCCACGACCAGTACCGCGCGCGCGACGCGCAGCGGCAGCGCGCGCAGGTGAGCCGTGATGCGGATGTGGTGGAACTTCAGCGTGGCGTAGCTGGAGCCGAGCCAGCAGAACCAGATGAAGACGAAGCGCGCGATCTCTTCCGACCACTCGATCGGAATCTTCAGGATGAAGCGCGACGCCACCTGCAGGGACACGACGGTGACGAGCACAGACAGCAGGACCAGGATCGCCGCCTGGTCGAAGCGATCCAGCCACGCCAACAGCCGCTTCATGGCTTGCGCACCACGAGAGCCGGGGGCGAGGCGCTCGGTCCGCGCCTGGCCGCCCGCCCGCTCACTTGCTGGCGTTGACCAGCCGGTCGATCAGTTCCTTGCCGCCGACCCGCTTCTCGAACTCGGGCCACACGCCTCGGGCGATCTGGAAGAAGGGCGCGCGCTGCGCCGGGGTGAGTTCAACGACGGTCAGCCCCTGCTTCTTCGACCTGGCGATGCCGTCCTTGTCGCATTGCGCCGTGAGGTTCCAGGAGTACTCGCCGGCCTCCCGGCCTGCCTTGAGGAGGGCGTCCTGCTCGGCCGGCTTGAGGGACTGGAACTTGCGGTCGTTCATGATGACCATGCCGAAACCGGTGAACAGGTTGGTCGTGGTCAGGTGGCTCTGAACCTCGTAATACTTGAGGGACAGCACGTCGCACGGCGACATGTCCGCGCCGTCGACGGTCTTCTGCTGCAAGGCGGTGAACAGCTCGGCAAAGGCCACCGGCGTCGGACTCGCGCCCATCGCCTTGTAGGTGGCGTTCATCACCGGGCTGCCCGGCGAGCGCACGAGCAGGTCCTTCATGTCCTCGGGCTTGGTGATGGACCGCTTGTTGTTGATCATCGAGCGGCTGCCCCAGGCCGTCGTGTACACCACGCGCATGCCGGTGGCCTTGCGGAAGTTCTCGAAGATCTCCGCGCCGACCGGCCCGAACACCGCCTTCTGCGCCGAGGGGATGTCCTCGAACAGCGCCGGCAGGCTGAAGATGTCGATTGGCGGATAGAACTGCGCCAGGTTGTTGCTCGAGACGATCGCCAGATCCTGCGCGCCGAGCTGGACTGTCTTGGCCTGCGCCACGTCGTTGCCGAGCTGCGCGCAGCACAGCGCGTCGACCTTGACCGAACCGTTCGTCAGCGCCGCCACCCGCTCGGCGAAGCGCACCGCGCCCAGGTGATAGACGTTGTCGGCGCTCGACACATGCCCGAGCTTAAGGGTGGTCTGCGAGTGCGCCGGCGGGATCGCTACGGCTGCGAACAACAAACCTGCCATGGCCGCGAACACGATGCGCATTTCGGTTTTCTCCTCGGAGTCAGAGTTGAGTGAACAGCTTCGCGTAGGCGAACAACGCCGACGCTCCACCAGTATGGAGAAACACGACGTTGTCGTCGCGACGGAAGAACCCCTTGCGAACCAGATCGATCAGTCCGGCCATACCCTTGCCCGAGTAGACCGGGTCCAGAAGAATCCCCTCGCAGCGGGCCGTCAGCGCCACCGCCTCGACCATCCCCGGCGTCGGCACGCCGTAGCCCTCGCCCACGTAGTCGGCGTACGCCACGACGCGCGCGCGGTCGATGCCGCCCTTGACGCCGACGTATTCCGCCGTGGCCTGCGCCAACGCATGGACGGCCTCTTCCTGCCGCTGCTTGGGCTGGCGAACACTGATACCGAGCACCGGGACGCCGGTGTTGGCGCCTTCCAGCCCGACCAGCAGTCCGGCCTGGGTTCCTGTGCTGCCGGTGGCATGGACCAGGTAGTCGATCCGCAAGCCCATGCTGTTGGCCTGCTGCAGCAACTCCAGCGCGCAATCGACGTAGCCCAGCGCTCCGACCGGATTCGATCCGCCGCCCGGGATGAAGTACGCCTTGCTGCCTTGGGCGCGCAGTTCCTCGGTGCGGGCCAGGGCCAGTGCGTTCATGTCGCCCGGCTCGTGAAACGACAGCGCGGCGCCGAACATGCGGTCGAGGAGGACGTTGCCCTGGACTTCATAGCCCGGCTCGGGTTCGCGCACGCGGCGCTCGAGCAGGATCTGGCACGCCATCCCGAGCCGAGCCGCGGCCGCTGCGGTCTGACGGCCGTGATTGGTCTGCACGGCGCCCTGCGTGACGACGATCTCGGCGCCCTGCTCACGCGCCTGGCCCATAAGAAACTCGAGCTTGCGGGTCTTGTTGCCACCGGTGGCCAGCCCGGTGCAGTCGTCACGCTTGACGAACAGGTTCGGACCGCCGAGTGCGCGCGACAGCGCGGGCATCGGCTCCAGCGGCGTTGGCAGGTGTCCCAGTCTGACTCTCGGAAAGCGTGAAAGGTGCATGCCTGAAAGCGTCCGGTATCCGTTCGACGGGCGTAGAGTTCGCCGGACGATACAGGCGGGGTCTGAAGACCGGCCAATGAAATTGTGGAACGGGTCGATTCCGGGCCCGCATGATCCGTGCCGAGCACGGCGCACAGCACTCAGGTGGCGTCGGCCGCGAGCAGCGTAGCCCAGACCTCGTCGATGCGTGCTCTACGGCGCTCGGCCGAGCGATAGATCGAGATGCCGAACGGCACATCCCATTGGCTGGTGCCGGCGCGCTGCAAGCGCCCGCTGGCGAGATCGTCCGCCGCGAGGCCCGCGGGCACCCATGCCACGCCGTGGCCGGCGCGCGCCATCGCCATCAGGGCCCCCGCCAGCGAATCCTGGTATCGGCGCACGAGGTGGCAGCGCCGGTCCGGCCGGGACAGCAGTTCGTCGACCGCGCGCCCGAAGAAGGAGTCGGCGGCGTACCCGAGGTAGGGCAGCGGATGCTTGGCGCTGCCCGGCAGTGCGAAGCGCGGGCCGCCGTCGTCGGCCGACGCCGACACCGGCAGCAAGCGATCGTCCGCCAGATGGCGTGACGGGAAGCGATCGGCATCGATCAGCAACGGAATGCCCGGGTGGGAGAAGCAGATCAGGAAGTCGCACACCCCCTCCGTGAGGTTCTGAACGCAGCCATGCATGTTGTCTGCGACCATCTGCGCATCGATCGGCCCGACTTGGCTCTCCATGCGCTTGAGCCACTCCGGAAAGAACGACAGCGCGATGCTGTGGGGCGCCGTGAACAGGATCGTGTTCTCGGCGCGCCGGCGTGTGATTCGCGCATCGTCGCGCGCTTGCATCAGGTGGCGCACCGCATCCTCGGCGGCGTCACGGAAGGTCTGGCCTTCTCTCGTCAATCGGGACGGAAAGGTGCTTCGATCGACGAGCGGCGCCCCGACCCACCGCTCGAGCGCCTGGATACGCCGGCTCAGGGCCGACTGCGTGATGCTGCGTTCATCGGCCGAACGCGAAAAGCTCTTGGTTCGCGCCAGGCTCAGGAAGTCTTCCAGCCACTTCAGCTCCATGCGCTCATTTTGCGACCGGCAGCGTCGCAACCCCGCACATTTCATGAGTGAGAGGTCGGCGGCCTCGTGCTTGCGCGCGTTGTCGGAGGTGTTCGAAGCCTTCAGACAACCGGGGACCGCCGATGCCGGATCGTACCGCGCAGCGAATCGAGTTCGGGCGGGTGGGTCGCTGCATCGTTGAAGCGAACTTCGACGGCGGCGACCTGAGGATTGCCGCCAACCAGCTGCGAATCCTGCTGGCTTCACAGCATCCGCTGCGCGCGGTGTTCCTGCTCGCCGCCCGCACACTGACCCCCCGAACCTCGCCGAGTGCTCTCCCCGGCACGTCGACAAACAACGGGGGGGGGCGGCCGGGGCCCATGCTGCGCGGCCTGTTCGCCGTGCTGGTTGCCGTGCCGGCCGTAGCGCTCGCGCTGACCCGCCTCTTCGATCTGCCGTGGTTCGTCGAAGTGGGCATCGTGTTGATGTCGATCCCGCCCGCCGCGCCGGTCGCGTTGCGGCGCTCGCTCGGCGCCGGCGGTCATCCCGCGTTCGCCCCGAGCCTGCAGATCTCGGTGGTCGTGCTCGCCGTCGTGTCGATGCCGCTGTCCATCGCCGCGTTGAACCACCTGTACGGCGGTCACGCCAGCATCTCGCCGCAGGCCGTTGCCGGGCAGGTCTTCGTCGCGCAGTTGATGCCGCTTGGCCTCGGCATGACCTTGCGGCAGTTCAGGCCGGCGACGGCCGATGCGATCGATCCGAAGCTGCGGCGTATCGCCTCGGCGCTGCTGCTGGCCACGGTGGCGCTGCTGCTGGTCAATCTGTGGGTGCCGACGGTCGGCGCCGGCGGCCGGGTCCTGGCGGCGATCGCGCTGACCACCGTGGCGGCGCTGGCGGTCGGGCTCCTGCTCGGCGGACCCGAGCCGGCCATGCGCACGGCCGTGGCGATCAGCAGCGCGGCGCGCAATCCCGGGCTGGCGTTGCTGGTGGCCACACAGAACCACGCGCCGCCGGCCGTCGTGGCGACAGTCCTCGCTTACCTGATGGTGTCCGTGTTTACGATCGGGCCGTACGTCGCCTGGCGACGCCGCATCGCGCCGCAGACGCGTCCGACTTGACGATGGGGAGAACCCGCTCATGCCGAATCCGATCAGGCGTCGCTTTCGCATCGGGCTTGCGGACGGACTGCGCATCATCTGGCCGGTGCTGTCGCTGTTGCTTGCGGTGATGGCGGGACTCGGCGTGCTCATCGCGATCCTCGAAGGCTGGCCGCTGACCAATGGCATCTATTTCGCCTTCGTCTCCGGCCTGACGATCGGCTATGGCGACCTCGTTCCGAAGTCGCCCCTGGCGCGCATGCTGGCGATCGCGATCGGATTCAACGGCATCCTGCTCGGCGGACTGGTCGCCGCCGTTGGCGTGCAGGCGCTGCAGGCTGCCGTCGGCGGACGGCGCGAGCGGTAGGCCGCCGGCGCTGGTGCGAATGGATCCGGCACCGAGCACCGGGAGGACCGGCACAGGCGCGCCGGCAAGCCGGCTCGCCGGCGCGGGCGGCTGATGCCTCGCTCGCCGCGCGTCGCGTGGGTGGCGATCGCGCTCGCCGCGGCCGCGCTCGCCGTCACGGCGGCGGTGTTCGTGGCGGGCATCGAAGTGCCCGGGGAGTTTCTCCGCGCGCCCATCGAGCGCGCACTGACCGCCGCCTTCAAGGTGCCGGTGCGCGTCGAGGGTCCGCTTGGCCTGCGCACGGGGTTCACCGCGACCGTCCGGGCCGACGCACTGGTGCTCGCCGATCCGTCCGGCCCCGCGGGCGCAACGCTGGCCCGCGGCATCCGGCCTGCGGCGCAGATCGACCTCGTCGCGCTGCTGCGGCGCGTGGTGGCCCTGCAGGAGGTGACGGGGGAACGGCTGGAACTCACGCTCGCGCGCCGCGACGACGGTCGCGCCAACTGGGCGCCGATGCTTGCCCCGGCCGCCAGCGGCGGTGCGGCGCATTTCAGGTTCGGCGGAATTGAGCGCCTGCGCATCGGCGCCGTCTCCGGCAGTTATCGGAGTGCCGGCGGCGCGCCCGCGCCGTTCGCGATCGAATCGCTGCAGGGCGTCGTGCCGTTGCGCGAGCCGACGGCGGCGCGCGGCAGCCTGCAGGTCGCCGGCCAGTCGGTGGCGTTCGACCTGCGCAGCGCGCCGTTCGCCGACCTCGTGGGCCCCGGCGCGGCGTTGCCGGTGCAGGGCACAGTGAACTGGAGCGGCGCGCGGGCCGAGGTCAATGGTGCGTTGACGCGGGATGGCTCGCGCTTCGACGCCGAGGTCCAGGCGTCGGCCAATGACGCCGCGGTTCCGCTGGCCGCGCTCGGCCTCGCCACCCGTCAGCCGGGCCACCTCGAACTGCGGCTGCGCCTGGGCGTCACGGCGACCGCAGCCACCGCGCAGGACGTTGCGCTCACCGTGGGCGGGAGTGCCGCTTCGGGAAGCGCGAGCATCGCGTGGGCAGGGCCGCGCTGGCGCGTGGCGGCCGACCTCGCCGGCCCGCGCGTCGACCTGGGGCCGCTCGAGTTCGCGAGGTCGCTGCCGCGGGACAGGACCGCGCCCGAAGCGCTGCTCGAACTTCTCGAACGGACGGCAACGGGCATCGAAGCCGAGGTGCGGCTGGCGGTCGACGAACTCGCCGGACTGCCGGTCGCCGTCCGCGACCTGCGCTTCGAAGGCCGCAGCGGCGATCGCACCGTCGCCGGCAACGGCAGCGCGGACGTTGCGGGCACGCGTGTCGAGGCTCGCCTTCACTACGATGCGCGCCGGGCACGGCGCATCCTGTCCGCGCGGCTCGAAGGCGGCGCGGTCTCCACCGCCGCGCTGCCCGGTCGCGCTCAACCGCGCGACGTGTCGGGCCGGGCGGCGGGCATCGCCGGCCGGTTGCAGGCGCAGGGCGAGGACGCCCGCGCGCTGCTGGGGTCGATCGAGGCGGGGATCGAGGCGCGCGACCTGCGCTGGGCGGTCGGAACACCACAGGGCGCGGCGCTCGCCGGCCGGTTCGACCGCCTGCGGCTGCGGGTGCTGGGCAGGCGTGCTTCGTCCGTCGAGGCGAACGGGCAGCTCGGTGCCGCCGCGTGCGCGCTGAGGATCTCCGGCGGCGCGCTGGCGCCGCTGCTCGAAGGCGCGCCCTGGCCGCTGCAGATCGCCGGCGCTTGCCCGGGCGGGCGTCTGAACGCCAGGGGCCGCATCGCCGTCGCGAAACGGCAGGTCACGGGAGAACTGGAATTCGATGCGGCAGCCGCTCGCGCAGGCCCGGTGGCTCAGGCGCTCGGCGTTGCGACGGGCCTGCCGCAGCCGGTCGCCGTGCGCGGAACACTGGTGCTCGACGACACGCGCGCGCAGGCACGGCTGGCCGCGCTGCGGCTCGGCCGCACCATGGGGTCGGGGGAGGTCGCCTGGCCTCTTGGCGCCGGCGGCGCCGGGCGCGTTCGACTGCAACTGACCGCGCTGGATCTCGATGAGCTCGGCGCGCTCGCCGAGCCCGGTGCGGCGGCGGCCGGATCCGGCGCACGCGAAGCCGGGCAGAAAGGCCTGCCCCTGCCCGACGTCGATTTCGACGTTGCCGCCGGCCGCGTCGCGATCGCCGGCAACGACCTGCGTCGGCTTCAGTTCGGCGGCGCTCTGCGCGCGAGCCGACTGCCTCCGGCGAGTTTCGGCTTCGACTGGGAAGGCATCCCGGTCAGCGGCCGGCTCAGCGCCGACTTCAGCGACGCGGTGCCGCGGATCGCGCTCGACGCCGCAGCGAAGAAAGCCGATCTGCGCGCCCTGGGCGCACGGCTCGGTTACGCCGAAATCCGGCTGCGCGCCGACACACTGACCCTGAAGGCGAGCGCAGCGGGCTGGCGGCTCGGCGAGCTGCTGGCCGCGACGACGCTCGACGCTGTTGTCGAAGGCGGGCAGTTCGACCTGCTGCGGCGCGCGCCGCCGGGGCAGTCCGGTCGTGGCGAGTTCTCGGCGACACTCGTGGCCGCGCCCGGAACGCCGGCGGCGCTCGCCGCGCGGGGAACGATCGACGGCGAGCCGCTCGACCTGGCCGTCGTAGCGTCCGGCCTGGCGGAGTTCGCGCAGGGCGAAACCGCCGTGCCCGTCACCGTGCGGCTGGCACTCGGCGATGCCCGGCTCGACGGGTCGGGCACGGTGGCGCGCAATGGCGCCGGGCAGGGGAAGCTGCGGGTCTCGGGGGACCGACTCGATCGCCTGGGCAGGCTGATCGGCACCGCGCTGCCGCAGGTGGGGCCGTATGCGGCCGGCGGCAACATCGCCGTGTCCGCCAGTCTCGTTCGCGCCACCGAAGTCGAAGCGAGCTTCGGGCGCAGCCGCCTGGCCGGCGAGGTCCGCGTCGAGCACCGCTCCGGCCAGCGTCCGCGCCACTTCGCCGCACTGCGCGTGCCCGTGCTGCATCTCGAGGACATCGGCGCCGACCGCTGGCGCGATGACGCGGCGCGCGTCGGTGCGCGCCCGTCGCCCACCCCCCCGACAGCGCAGCGCCAGGCCAACGGATTCGAGCGCATGCTGCAACGCCTGCGGGCCGCCGACCTCGACGCGACGGTCGACGTCGAAGAACTGCGCGGCGACGGCGTGCGGTTCGCCAGCGGCCGCCTGCGCGTGACCGGCGACGACGGGGTCCTGCGCGTCCGTCTGCAGCAGGTTAGCGCCGCAGGCGGCACGCTCGATGCCGATCTCCGCGTCGACGCGGGCGCCACGCCGCCGAAGTTCGGGCTACGGGCGCAGGCGCGCAACCTGGAGTACGGTCCGCTGGCGCGCGCCGTCGATCCCGGCTCGACGGCTGCCGGCAGACTCGATGTCGTCGCCGACCTCGCGGCCGAGGGTCAACCGCAGGAACTGCTGCCGACGGTTTCAGGAACCGTCGACGCCGCGGTCTACCCGCGCGGACTGCACTCCGATGGCCTCGCCCTTTGGGGCGCCGGCCTGCTGGGCGCGATGCTGGGGCAGCTCGACCCGAAGTCGCGCGCCGCAGTCGAATGCGCGGTTGCCAGCGTCGACCTCCTTGGCGGCACGGCGAAGTCGAGCGCCCTGTTCGTCGACACGGCGCGCGTGCGCATCGTCGGCGAGTTCGAGGCCGACCTGACGACCCGCGCTTTGTCGGGGCGGATCGATCCCGTGTCCAAGGAGCCCGCGTTCCTCACCTTCGCGCCGACGATGCTGCTCGGCGGCACCATCGAAGACCCGCGACTGACCGCCGCGCCGGAGACCGTGGTGACCGTGCCGCTGCGGCTGGCGGCGCCGCTGTC
>Ga0114939_10001316_pt1 | contig 19650 bp, 23 predicted proteins | sample AshMeaCrysSpring_FD_87196 | JGI IMG/M metagenome (GOLD analysis project Ga0114939, IMG submission 87196) | Groundwater microbial communities from Big Spring, Nevada to study Microbial Dark Matter (Phase II) - Ash Meadows Crystal Spring | ecosystem: Environmental > Aquatic > Deep subsurface >...
CAGATTTTTCTTCGGTCCACTGATTTCTATTGGGCGAATCTTGGAGATTAATTACATCCCAGCTATTCTCCTCATCTAAACCCAGCGACTTAACATCACTACCGACAAATGACGCCGTATGAGGATGGACAAATTCACTGTTGATTGGCATGTCGCTCAAAATAATCTCATGCGCCGCTGTGAGTCCTAATACCATTTCGGCTTTAGCCTCAACGACATCAATTTTATGCCGGACGAATCCCCGCTGTCCGACTTTTCCCCAGCTTAGAATTAAACGATAAAGGGTATTAGCTGTAAGTTCATTCTTTACCCCGCGAATAGAAATCTTTGTGCTCTGCGAACGATTAAAGTTCTCTTCTAAAATCGGCATTAGGGCACTCGTTTCGAAGATTCTAAACTGATTAAGTTGTAGATGTGGATTATAATTTCCCGGCGCAGTATCGCTGGAAAAATCTACAATAAATACTTCGAGGTTAGAACTTAAATTATTGTATTCCTTTTTATCAATCTTTTTCAGCACGCAACTGCTTTGCCATTGTCCAGCAGAATAATACACTTTACGAATTTCCAATTGTTGAAGGCCATAAGGTCCCGACAACGCCAATAACAGAGACTGTTTATAGATGCCTTCAATAGTTGTAGGTAACGTATCTTGAGAATTAATCGGAATAACACTTGGCTGATTATGTAAGTTATAAATCTCACTTAATTGATAAATCCAATTCATATCCCGCCAAATAAAAGGCGCTGGCAAAAGGTATATTTCATAAAATTCCAATAATGATTGGCCGAGATACAACAAGCTACGATGGATTGCGGTACTCAGGATTTTTTTATCCATATCCTTTCGTAACTGATCGGCGATAATAATTTTATAACCGACGCTCATGATTGCTTTAAATTCCTGCGAGAGCGCAGCGATTTTACGATTTTTTTCCGGGAGCGGGAAAAAAAATCCTAAATAATGTTTGATGATCGATTGATCAATATGCTCTAGAACCGGATAAAAGCGTTCTAAAACCCGTAGGCGATCAACCGCCGGAATATCTAAGCTATTTATTTCCCGCAGAACAGCAAATAACGCTTGAGCGGTTTTTCCAATATGTGCGAGCGGGAGTTTTCTAATCCAATCCTCCAAATTACGGGGCCGAATATCAAAAGAATTGGCGGTCGGCGGAATACGATTCGGTAATTGAAAAGGAATTACGGGTTTGTCCCGAATTTCCGGCGGAGATTCATTTTTTTTCGTAAAAAATAGCGCCATGCTCTTAAACCATTTAGTGAGCTATCAATCAATGGATGCGCGCCGTACAATCGACAAATTAACTGGCAACGATTTTTCGTAGCGCGGTATAATAGCAATAATTTCCAATCCTTCAGAGAATATTGCGTGAGCAAACGGTACGCGGAACTTTCCGAGTGGTTAGGTAATGTATTAAAGGAAACACCGGTAGCGATTGCGCCGGCATCAGCGGATGCGAGTTTTCGCCGCTATTTTCGAGTCTATCTCCCTAATTCTACGCTGATTGTGATGGACGCGCCGCCGGAAAAGGAAGATTGTCGGCCGTTTGTGGATTTAGCTGGTGCCTTCCGTGCCGGCGGGCTGAACGTCCCCGAGGTTTTAGCGGCGGACTTCGACCGGGGATTTCTGCTCCTCACCGACTTAGGTAGCGACCTTTATTTGGCGAAACTGAATGCGGGGAGCGTAAAACGCCTTTACGGGGACGCGCTGGGTGCCCTGATAACGTTGCAGGTGTGCGGCCCGCACACGGTTCCGGCCTACGATGCGAAATTGCTTGATTTTGAGCTATCGCTGTTTCGCGATTGGTTTATTGTACGCCATTTAGGATTACCCCTCGAAGCCTCGACCGCTACGCTCCTCGCCGAAACATTTTCCTCTTTGACCACGAGCGCATTAGAACAGCCGGCGGTTTGCGTCCATCGGGATTATCACTCGCGCAATTTAATGGTTACGCCGCGCAATAATCCCGGAATCCTCGATTTTCAAGATGCAGTATGGGGGCCAATTACCTATGATCTGGTCTCTTTATTACGCGATTGTTACATTTCCTGGCCGGCGGCACAAATTCGTGAATGGGCTTTGGGCTATCATGAATTAGCGCTTGATTCCGGTATTTTATCTCAAAATAATCCCGCTCAATTTCTTTATTGGTTTGACCTTATGGGTATGCAACGCCATCTCAAGGCAATTGGAATATTTTCCCGGTTATATCACCGCGATGGAAAATCCGGTTATCTCGGTGATATACCGCGCACTCTAAATTATGTGAGCGAAATTGCGGCGCATTATCCGATTTTTTCGGATTTCCACGCCTGGTTGCGTGCAGTGGTAATTCCGAGGATATTCTCGTGAAGGCAATGATCCTTGCGGCTGGTTTGGGGCTTCGAATGCGTCCACTTACGGATACAACGCCCAAACCATTATTGCGTGCCGGGGGGCGGACATTAATTGAATATCACCTTGCGGCGCTCCGTAGCGCGGGAATTTGTGATGTGGTGATTAATTATTCTCGATTAGGAAAACAAATTGAAGATCATTTAGGTGATGGCGCACGTTATGGATTAAATATCGCTTATTCTGCTGAGGGTGAGCAACCGTTAGAAACTGGTGGTGGAATTTTTCAGGCTCTACCGCTTTTGGGTAATGCGCCGTTTATAGTTGTCAATGCAGATATTTGGACAGATTATCCATATGCACGTCTAATTAATCAGCTAGCGTCGGATGATTTAGCCTATCTAGTGTTAGTTGATAATCCCGTGCATCACCCCGAAGGCGATTTTGTTTTACACAACAGACGGTTGATTAATTCTCCATCCGCAAGGCGTTTTACCTTTGCTGGAATCGGCGTTTATCAGCCAAAATTATTTTCTTTATGTCAACCCGGGAATTTTCCTTTAGCTCCGCTACTTCGTGCGGCAATTAATGCTAATCAGGTCAGCGGTGAATTGTGGCGTGGGGCGTGGTTTGATATTGGCACCCCGGCGCGTTTGCAAGATTTACAGCGTGTTTTGCATAACTCTGAGGAGTAATTAACATGTTTGGCTTTGCAGAAAAAGTAGTAATGATTACTGGCGCGGCGGGTAATTTAGGTCGGGCGACCGCTGAGGCATTTCGTTATGCTGGGGCGCATTTAGCCCTAATCGGGCGTAATCGGGGACATCTAGAATGGGCCTGGCCGGCATCTGAAGGAATTTTGCTTCTCGCCGGGGACATTACCAATAAAAGCGAGACCCAAGACATAGTTGAAGAGGCAATTGCGCATTATGGGCGGATTGATGTCTTAGCGAATATCGCTGGCGGTTTTACCATGGGCCAGCCAATTCACGAAACTTCCGTGGACACCTGGGATAATATGCTAGATGTAAACGCGCGGTCGGTATTTCTAATGTGCCGCACAGTATTACCGTATATGCGAAATCAGGGAAGCGGTAAGATTATTAATATTGCGGCACGCGCCGCACTCGAAGGCAAAGCGAATATGGGCCCGTATTGTGTATCTAAAACAGCGGTAATCACCTTAACCGAGACACTTGCGGCGGAAAACAGCGCTTATAAAATTAACGTCAATTGTATTCTCCCTGGTACAATTGATACGTCGGAGAATCGCGAGGCAATGCCTGAAGCTGATTTTAGCAAATGGGTTCCCCCGGTGGCGCTCGCTGATGTAATTCTTTTCCTCGCCTCGGATGCCGCACGCGCAATTCATGGCGTGGCACTTCCAGTATATGGCGAAAGTTAATTAAAAGTTTGTAACTACCTGCTAAAACCCGATGATTTTTTGTACAAATCAATTAAGATTAGGACTTACGCATTGACGGATTACTGTAGAATATGCCCATCTAGCAGACATCCAAATCAGGAATCGCACTTATGGTACGTGAAATAGGCCGCATTTTAACAGTCAGTTGCACGTTACCGGCGTATGTGGTTGCCGAATTTATCTGTTTTTTTATGCTCGGCGGGGAGCACTTCAACCCACAATTTCTAATGTCGATGCGCAAGCCCTACCCAATTAAATAAAAGAGAGGAAATGTTTTATGCGAGGCCCCCTTGCGAATGTAATGAAACAAGCCCAACAGGTGCAAAATAACCTAAAAAAGATTCAAGACGAAGTCGCCGCTACCGAAATTACCGGGCAGGCGGGCGGCGGAATGGTGGTAATTACCATGACCGGACGCCATGAAGTACGGCGTGTCCAAATAGAAAATGAATTACTGAAGGAAGAAAAAGAAATGCTCGAAGACCTAATTGCCGCGGCGTTTAATGATGGAATACGCAAAGCCGATGAATTAATGGCGGAGCGAATGTCATCGCTGACAGCGGGAATGGGACTCCCTCCTGGTTTTAAGTTGCCCATTTAACGATAATTATTTTTATTCGGAGCAATTATGCACAGCCAATTATATCTTCGGCGTAGCAAATTATTTTCACTCGCGTTGAGTGCAATAATCTTCGCTTTTTCCCCAAGCGCATTTAGTAGCGGTGGCGGCGGTGGCGGCGGGACGGGAAATTATAAAGAGATTTCGCCTCCATTTGTAGTCAATCTCGCCGACACCAGACAATCGCGTTTAATGCAGGTAACTGTTGCTGTCGAATCGCCCGATGAAGAAGTGCGCAAGGCAATCGACACGCACGCACCACTAATCCGAAACAATTTAATTATGTTGTTTGCGGCACAATCCAAGGATGTAGTTAAAACAAAAGAGGGTCGAGAAAAATTACGCATGGATGCCCAAGAGGTCGTAAATAAAGCGTTAAAGGATGTCGGCGTATCGCCCGTCGATGCGTTGTATTTTACTGGCCTTGTCGTGCAATAGACTCCCGCCCCTTATCTGAATGACTAGAAAGGGGCGCGGTGGTTGTTTTCTGCAATACAATTAGATTGCGCGGCGCATCTAAATATGGCACCAACAAAGGAATGACCTGCGGTGCGGAGCATTCCGACGGCAAGTTTGCTAATTCTCTTGGCAAAATATGCGCTTTCATGGCAAACCATTTCCCGCCCGGAACTAAAAGGTGCGCCGTTGCCCGAATCAAATCAGTAAGACTGGCAAACGCCCGCGCAATGATCATATTAAATGGCTCCGCAGTAAAATAATCCTCGACTGAATGCTGAACGACAATTAAATTTTTTATCCGTAACTCTAATACCGCCTGAGTAATAAAACGAGTCTTTTTAGAATTGCGATCCAGCGCTGTCACCAATAAATCCTGGCGGGATAATGCTAATGGAATCGCTGGCAATCCGGCACCACTCCCCACATCAATAATCCGCCCTTTGGGTAAATGTGCCACGACCGTCAAACAATCCAATAAATGTTTAATAATTATCTGTTCGGGATCGCGAATTGCCGTGAGATTATATGCCCGATTCCAACGCATCAGAATCCCTAAATAATACTCTAAGGCGTCTTGGGCATCAGCCGATAAATCAAGAGCCAATTCCTGTAACCCGGCCCGCAATAATTCAGAACGCATAAATGTCTGATTTTTTAGTGACGAAACAATCCGCCCCTTGATTTTTGATATTGCTACACATCTGGTGTGCAATTGATTCTGTAGGAATAGATTTTACCCGTAAGCGAAAATAATCACCGGATTCGCTTAGACTAATAGATAATTTATATCCCTTTAAGTAATTGCTATATTGATTAAGAAAGTCTTTTTGATATTCCTGTAATTCCCCGAGGTTGCGTTTGGCGATAATTTGGATTTGCCACGCCGGTGGCGGTGTTTGCATTACCTTAATAATTTGACACTGTTCATGGCCGTGTTCTTTGAGAATTGCGCACCAATGTTGCGCTTTATCTTGATTAAGCAATGGCTTCAATTGTAAATGAAATAATCGCCCGGCCTCATCCATACTGATTATCGGTTCCGCGTTTGGGATCAATTTCCCGTGTTGATCGTTAAACGATTGACGATATTCTCGTAGCTGCTCCAAGTCTTTACCTTCAGCAATTTGCACTCGCCAAAAAATTATCGGCTTTCTTTCGCCCCTTGTTACAGACTTCCTTTTGATTCGAGACATATCAATTTTAGGCGGGATGCGTATCTCAGTTCTCTGAGGTGGAGCGGGAGAAAGTTGCTTACCTGGGGAATTTAGCGGCGTTTCCGGTAAATTGACCAACGGATTATCGCCAATTGATTTTGCGGCGGGAACCGATTCAGAAATAACTACCGGATTGATCTGCTCTTTGGTCGGTTGTAAAGATTCTGATCTAACCGTTTGAGCTATCTCCGTAGCTGGATTAATGGCCGGATGAATTTGATTCTGAATCGGTGGTGGATCGACGGATGTTTGCGTCTGGGGAGCAATCTCCCGATATTCCGAAGATTTAGGTAAAGTGAAAGTTGCTTTAGGTAAATTGTTTATCCAACTCGGGTCGCTCGAAATAATTAGCGAACGTTGCAATGGAGTTACTTCTTCTGCTACGGCATTGGTAATAAAACTTAGATAAATTGCTATCTTAATAAAATAGATTTTATCTCTTATAAGCATACAGATAAATTATTTAATATTCCGTAAATCCGAGAGAATCTTTGGCAGATAACGCAACAAATAATTTAAGTCGGATTCGGTAGTTTGCAATCCGAGGCTAAAACGGACAATTCCGTAATGATCGGTATCAATGCCTAACGCACGAATTACGTGCGAAGTTTCATCCCCACCAGCATGACAAGCCGAACCGACCGAAACGGCAATACCAATTCGATCAAGGCTTAATAATAATGAACCGCTGTCAATACCAGGAAAACCAACATTGAGATTATTTGGCAAACGATGTAATAACGACCCGTTGACAATTAAATCGGGCTCGATGGCTTGCAAGCGTTGCAAAAGATAATTTCGCAACCGTGTTAGGCGTTCGGATTCCACTAGCATTTCGCGTTGCGCTAATTTCGCCGCAAGTCCTAAACCTAAAATACCCAAAACATTTTCCGTTCCGGCGCGGCGCCCGCCTTCTTGTTCACCGCCATGAATTAGCGGCATTAATGATTGTCCATCAGCGATATAAAGGGCGCCAATTCCTTTCGGCCCATATAATTTATGTCCAGATAATGCAAGGAATGATATTCCCCAAGCACGGGGATATAGCGGTATTTTAGCAAATGCCTGAACTGCATCGACCATTAATGGAATTCCGGCATTGCGGCAAATTGCGCCGATTTCTGCAAGTGGATTGATCACACCGATCTCATTATTCGCTGCCATAATTGCGACTAATTGAGTGTTGGGACGAATCTCCTCAATCAATCTTTGGGGATTTACCCGCCCATCTGTATCAACCGGCAAATAAGTAACATTAAATCCCAATTTTTCTAAGAAACTTACCGATGCCAATACCGCGCTGTGCTCTGTGACGCTGGTAATAATATGACCCGGACAAGATAAATAATTTAGGGCGCTACCTTTAATCGCTAAATTAATTGATTCGGACCCGCCGCTGGTAAAAACTATTTCTTGAGAATTTACTCCTAAACAACGGGCAACTCGCCGCCGGGACTGTTCAATTAAGCGGTAAATTTTTTGTGCTGAGGTGCTACTGCTACTTGGATTTGCAAAACTATTTTGATCATCGAGAAAGTCATGTAGAGCAACACGGACTTCTTTGCGTAAATAGGTCGTTGCATTGTGATCTAAAAAGACTTCTTGATAATCTTCCACGCGGATATTTACGGCTGGCTTACAGGGAATATCGTCACTGGAATGGATGGGAATATTCAGCCATCCATAAACTGAATATAGCCCCCGGGGAAAAATCTGATTAAGGATATTACGAGCGACATTTGCATGGCGCTCAATATTGCGATATAACGGACCGACACGATTCTGTTTATAATAGGCGTAGGCGTATTCCAATACCCGCCAGTGCGTTTCGCTAAGTTGAGTATTCGTCCGCCGCGCCATTAAATGAATTGTCGCTCGAGTCAGATTATCCATCATCGTTTTCTATTGCTCCGGGATATTCAGGAAATGGGTATCCTCCACGTGACTCCTCCATTCCTTTGACTAAAGTAGAAAATTCGCGCCAGGGTATTCCAATTCCCAATCGATGTGGTTCATAACGAGCAATTAATCGCGCCCCTAAACAATACGGTGAAATATTAATCTTTTGAGTTAAATATGGTCGAGCGATAAGATCGGAATTGACCGCACGTAATCCGCCGATATTTACTTCCCAGCGATGCCCAGTAAAATATTGATGAGCCTGAATAAAACGGGTGAGCTCTACCGGGCGAACGCTCATTACAACTACGTCTGGCGGTAATTCAAGCTCGGTAAAATCCGGCGGATAAAAAAATACCCCGTGCATAATTGGCGGTTGAATTGCCATCATTTCCGTAACTGCGCGGCGCGCAGTCTCTTGGTCATAATAACGCCCTTGGTCATTCTCACCAAATAAACAAAAGTCCGAGCGGCCGGCATTATGACAGGCATAGACAGTCCCGTCAGTAAAATCTTTCGGCGTCGGCGGGCGAAAATGTTCGCCCTGATTAGATTGTTGGTGCATAATTTCAGTATAAACACGGGCACCATGTAATGGTTGATCTCGATTTTTATCGACTAGACCTAAACTAATTGCCGCAGCAATACAGCCGATATTATCGAGCGTGAGAAATACCGGGTCACCGAGTCCAGCTTGTTTTACCGATTGGCAACTAGTCAGCGTTAATTTGTCAGGCGCATAGGACTGGACAATACTGGGAATTGGTGTGCCGTGGATAAAGAATCGCACGCCGGTCGTGGGAATATTCAAATCAGGAACTTCCAGCGCGGCGATCAGACGATTAAATAACAGGGAAAATTCAGTCATGGCGAATTGGACACTTTAAGAAAGTAGCGGATATTTTCAGAGATTCCCGCAGTTTCGGTAATTATCTCCCGAATAGTTATGCGGCAAAAATTCCAGTAGCTTGATATCTAAATCGATGTAAAGATTTTTCTCAGTAGGGGAAAATAAAAACCCCTCTCAATTCAGAGAGGGGGGATAATTTAGATACTCAAATTAGCGGTCCCAGCCCGATTCTTTATCGCACTCGGCCTCTTCTTTGGGGTGTTGCTTTTCCCATTCAGTGATGGACATATTTTCATTATCATCCATCTTGTCATTCATGCAGTTGCAATATTTGGTCACTACTTCAACCGAAACTTTTGCATCGGCATTATCCTGAATGCATTGGGCAACCCATTTCGCATCATCGGCTTCAGCGCTGGCGGTGCCGGCGAGTAGCATCGAAAATGCCATTACACTGCAAGTAATTAATTTCATTTAGTATCTCACTTAGGTTATTTTATTGGAGTTCACTGCTAATGCTTAGTCACTCGCGGTCCGGGCGGGTTTCATTGCGTGGCTCGCGTTTCACTGGACGCCCAATCTCCGGTAGCGGTATCGCTATCAGATATGGTTTGTGCCGCCATCTGGATTTTTTAGACTCGACGGTCTTAGTTTCGACCGTTACGCGCCTCATTTCCGCGCCTCCCACCCGCACATTTCTATTTTTACACTAGCGTCCGCGAAACGCAAACGCGACCCACAGCTATTCTACTACAGAAAAATTTCGCAAAAAACTAATAGAATATACAGCATTTGATTGGAGTCCGTGGTTAGCGCCCGACTACGGCTCACCCGCAAGGATATTTTGATAATGAAAAAAAATAGTCTTTTCAAGTGGTTAATTATCGCCGGCCTCGCAGGCAATGGGATAACCGATGCTGCGCCGGACACCGCTCCCGAAAATCCCACAATTAATGCGCCTAGTGCGCCGCCCGTGCCTGATGTCCTACCTTTGGAAGAGGCGCCTTTTGTAATCGCCCCGCCGGATAAGCGCCACGAACCACTCGCCAGTGCGATCTTTAACATGCTTGCTGGCGAAATCGCCGGGCGGCGCAATCAAATTCCTCTTGCGATTCAACATTATCTCGACGCTGCCCGCCTCTCCCGCAATGCCCTGGTGGCTGAACGCGCCACCCGTGTGGCGCTGGTTGCCCGGGAGTTTCATGCCGGACTCGACGCCGCACGCCTGTGGATGGAATTACGGCCGGATAATCACGAGGCGCTCCAAATCGCTACTATCTTCCATTTTCGGACAAATGACGCCCCTGGGACGCTCGCCACATTAGAAAAATTGATCGCGTTATTGATCCCCAAAGGGGTAGAAAATGCCTACGAGGTTGTCGCGGTATTATTGGCGCGGGAAAATAATTCCGACTTTGCCCAGACAATTATTAATCAATTAGTAGAGCGTACCACTGAACGCTATCTCCCTGAGGCGTTATTTGCGGCAGGAAAAATCCATCTGCAGAATAATCAATCCGAATTAGCCCTCCAGGTATTAGATAAAGTTTTACTAGCACGTCCTGGATGGGTTAATGCCATAATCCTTCGGGCGCGGGCACTGCAAGAGCAGAATAGAAATGACCTTGCGCTAAATTATCTAGCTGAGGCCGTAAAAGCCAAACCAAAGGCGCATGAATTACGCCTAGCCTATGGACGCTCCTTGATTGATGAGCAAGAATTCTCGCGCGCCCGTGATGAGTTTATTATTTTGGCCCGTCAACAACCGAATAATGGCGATATTTTATTTACCCTTGGGATCCTTTATTTAGAAGCAGACCAAAAAGATCAAGCTAAACGCCAATTTACCCGCTTATTACGAATGGGGGCACACACTCAAGACGCCAATTTTTATTTAGGACAGATCGCCGAATCGGCAAATAATTTGTCAGAGGCAATTACTTTATATCGTGCAGTACGTGAAGGAGAAAATTACTTAAATGCCCAAATTCGTGTTGCATCCTTATTGGCACGCAAAGGGGAATTAACCGCTGCCCGCACCCATATCCATTCTTTAGATCCTAAAGATACTGCGCAGGCAATTCGCTTGATTTTAGTCGAGAGTGAATTGTTACGTGATGCCGGATATTTAGAAGAGGCATTCAAAATTTTATCTCGGGCGATTGAAGAGTTGCCGGACAACGATTTACTTTATACCCGCGCAATGATTGCCGAGCGGCTCAATAAAATTAATCTCCTCGAAGAAGATCTGAAGTTAATCCTGAAAAATGACCCGAATCATGTCCAGGCATTAAATGCTATGGGATATACCCTCGCCGACCGGACCAAGCGTTTCCAAGAGGCGCTCGGCTATATTAAGCGTGCTTTAGAATTACGCCCGAATGATTTTTATATTTTAGATAGCATGGGCTGGGTGCAATATCGCCTTGGTCATTACGCCGAGGCAATTCGTTATCTCCAGCAGGCCCTAGCGCTAAAACCCGATCCGGAAGTCGCGGCGCATCTCGGAGAGGTATTGTGGGTCACAGGAAATAAATCAGAGGCGCAAAAAATATGGCAACGGGCACTAAAGAATACCCCGGAGGCAAAAATCGTCCGGGATACTATGGATCGTTTCCTAAAACGATGATCAGCTAATAAAGAATATGTACCAAGAGCTGTTAAGTGCTTTTGCGAATACGCAAAATCTAGGCGGCAAGGCTTGGGAACATGCCTTTATCATCGATCTTCTAAATAAAAATCCTATCCAGGATTGCTCCATCCACTGTTTCCATTATCAACAAATGTTGGAATGCCTTTTTAAGCATATTTTGGAAACAAAAACCGAACTCAGTCTTTATTCCAAAACGCACGATTTGAATAGATTGTTAGAACAGGTAATTAGTACGACGGCCTTCAAAATTGATAAATCTAAATATCGGGGAGATTTAATCGGTATTACTGTGTGTGCTATGGAATACCGATATAATTTTGATATTAATTGTAAAACGTATTTTGAGATGGTCAGTGTATGCGATGTTCTATTGAAAGAATTGATCGTCTTTGAAAAATCGCAATAGCGCATCATTCCGCAAAACTATTGAGCGGGATAAAGTGGTCATTCAAAAATCAGGAGGGGGCTGGGTTATGGCAGGCGAATACTGGGTTAGCGGGATGCTTGGCGACGTTGCTGAAATCAAGACGGGCAAATTTGATTCAAACGCCGCCGTTCTTAGCGGTCAGTTCCCGTTTTTCACTTGCTCACCGGAAACTCTAATAATCGAGCGCGAATCCCGCACGCTCGCCGCCCTGCGCGACACGCTATTGCCGAAATTATTGAGCGGGGAGTTGAGCGTGGCGTCTTTTGTATCCTAAAATCGCGAATTGAGTCTATAGCGCATGGTTCGCGTTTCGCTGAACGCCCGCATTCCGGTAAAGATCTATGAAATTACTCTTTAGTATTTCTATAATTATTTGGTGCGTAGGTTGTGCACCTTTACCGGAAATATCCGAAGAATTGGCAATATGGCAGACGCGCCAGCAGATATTAAATGGAATTCATAATTGGGAATTTACCGGACGGATTGCGCTCCAATATGAAGATCGAGGGTGGTTTGCGCGCCTGAATTGGCAACAGCGCGGGACGGATTACCGGATTCAGGTCAGCGGGCCGGCGGGACAAGGAGCGGCGCGTTTAGAAGGAAATAAAAATCGCGTAACTTTGACCCGCAATGATCAAACTACTTATCACGCCTCCCACCCCGAAGAATTATTAGCAAACCATTTCGGTTGGCAAGTACCGGTAGAAGGATTACAATCTTGGGTCCGCGGTATGCCCGCGCCCAATGAATATGACAGCATTAAATGGGACTCCGCGGGTCGCTTAATTCGATTAAATCAAGACGGCTGGAATATTCAATTTATTCGTTATGCTACTATTGCAGATGTAGAATTACCGCAACATTTAGTTTTAGAACACGAATCTTTGCAAGTGCGGATTCTCATTGATAATTGGAAAATGCTTTGATTGGAGATAGCAATGCCTTCTTTTAATAGATTAATCTGTGGATTAATGATAGTTATTAATAGCGGGGTAATGGCTAATTCGCCGCCGGATGAAAGCGCATTTCAGGAACGGCTACGCCATTTAGAAGAGGAATTACGCTGTCTCGTGTGTCAAAACCAATCGCTGGCTGATTCTAATGCGGAATTGGCGCTTGATTTGCGCCGCGAAATCAGGCAATTGGCCAATCAAGGAAAGACCGATGCCGAGATCGTCCATTTTTTGAAAGAGCGTTACGGCGATTTTGTTAGCTATCGCCCCCCGTTCAAGATGAGTACCTTATTTTTGTGGATCGGGCCACCGTTATTTTTGGGAATTGCCCTCATATGGGTGTTAATTGTAACACGCCGGCGACGGGTAAAAAATTCCCTATCTAGCGAGAACGAAAATCGCGCCCGATATTTATTAGGTCTAGAGGAAGATGACCCATGAATGTTGATTTGCTGGTCTTTTGGGGAATTATTGTTATTATGACGCTCGTTGCCGTCATGTTTGTCGTTTTGCCGTGGTTCAAAATTACGCAACATCCGGTCGGAGACCGGAAAGATTTTAATATCGCCGTTTATCGGGAGCGCCTCTCTGAATTAGAAACGGCGCTCGATTATCCCAATCTAACTTTGGCTCAACGCGAACAAGAACAACAGGTGATCATGCAAGAATTATTAGCTGATGTTGACGCAGGCGATATTGTTTGGAAAAATTCTCCGGGAGATAAAAATGGCCGCTGGGCATTATTTTTCCTCGTATTAATTTTACCGATAACCGCTCTAGTTCTATATAGTCAAATCGGCAGTGGTTTGTATCTTCTTTATTCAGAAGATACCAGTTCAGCTCATAGTGGAAAGGATTTTTCCTTAGAGGAAATAGTTGCTAAACTCGCGGCGCGGCTGAATGATAATCCAAACGATCAACAAGGCTGGATACTCCTTGCGCGATCCTATAATACTTTAGAGAATTATTCGCAGGCCAGCGACGCGTATTCACGTGCTTATGCTTTAGGCGGCGAGTACGATGCGACATTTCTCATCGAATATGCAGAGACACTCGTCCTTGCGAGTAATAATCAAATTACCGCGGCGGCGCGGAATTTATTAAATACTGCGTTGCAGAAAGAGCCTAATCATCCGCAAGGATTATGGCTAAAGGGGATTTGGGAATTTCACGACGAGAGTTATGCTACCGCAATTGAATCTTGGCAGAAACTTATTTCGATATTGCCAGCTGATTCGGAATTTATAGAAAAAATTCAGGCCGCAATCCGCGAGGCAAATCGTCGCCTTCCCCAAAATAATCCACCGATAATTCAAGAGTAATCGTGCAATGCCGATAGTTATCCTGCTGACGTTGCTAATTTCTACCCCTGGATTGGCATCGTGCCCGACAGCGCCAATCTTAGAAGCGTTTTTCTGTAATACCGACGAGCAATATAAAGATTTAGTTTTGCTCGGTGAAATTGAAATTTTATTATCAACTACGGTAACGAAAATGCAAGATTCGGCAGAAGATACGAAAAAAAAGATCAAACCACTGCTCACGAAAGCGAAAAATGCGGTATTCTTTAATTCTAGGGCCGGTGAAGCGCTCAATGAATTTTATTTATATTGGATGACAATTATTGATGACGCTCGTCCCTATTCTGGTGAAACGCTCGATACATATCAAAAACGGGTAACGGAGCGTGCTTTCGTGTTGCAAGAACGTGCCAATCGATTACGCATTTTGACCGAATAAATGAGGAGAAAGAGATGATTAGTGAAAAAAATATCCGTGACCAATTGCGCGCTTGTATACCGCTAAATACTCTTTCACCGGAGAATTTTACCCATCTTTGTAACGAGCTAAACATAGAAGAGATTCCGGCAGGGAAAAAAATCTTTAATATCGGCGATGATGATACATTTTCGGTTTATCTAATCGCAGGGGGACTAGAATTATCAGCTAGCGATGGAATAAAAAATATTATTCAAGCAGGGCAAGATACCACCCGTTACGCATTAGCGAACTTAAAGCCACGCCGCTATAACGGAATTGCGCGTACGCCAGTTAAAATTGTGCGCATCGATAGTCATCTACTCGACAAGTTAATGGTAATCGAGAGCGTCTCGCTGGAAAATACCGGCGGGTTGGTCGTTGATGAATTAGATGCCGATAGTAGCGGGGATAATACCTGGCTAATGAAATTGCTCCAAAAGAAGATTTTTCTGGATTTACCGGCGGCGCATCTTCAGGAAGTATTAAATCGGATGCAGGAAATTGCGGTTCATTCCGGAGAGATAATTATAAAACAGGGTGACCCCGGCGATTATTATTATGTAATCTGTGAAGGGCGTTGTCGGGTAACACGCAAGATATTACCGACAGACCGGCACTCATTAGTATTAGCAGAATTGGTCACCGGAGACGGATTTGGCGAAGAGGCATTGGTATCCAAAAATCCCCGCAATGCAACAATTACCATGGTGACCGACGGACGGTTAATGCGTCTGTCCAGTAAAGACTTTGCCGAATTATTAGAGCATCCAGTATTGCGCTGGCTATCACCCAAAGAGGCATCCCAAGCCGCAAAACGCGGCGCAATTCTGCTTGACGTGCGCACCGAACAGGAATACACCAACAGCAAAATTCGCGGCAGTATGAATATTCCCCTCCAAGAATTGCGCGAAGGAACCGCAAAGCTCAAACCCAATAGCCAATATATTTGCTACTGCGATACCGGAGAGCGAAGTTCGGCCGCGGCATTTTTACTCCGCGAACGCGGTTATGACGCAAGTGTAATGCGCGGAGGATTAGCGCTCTTAAATGATTTATTCGCCGCTAAGGCCCAAAAAACTAATCCGGGATAAACAATCAAAAGATTTTCGCAGTGAGATAAAAAATAGATTAGTTTCCGATGGCTGGTGTTGCGTTTTTCTGCAGACCAGGTGAGAATTAAGAAATCGATATTCGGAACGGAGAGGTGTCCGAGTGGTTGAAGGAGCACGCCTGGAAAGTGTGTATACGCTTAACCGTATCGCGGGTTCGAATCCCGCCCTCTCCGCCACAATCAAGTCAATGGTGTCTCGGGGTGGACCTTCGCGACGATAGTCCGCCAACCCCGTCAGGTCCGGAAGGAAGCAGCGGTAACGGACGACGCGGGCGCCGAAGTAATCTGTCTCGAGGCACCGCCTTTTTTCATCGCCATTAATTCCCCCCGTTTTGTAATCAAGCCCCCCAAAACTGAGGTGTAGCACATGACCTATCAAGTCCTGGCGCGGTCATGGCGACCGCGTGCCTTTGCCGAAATGGTCGGGCAGGAGCACGTCCTGCGCGCCCTAATCCATGCGCTCGACTCCGGGCGTGTCCATCATGCCTTTCTCTTCACCGGTACCCGCGGCGTCGGCAAAACCACGATCGCGCGGATTTTGGCAAAGGCGCTCAACTGTGATACCGGGGTAAGCTCGCGCCCCTGCGGGGTTTGTAGCGCCTGTCGGGCAATCGACGAGGGGCGGTTTGTTGACCTGATTGAGGTCGACGCGGCGTCGCGCACCAAGGTCGAAGATACCCGCGAACTGCTGGAGAATGTCCAATATACCCCGACGAGCGGGCGGTATAAGGTGTACCTGATTGACGAGGTGCACATGTTTTCCAACCATAGTTTTAATGCGTTGCTAAAAACCCTCGAAGAGCCGCCGCCACATGTAAAATTTTTACTCGCGACTACCGACCCCCAGCGCCTACCGGTCACCATTCTGTCGCGGTGTCTGCAATTCAATCTCCGCCGGCTACCGATCCCATTAATCGCCGCTCAATTGGCGCGGATCTTGACCGCCGAAAATGTCCCTTATGAAGATGACGCCCTTCGGGAATTGGCTCGCGCCGCCGACGGCAGTATGCGCGATGGATTAAGCCTGTTGGATCAAGCAATTGCCCATGGTGGCGGCCAAGTCCGCGCCGAACAAGTCCACGCGATGCTCGGGACTATCGCCCGCGACCGGGTCTACGAACTCCTCGAGCACCTATCCGCCTTTGACGCACCGGCGCTGATTGCAACGACCCAAGCGCTTGCCGAGTCGAGCCCCGACTGGGGCGCGCTGCTCGGTGAATTAACCGGTCTATTACAGCGCATCGCCCTCGGACAATTCGTCCCGGCGGCAGTCGATGACCACCTCGGCGATCGGGCGCGGATTTTATCCCTGGCGCAACGCCTTTCCTGCGAGGATGTCCAACTGTATTATCAAATCGGGTTGCTCGGATTGCGCGATTTACCGCTGGCGCCCCAGCCCCAGGCCGGATTTGAGATGACGTTATTGCGGATGTTGGCGTTTCGCCCTGCCCCTGAAGATAATTCGCCCCGCCCCGCCCCCCAGCCGCGTATTGAACCCGTTCCCCCTCCCCCTAACCCGGCACCGATAACGCCTCCAGCCCCACCGCCCTCCAGCCCGCAATTGCTGACCGAATTAAATTGGTCGCAATTAGTCCCGACTTTGGGATTAGGAGGATTTACTAAACAAATTGCGCTAAATTCTTCTCTGGTGCGTATTAACAGCAATACTTTGGAATTGGCGACTGCGACAAATATTTCGGCATTGATTAATAAAGAGCGTACCCAAGAATTAGAGGCGGCGGTGCGTGCCCGATTAGGTGATGAAGTGCGTATCAAAATCCATTTACAGCAACATGATACGAAATTAGTACCAACGGCGACTCCCGCGCAAGTGCAAGAGCAGGCCCGGCGTCAACGTAATAATTCCGCCCAACAATCTATTGAAAATGATCCGACCGTGCATGCCCTGCAAGAAAGTTTTGATGCCAAAATTATATCCAATACCATTAAGCCGAAAAACTCGGAATAACTTTTGGTTTGATATTTTATGTCCGCCGCCGCATTAAAAAATTTACTTTCGTCGAGCGATTATCTAAATGGCGAACAATTAAGCGAAATTCGCCATGAATACATCCGTGGCGAAATATTTACCATGGCGGGTACCAATGCAGAACACAACCTAATTTCGGGGAATATTTTTGCGCTACTTCATACCCATTTGCGTGCTACCCCCTGTCGAGTTTTTATGGCGGATATGAAATTACAGATCAAACACGATCATGAAGAGCGCTATTATTATCCAGATATTCTGGTAACTTGCTCACCGACGGATAATCATCGTTATTTCAAGAATAGCCCCAAATTATTAATTGAGATACTTTCGAGTGCCACCGAGCGTATTGATCGGATTGAGAAATTTTCTGCTTATTGCTCTTTGAAAAGCCTGGAGGAATATTTATTAGTTGACCAAGATAAACGCCACGTTGAAATTTATCGCCGGATTAATCAATGGCAACGAGAAGTTTTTCAGGACTCAGCGCAATTACATATCCATTCCCTAGAATTATTTTTCAATCTCGATTCTATTTATGAAAATCTCTCTTTCAACCAGTGAGGTATTCAACAGAGATTAAAATCAAGAGAGTAATTTATACAGGAGATAGACATATTATGAGTATTCACGAACTTCTCAACGATTCTGTCTTGGAAGATGACATCCAATTCCCCTATCCATTATCAAGTGGTTGGCAACAACCGCAACGGGTATTTTTAACCGGCAGTACCGGATTTTTGGGTGTATATCTATTAGCGGAGTTGCTACGTCAGACCACTGCGAAGATTCATTGTTTAGTCCGCGCTGAAAATCCCGCCGCAGGATTGATTCGTATTCGGACCCAAATGAATTTTTATCAATTATGGCAGGAGGATTTTGTTGAGCGGATCATCGTGGAGATCGGTGATCTCGCTCTCTCACAATTAGGAATGAGCGCGGCAAATTTTAATAATTTATCTGCACAAATCGACGTGATTTATCATAACGGCGCGCAGGTAAATGCAATGTATCCGTATTCACGTCTGCGGGCATGCAATGTCGGTGGGACGCGGGAGATTTTACGCCTTGCCGGGATGCACCATACCAAGGTAATTAATTTTATTTCGACCCTGACGGTTTTTTTTAGCGACCAATATCTCGGGCAAATCGTGCCGGAGAATAATTACGCTACCCTGGACGGGGGGCTACGGGGGGGGTATAAACAGAGCAAGTGGGTGGCGGAGTCGCTAATTCGTCACGCCCGAGAACGGGGTCTGCCCGCAATTATTTATCGCCCGGGGCGGATTCTCGGCGACCGTCACACCGGAATTATCGAGCGCCTCAGCGACCTGCTCGGTAATCTGTTGCAAGGCTGCATACAATTACGCCAATTTCCGGTGGTCGATACCCAAATTAATTTTGCTCCGGTCGATTATGTTAGTCATGCGATTGTCTATTTAGGACAGCAATTCCATTCACTCGGCAATAACTTCCATTTGTGTAATCCCGAATCGATCAGTTGGAATGCGTTATGGGAGATAATTAAATCGCTTGGTTATACTATTGAGGAGGTATCTTTTGCGGATTGGTCGAAGGCGATTGCGCAGCAGGTAAAGACCGGCGCCGACCGCGAGTTATTTTTAATTCTACATCATCTATTGCGTTCTCCGATCTATCTATTCTCTCCTAAACCGATTTTTTCCACTGAACAAACCGCATCTGCATTGCAAAACGCCCGTGTTTCGTGCCCGAGAGTTGATCGGGATTTGATGTCGATTTATTTGGATTATTTTAGGGGCGCTCGCGGAGAGCAATATGCGTGAGGATACCAAAGACTTTTTTCGGTACTTGAATTGTATATTCCACACTGTCCACGCTGGCCTGTTTTCCTTCCAGAAGTAGAAAGCGCCATTGCATTCCTGTCGTCACTGCCCCATAAACAGGTGCTGG
>Ga0114939_10001318_pt1 | contig 19634 bp, 16 predicted proteins | sample AshMeaCrysSpring_FD_87196 | JGI IMG/M metagenome (GOLD analysis project Ga0114939, IMG submission 87196) | Groundwater microbial communities from Big Spring, Nevada to study Microbial Dark Matter (Phase II) - Ash Meadows Crystal Spring | ecosystem: Environmental > Aquatic > Deep subsurface >...
AGCCTCCAGGCCATGAGCCTGGTCTACACGACCCTGCTCTCTCTGGTCCCGCTACTGGCGGTGAGCTTCTCCGTGCTCAAGGGCTTCGGGGTTCACAACGAGATCGAGCCGCTGTTGCTCAATGCCCTGGCCCCTCTGGGCGAGCAAGGGCGCGAGATCAGCGCACGGATCATCGAGTTCGTAGACAACATCAAGGTCGGTGTCCTCGGGTCCGTAGGGCTTGTCCTGCTCCTCTACACGGTGGTGACCCTGATCCAGAAGATCGAGCAGGTCTTCAACTATACGTGGCGAGTGGACCGCCCCCGCCCATTCGCCGAGCGATTCAGCGAGTACGTGAGCGTGCTCCTGATCGGCCCGGTGCTCGTGTTCTCAGCGCTAGCCGTGACCGCCTCCATCAGCCACCACAGCTATGTCCAGAGCATCCTGGCCATTGCACCCCTCGGCCGGCTGATCGAGCTGGCCAGCCGCCTGGTTCCCTATGCCCTGATCTCCTTTGCCTTCGCCTTCGTCTATCTGTTCGTCCCCAACACCCGGGTGCGCATCAAGTCCGCGGTGATCGGGGCCCTGGTGGCAGGGGCCCTGTGGCAGGGCGTAGGCTGGCTGTTCACCAAGTTCGTGGTCGGATCGACCCAATACGCGGCCATCTATTCCAGCCTGGCCATCCTGATCCTGTTCATTATCTGGATCTACCTGGCCTGGTCGATCCTGCTGGTGGGCGCCAGCGTCGCCTTCTATCACCAGCACCCGGAGTTCCTGAACATCCCGGGCCATGAGCTGATCTTGAGCAACCGCATGAAGGAACATCTGGGGCTGGCGGCAGCTGGTCACATCGCCCGCGCCTACTATGCCAGTGACCCCCCCTGGTGCGCCGAGACCCTGTCCAAGGCCCTGCACTGCCCGGGCACCACCATGGAGCGGATACTCGGGATACTCGAGCGCGGCGGTTTCGTCCTGCGCACCGCGCAGGACCCCCCCCGCTTCGTCCCGGCCCAGGCCCCGGAGACGGTGCAGATCAAGGCCCTGCTCGACCAGGTACGCTGCTGCGACGAGACCGGGCGTGGCTGCCGCGGCCTGACGGCCCAGCCGGGGATTGCCGAGATCGAGCGGAGCATCGACGCGGCGGTCGCCCGCGCCCTGGAGGGGCGCACCCTGCGCGACCTGGCCCAGGCCGTAACGGCCTACTCGCCGGCGAGCCCCCCCAATTTCAAGACACCCGCACCGGATCCACGGCAAGCCCCGCGGGGCGACTGACCGCACCCGGGTGCCGGGCTCGCGCAATCAAGGGCGCACCCCAAGTGGGGCCGCAGGATGCACGACGCCTGTGCCATTTGTTGCCCATTTATCCAGGGTCACCCGGAGGGAGACGGGATCAACCTCGCCGACCTTGCGTCGCTCTTTACGGTCTTGGCGCGGGCCATTGCCCCACCGCCGACCCCTGACCGACCCGCTGCCGCAGGCTCAAACGCCGATCAGGTTCCGTACGGGGGCGAAGCTCCGCCGATGTACTGGGCTGGGCCCGAGCCGAGCCAGGGCCTCGATGTGGGCGGCGGTGGGATAGCCCTTGTGACGCGCAAGCCCATAGCCGGGGTAGAGGGCGTCGAGCCGCGCCAGCTCCCGATCCCTGGCCTCCTTGGCGAGGATGGAGGCGGCCCCGATGACCGCGACCTTGGCGTCCCCCCCGACGATGGCCCGGGCCGGGCAAGCAAGGCTCGGGCAACGATTGCCGTCCACCAGGACCTCGTGGGGGACCAGGGCCAGGGCGGCGACGGCCCGCCGCATGGCCAGCAGCGATGCCTGCAGGATGTTGAGCGCATCGATCTCGGCCACGTCGGCCCAGGCGACGGCCCAGGCGAGGGCCCTGTCCTGGATCTCTGGCTCCAGGGCCGCCCGGCGGGCGGGGCTCAGGCGTTTGGAATCACCCAGGCCACGGATGGCGCGCGAAGGGTCGAGGATCACGGCGGCCGCTGCCACAGGCCCGGCCAAGGGGCCCCGGCCGGCCTCGTCAACCCCTGCGACCCACCAGGGGGTCAAGGCGGGGGCGGCCCCGGGATCATCGGCCCCCGGTCCACCGACCCCGCCTCTGCCTGCGCCGGGGCCTTGCCGGCGCCTCTGCGGATCAGGTCAAGTACCGCCGTTGCTGCCTGCCTGGCAGCATTGTGGCGCATGCCCACGTGCACCCGCATGTACTCGGACTGGACCTTGGCCACGCCCGCTGGGTCATCGAGAAAGGCCAGGACCGCCGGTGCCAGGAGGTCCGGGCGGCAGCGCCCCTGGAGGAGCTCGGGGGCCAGGGCGCGCCCGACGAGCAGGTTGGCCATGGCCACATAAGGGACCTTGACCAGCCGCAGTTGTTTGACCAGGTGGTAGGTCAGGGGATGGACCCGGTAGCCCACAACCATGGGGCGCTTGAGCAGCAGCCCCTCCAGGGTGGCGGTCCCGGAGGCGGTGAGGACTACATCCGCGGCGGCCATGACCTCCCGGCTGCGGCCATCGACCAGGGTGATGGGCAGGTCGGGGGCCTCCCGGGCCAGGACCGCCTCGAAGATACGCCGCAGCCGGGCGTTGACCAATGGGGTCGCGAAACGCAGCGCGGGGCGCTCCCGATGACAACGCAGGGCGGCCTGGACAAAAGGCTGGGCCAAGCTCTCCACCTCGCCCGTCCGGCTGCCGGGGAGAATGGCAATCAGTTGGCCGTCAACCGGGATACCCAGGGCGAGCCGCGCCGCGGACCGGTCGACCCGGAGCGGGATCTCGTCGGCCAGCGGGTGACCAACGTACCGCGCCGACACACCCTCCCGCAGCAAGAGCTGCTCCTCGAAGGGGAAGATGCACAGCATCAGATCCACGGCCCGGCGAATGGCCTTGACCCGCCCCGGACGCCAGGCCCAGACCGTTGGGGAGACGAGGTGAACCGTGGGAATGGCCGCCGCCCGCAACTGCCGCTCGAGGCCCAGGTTGAAGTCGGGCGCGTCCACGCCGATGAAGGCATCGGGCCTGTGCTGCAGAAAATGGCCCACCAGGTCGCGACGGATGGCCAGCAGCTCGCGCAGGTGACCTAGGACCTCCGTCAGGCCCATCACCGACAGGCGCTCCATGTCGATCAGGGTCTCGCACCCGATCTCCTGCATCCGCGGCCCCGCCACCCCAACGAAACGGACGTCGGCGACCTGCACTCGAAGCTCGCGCAGCAGGGCTGCACCGAGGATGTCGCCGGAGGGCTCGTTGGCGACGATGCCGATGGTGAGCATCAGCGCACGATGCTGCGGGTACTGCCGGCGATAAAGTCCGCCAGGGGCATAAGCTCCGGGGCAGTGGCGGCCAGCTCCCGAATGGCGGTCTGGGCATCCGCGAGCTTGAGGCTGGACATATAGAGCAGCCGGTAGGCGCGTCGGATCAGGCCGATGACGTCCTCGCTGAAACCCCGCCGCTTGAGCCCCTCGCTGTTGATCCCCCGGGGTACCGCCGGGTGACCGCCCACGGTGATATAGGTCGGGACGTCGCGGGAGATCACCGAGCCCATGGCACAGAAGCTGTGGGCCCCGATGTGACAGAATTGGTGGACCAGGGTGAAGCCGCCGAGGATGGCCCAGTCCTCCACCCGCACATGCCCCCCCAGTGAGGCGGCATTGGCCATGATCACCCGATCGCCAACACGACAGTCGTGGGCGACATGGGTGTAGGCCATGAAGAGGTTGTGGCTGCCGATGGTGGTGATGCCCGCATCCTGAACCGTGCCCCGGTGAATGGTCGCCCCCTCGCGCACCACGTTGTCGTCGCCCATGATCAGGCGCGTCTCCTCCCCCGCATATTTCTTGTCCTGGCACTCCTCACCCACCGAGGCGAACTGATAGATGCGATTATCCTGGCCAATGTCGCTCGGACCCCGCACCACCACATGGGGCCCGATGCGGGTCCCGCGACCGATGCGAACCCTGGGGCCTATGATGCTGAAGGGCCCGACCTCGACCCCCTCATCCAGATCGGCGCCGGGATCGACGATGGCGGTCGGGTGGATCAAGCTCAGAATTCCCGCGCCGTGCACATGATGTCGGCGCTCGCCACGAGCTTCTCCGACACATAGGCGTCGCCATGAAACTTCCAGATGGCCTGCCGCACTGCCCGTAGCTTGACCTTGAGGATGAGCTGATCGCCCGGCTCCACCGGCCGCTTGAAGCGGGCATTGTCGATGCCGACGAAGTAATAGAGCTTGTGCCCCACCTCATCGGGCCGCGACTCCATGGCCAGGAGCCCGGTCGCCTGGGCCAGGGCCTCCACGATCAGGACCCCCGGCATCACCGGGCGCACGGGGAAATGGCCGCTGAAATAGGGCTCATTGAAGGTGATGTTCTTCAGGGCGGTCAGGTGCGACTCGGCCTCGAACTCCAGTACCCGGTCGATGAGGAGAAAGGGGTAGCGGTGCGGCAGCAGGTCCAGCACCTTGTGGATATCCATCGTGCTCAAGGTCACCTCCAAAGGGGGGGACGGCCAGGACGGACGGGGCACCTGCCGGCACCGATGCCTTAGCCCCGGTCCCGCCCCAAGGGTTGTTCGTTCGTTGCCACTTGCTCTTCGAGGCGCTTGAGTCTGCGGGCAAGGTCCTCGATCTGACGGAACCGCACGACGGCGCGGCGCCACTCGGCGCTCGGCATGGCCGGGATACCGCTGCTGTAGGTACCGGGCTGGGTGAATGAGCGGGTCACCATGGCCATTCCCGTGAAATGGACATCGTCGCCGATCTCCAGATGGCCCGCCATGCCCACGGCGCCACCGATGGTGCAATGGCGCCCGATGCGCGTCGAGCCCGAGATCCCGGAGCAGGCGGCCATGGCCGTATCCTCGCCGATCTGCACGTTGTGGCCGATCTGGATCAGGTTGTCGATCTTGACCCCGTCGGCGATGACCGTGTCCCCCAGTGCCCCGCGGTCCACGGCGCTGTTGGCGCCGACCTCCACGTCATCGCCCAGGATCGCACGCCCAAGCTGGGGGACACGCAGCCAATGAGACCCTTCCTGGGCAAATCCGAAGCCCTCGCGGCCGATGACACAGCCCGGGTGGAGCAGGGCCCGCCGCCCAACGAGGGTCCCCTGGCACAGGGTGACGCGCGCCACGAGGCGACTGTCCTCGCCAATCCGACAGCCTGCCCCGACGAGCGACCCAGGGCCGACGAAGACCCGCGGACCGATTTCGGCCCCTTCATCCACGACGCAAAGGGGGCCGATCCAGGCGCTTGGGTCGATGGTTGCCCCCTCCGCGATGACGGCGCTTGGGTGTCTGCCGCCCTTCACCTGAGGCGGAGGATGGAGCAGCCGTGCCGCCCGGGCAAAGGCCAGGTGCGGGTCCGCTGTCACCAAGGCCGCGACCGGACAGTCGGCCAGGTCGGCGGGCCTGAGGATGACGGCACCGGCACTGGTGCCCTTCAGATCCGCGCGATACTTCGCGTCGGCGACAAAGGCAACGGCCGACGCGTCCGCCTGGGCCAGCTCCGCCACGTGACTGATCCGCCGCCCAGCATCGCCGCGCAGCTCCACCCCGAGGGCCGCAGCCAGGTCTCCCAGCGTCGTGTCCATGGCAAATCTCGGCGCAACCCCGGATCGGCAGTCTGACGGCCAGGGGTTACTTCTGCTTGAACTTGGAATGCAGTCGCTCGATCACTTGGGCAGAGATGTCGACCCGGTCGCTGAAGTAAACCACGCCCTCGCTGACGATCAGGTCCAACTTCTGCTCCTTCGCCAGCTCTTGGACCACCTCGCGCACCTGCTGGACCAGTTTGGCGCGAAGCTCATTCTGGCGCAGGGCAAAGTCCTCCTGGAACTCCGCCTTTGCGTACTTCACCTTGCGGTCGCGGGTGCGGATGTCATTCTGCAGTCTGGCGATCTCTTCCTCGCTCATCAGGGGACCATCGCGCTCAAGGTTCTTCTTGAGCTCGTCGAGCTTCGCCTGTTGCTCGCGCAGGGCCCGCTCGCGGTCGGCGACCTCCTCCTGCAGGGCCTTGCGCGCCGCCTCGTATTGGGGCGACTGCTCCACCACCCGTTCTGGATCGACGACGCCGATCTTGTATTCCATTGCACAGACCGGCAGGGCGAGCATCCCCAGCACCGCCGCCACGGACCTGACCCACATGACGCCGTCCCGCACCGCCAAGGCCCGCCTAGAAGCCCTGCCCAAAGGTGAACTGGAATACCTGGGTGTCGTCCTCCTCCTTGTCGTTGAGGGGGTAGGCCAGGCTGATGGCCAGGGCCCCCACCGGCGATAGCCAGGCCAGGGACACCCCTGCGGAGTAGCGTAGCTCACCCAGCTCGAAGCCCGTCGGCGCCACCAGGTCCGTGTCCTTGGTCTCCCACACGTTGCCGAAATCGAAGAAGAGCCCTAGCCGAAGGGTCTTGGCGAAGTCACCGGAGACCGGCGGCGGCGCGAACAACTCGATGCTGCCGGTCAGCTTCAGATTGCCACCCACCGGCGGGTAGTTGGGGAAGGTCTCGCGCGGGCCCAGGGTGCTCCCCTCGAAGCCGCGGACGGACTGCGGACCGCCGGCGTAGAAGTTCTCAAAGAAGGGCAGGGCCTCGAGATCCCCGTAGCCGTCCCCGTACCCGATGTCCCCACGTGCGGACAGGGTGAATCGGCGCGTCAATGGGATGTAGGTGCGACCCTTGTAGGTCAACCGGTAATAGGTGAGGTCGCTCCCCGGGACCGCCACCTCCGCCAGCACCGTGTTGAGGCTCCCGTCGGTGGGGAAGATGGCGGTGTCCCTGGTATCGCTTGTGTAGCTGGCGCTGAGCAGAAAGTCGTTGAACTCCTCGCCATTCTTCGCGACGAAGTCCTGGGCCAGGGCATCGAAACCGGCATTGAACTCGGTGTACTGGTAGCGCAGCCCCAGCCCGGCGCGACTGGTGTCCGTGATGGGCAACCCGAAGTTCATCCCCAGCACGCCCACGTCCGTCGTGTAACGCGCCCCCAACAACTCATCGAAATCCGTGGTCTGGTAGGAGACCTCGAAGCCGCGGCTGATGCCGTCGACCGTGTAGTAGGGGTTGTCGTAGGCGAGTCGATAGAGCTGACTGACCGCGCTGTTGCTCAGGGCGAAGACCAGCCGCTTACCGCTGCCGAGGAAGTTGTTTTGGGTCACGCTGGCATTGAACAGGACGCCCTGGGACTGGGAGTAGCCGATGCCGGCCATCAGGTTGCCGGAGGGCTTTTCCGTGACCGCGACCTCCACGTCGACCTGATCGGCGGAGCCCGGCACCGCCGGGGTCTCGATGTTGACATCCTCGAAGTAGCCAAGGCGCTTCAGACGCTCCCGCGACTTCTTCACCAGGTCGGCGGAGAACCAGGCGGTCTCGAGCTGGCGCATCTCCCGGCGCAGGACCTCGTCTCGGGTCCTGGTGTTGCCCTTCATGTTGACCCTGCGGACGTAGACGCGCTTGCCGGGGTCCACGAAAAAGGTCACCACGACCTGCTTGTTCTCATCGTCGATGTCGGGGATGGTATTGACGTTGGCAAAGGCGTAACCCTCGTCGCCCAGCCTTGCCGAGACGCGCTCCGAGCTCTCGGTGACCACAGCCCGCGAGAACGGGTCCCCGCGGCGCAGGTGGATCAGGGGAAAGAGCGTCTCTGCCGGGATCTTCGGCTCCCCCGCGAGCTTGATGTCGCTGACGGTGTAGACGCCGCCCTCCGAGATCACCACCGTCACATAGATGTCCTTCTTGTCGGCACTGATGGAGACCTGGGTGGACTTGATGTCGAAGCGGATATAGCCACGATCCAGGTAAAAGGAGCGCAACGTCTCCAGGTCACCGGCCAGCTTCTGTTTGGAGTACTGGTCGTTCTTGGAGTAGAAGGAGTGCCAACGCGAGGTGCCCAGCTTGAACTGCGACAGCAGCTCCTTCTCGCTGAAGGCCTCGTTACCAATGATGTTGATCTGCTTGATGCGGGCCGTGAGCCCCTCGGTGATCTCGATGCGCACGGCGACCCGGTTGCGCTCCAGGGGAGAGACCGTGGACTGGACGCCGATCCCATACTTGCCCAGGGCAAAATACTGGCGCTTGAGCTCCTGCTCGATGCGGTCGAGGACCGAACGGTCGAAGACCCGACCCTCCGCCAGGCCGATGTCCTTGAGCCCCTTCTTGAGATCTTCCTCCTTGATATCGGTGTTGCCGGTGATGTCGATCTCGGCGATCGCCGGTCGCTCCTGGACCGAAACCACCAGGACTGTCCCGTCGCGCTCCACCTTGACGTCGTTGAAGAAACCCGTCTGGTAGAGGGAGCGGATAATCGAGGCGGTAACGTCATCCCCGACAGTGTCTCCGACCTGCACAGGCATGTAGGTGAAGACGGTGCCTGGGGCGATTCGCTGCAGCCCCTCCACGCGAATGTCGGAGATCTTGAAGACCTCCGCCAGGGCGGCGAGGGAGACGACCATCAGGAGCAGGAAGACCACAAGCGGGCGTGCGGCGACCGTCGTCGGTAGCGCGCCTGTCCGCACCGAAGCTGCTGTGAGCACGAGGACCCCCCTAAAGCGTCAAGCGCCATCCCGCCGGGCCAGGCACCGAGCATGCCGAGCAATGCCCGATTCGGCGCCAGCCCAAAGCTCGGTAGTATAAGGGAAGGGCCCGCTCTAGCCCAGCAATCGGGAGATGTCGACGTAAAAGGCGAGGGTCATCAGCCCCGCCAGCAGGGCGGTGCCGATCCGCATTCCCTGCTCCTGGGCACGCTCCGACAGGGGGCTGCCCTTGATTCCCTCGATCAGGAAGTAGAGCAGGTGGCCGCCATCGAGCACGGGGATCGGCAGCAGGTTCAGGACGCCCAGGCTGATGCTGACCACCGCCAGGAACTTGAGGAACGGGCTCAGGCCGTAACCGGCGGTCTTGCCGGCGGTCTCGGCGATGGAGATGGGGCCGCTCAGGTTTTCGACGGACGACTGGCCGATGAGCATGCGCCCGACCACCCGGAGCATGAGCCAGCTCATGTCGATAGTCTTCGCCGTGGCCGCGCCGAGCGCCTCGACCGGCCCCATCCGCACCAGGGTCCGGTAGTCCGCGAAGAGGGCATCCGGGGCCGCCACGGCGGCGCCGATCTTGCCCACGGACGCGCCTCGATCGTCCTGGCGATGCGGGACAATGGTCAGGTCCAGCTCGCCCTCGCCCCGCTGCACACGCACGCGCAGGGGCCGCTCCGGGTGCCCACGCACCAGTTCCACCCAGTCCTGCCAGGTGGCCACGGGCTCGCTATCGACTGAACGTACCCGATCTCCGGCGAGCAACCCGCCCGCCTGCGCCGCGCCCCCTGGCATGACCTCACCGATCACGGGGGGCAACAGCGGTCTGGCCTGGGACAGGCCCAGGCCGGCCAGCAAGGCCGGGCTCTCCGGCAGGCTCGCGAGGGCCGACCCGCCGAGGCGCCGCTCCGCCTCCCCCCCGTCGGCATCGCGGACCCTGACCGGTAGGTCCTCGCCATCAAGTGTCGCGGCCATCAGGGCGTACACCACGGACTCCCAGGTTGGGGTCGCCCGGTCCCCGACCCGCAGGATCTCATCTCCCGGGGCGAAGCCCGCCGTCTGAGCGGCCGACCCGCTGGCCACCTCCCCGACCAGGGGGCGATCCCCGGACTCGCCAGCGACCAGCAAGGCCCAGAAGACCGCTATGGCGAAGGCGAAGTTGAACAAGGGCCCAGCCGCAACAATGGCGGACCGCTTCCACAGGACCTGCCGATTAAAGGCCAGGTGGCGCTGTGCCTCTGGAACCTCGCCCTCACGCTCGTCGAGCATCTTCACATAGCCGCCCAGCGGGATAGCCGCCAGGACATACTCGGTGCCGTCGCCGGGCGCGGTCCGCCGCCACAGCGGCCGGCCGAAGCCAATGGAGAAGCGAAGCACCTTGACCCCGAGTCGGCGAGCCACCCAGAAGTGTCCGAGCTCGTGGACGGCGATCAGGATGCCGAGGGCGATGACGAACCAGCCCGCGTAGGAGAGCAATCCGCTGAGATCTTGCATGGCAGCCTATGCGACCCTCGTGTCCAGCCATTGTTCCGCGACCGCCCGGGCCCGGCGATCCACCTCCAACAGGAAGCCGATGTCGCGGCCATCCACCGGCTCGATGGGCAGGCGCGTCAGGGTCTCCTCCACCACCTCCCCGATCGCCGTGAAGGCGATCCGCCGGTCAAGAAAGGCCGCGACGGCTACCTCATTGGCCGCATTGAGCACAGCCGGCGCCGTGCCCCCCGCGGCCGCCGCCCGGGCAGCGAGGCCCAGGCACGGGAAACGTTCCAGGTCCGGCGGCTCAAAGTCAAGCCGCTGAACGGCGAACAGGTCCAGGGGAGCGACCCCGGAGTGGAGGCGCTCCGGCCAGGCCAGGGCGTGGGCGATGGGGGTCCGCATGTCGGGGTTGCCGAGCTGCGCAAGGACCGAGCCATCGATGTACTGCACCAGGGAGTGGATAACGCTCTGGCGGTGGACCACCACCTGCACCCGGTCAGGACCCGTGCCGAAGAGCCAGCAGGCCTCGATCAGCTCCAGGCCCTTGTTCATCATGGTGGCCGAATCCACCGAGATCTTGCGTCCCATCGCCCAGTTGGGGTGGGCGCAGGCCTGCTCCGGGGTCACCGCCGTCAGGACCTCTCGCGGGCTGTCCCGGAAGGGCCCGCCCGAGGCGGTCAAGAGGATCCGCTCGACCCCGACGACCCGGAGGCCACGCTCGAAACCGGGCGGAAGGCACTGGAAGATGGCATTGTGCTCGCTGTCAATCGGCAGCAGCTCGGCGCCATGGTCGGCCACCGCGCGCATCAACAGGGCCCCGGCCACCACCAAGGCCTCCTTGTTCGCCAACAGCAGGCGCTTGCCCGCCACGGCCGCCGCCAGGGTCGGAACCAGCCCCGCCGCGCCGACGATGGCGGCCATGACCACCCGGACCTCGGTCAGGACCGCGACCTCCCTCACCCCCTCGACCCCCTCCAGCACCTCCGGGGCCCCTGGCACCCCTGCCAGACGCTCGCGCAAGTCGCGCGCCGCCCGTGTGTCGGCCATGGCGACCAGCGCCGGTCTGAACTGCAGGCACTGGGCCAGCATGGTCTCGACGTCGCGGTGGGCAGCCAGGGCGACCACACGGAACCGCTCCGGGTGCCGACTCAGGACATCCAGGGTGCTGACCCCGATGGAGCCGGTGGAGCCGAGGACGGTGACGCCTGTCATAGCAGCATCCGCAATCCGAGGGTGAAGACGGGGGCGGCCGCCGTCATGCTGTCGACCCGGTCGAGGACGCCGCCGTGACCCGGCAACAGCCGGCCGGAGTCCTTGAGCCCCCGCCGGCGCTTGAGCAGGCTCTCGAAGAGGTCCCCTACGATGGAGACGACGGTGGTCAAGAGGCAGATCACCACCACCGCCAACCCCTGGCGAAGACCAATACCCAGAAGCCAGGCCAGGGCCAGGCCAAAAGCCGCGGCCGCGGCCAGGGCCGCGTAGCATCCGGCCCTGGTCTTGCCCGGGCTGAGTATGGGTGCCAGCTTAATCCGCCCCCAACGCCGCCCGGCGAAGTAGGCGGTAATATCGGCGACCCAGATCAGCAGCAGCAAGGCCAGGACGAGCCAATGCCCGTTGGGCTCGATCGCGTCCAGCTCGACCAGGGCCAACCAGGGCCCCAACAGGACCGGCAGGCCGAGGACGAGGAGCGCCGGCTCCGCACCCTGGACCTGCCGGATCTCCCTGAGTCGTGCCAGATACAGGGCGAGGACGAACCAACCCAAGGCGACGTGTGCCAACAGGACGGCCCCCCAGCCTGCGAGATGGGCCCACCACAGGAGCGCGCAGCCGAGACTCATCACGGCGAGGTAGCCGACCCGGGGGGCCGGTGCTGAAAGCCCGGCCAGGATAGTCCACTCCCAGGCCCCCAGGAGGATCACCAGGGTCAGGGCCAAGGCCAGCCAGCCGGTTGGCAGGCAGAGGGCCGCGGCCAGCGTCAGCGGCCCCAACAGCAACGCCGTCGATACCCTTTGACGCAACACGCTGGTTGCGGTCAAGGGGCTAGCCTCGCCCGCTGGCGGCGATACCTGAGACCTGCTCGCCGGTCTGCCCAAAGCGCCGTTGGCGCCCGGCATAGACCTGCAGGGCCAGGGCGTAGGCCTCGGCATCGAACTCGGGCCAGAGCAGATCGGTGAAATAAAGCTCGGTATAGGCGGACTGCCAGAGCAGGAAATTGCTCAACCTTTGCTCGCCGCCGGTGCGAATGAACAGGTCCGGGTCCGGGAGGTCGGCGAAGGAGAGCTGTGCCGCCACCGCCGCCTCGTCGATGGCCTCCGGGGCCAGCTCGCCGGCCGCCACCGCTGAGGCGAGGCGTCGGGCGGCGCAGGTGATGTCCCAGCGGCCGCCATAGTTGGCAGCGATCTGCAGGACCAGGGCCTGATTTCCCGCAGTCTCCGCCTCGACCTCGGTGATACGAAACTGAAGCTTCTCTGGGAACGCGCTGCGGTCGCCCACGACGCGCAGGCGCACGCCGTTGTCATTGAGCCGCCGGACCTCCCCGCGCAGCGTGCTCATGAATAGCTGAAGCAGAACCGCGACCTCGGCCGCCGGACGGCGCCAGTTTTCGCTGCTGAAGGCAAACAGGGTGAGGACCTGGATGCCCTGGCGCACGCTCTCCTCGACCACGGCACGCACGCTCTTCACTCCTGCGCGGTGGCCTGCCGTGCGCGGCAGACCGCGCTGCCGTGCCCAGCGCCCGTTGCCGTCCATGATGATGGCCACATGCCCGGGCAGGCCGCCGCCTGTCTGTGGCTCCCCGGGGGTGGGCCTATCGTCGTCCATGCTGAACCATCTCAAACGCGGCAGGCGGATCAAATCGCCATCAGATCGGTTTCCTTCTGCGCCAGGACCTGATCCACCTCCTTGACGTATTGGTCGGTCAGCTTCTGAACGATTTCCTGGCCACGGCGCTCGTCGTCCTCCGAGATCATCTTCTCCTTGACCAGGTCCTTGAGCTCGCCGTTCGCGTCGCGGCGGATGTTGCGTACCGCCACCCGCGCCTGCTCCGCCTCGTGCCGGGCGACCTTGATCAGATCGCGGCGACGCTCCTCGGTGAGCGCCGGCATCGGCACGCGGATGACGGTCCCAGCGGTGTTGGGGTTGAGCCCCAGGTCAGACTGCATGATGGCCTTCTCCACCGCCTGGACCATGTTTCGCTCCCAGGGCGTAATGGCCAGGGTGCGGGCATCTTCCACCGTGACGTTGGCGACCTGCTTGATGGGCATGTCGGACCCATAGTAGGAGACCATGACATGGTCGAGCAGGGACGGATGGGCCCTGCCGGTGCGGATCTTGGCCAGCTCATGGCCGAGGGCCTCTACCGTCTTGCCCATGCGGGCGGCGGCGTCCTTCTTGATGTCGTCGATCATTTCAATCTCCGTTCTCAACCAATGACCCCACCTGCTCGCCCCGCATCAGGCGCATCAGGGCCCCGGGCTCGTTGATATTCATGACCCTCAGGGGCATCCCGTGATCGCGGCACAGGACGATGGCGGTGGCATCCATCACGCCCAGCCCCTCGCGCAAGGCCCGGTCGTAGGTCAGGCGCGGATAGAAGACGGCAGCGGGGTCCTTCATCGGGTCGGCGGAGTAGACCCCGTCCACCTTGGTGGCCTTGATCAGGAGGTCGGCGCCGATCTCCACGGCGCGCAAACTGGCGGCGGAGTCCGTGGTGAAGAAGGGGTTGCCCGTCCCGGCGGCAAAGATGGTCACCTGCCCCTGCTCCAGGTGTCGGATGGCCTCGCGGGCGCTGTAGTCGTCGCACACCGCGACCATGCTCAAGGCCGACATGACCCGCGCCGGGACCCCAATGCGCTCCAGGGCGTCGGCCATCGCCAGGGCGTTCATGACCGTAGCGAGCATGCCCATGTGATCCCCGGTGACGCGATTCATGCCCGCCGCGGCCAAGCCGGCACCGCGGTAGATGTTGCCGCCGCCGAGGACCAGGGCCACCTGGATGCCCAGTCCGACCAGGTCACCAACCTCAGCGGCCATGCGCGACATGACCTTGGGATCGATGCCATGGCTGCCCCCGCCCATCAGGGCCTCGCCGCTCAGCTTCAGGAGGAGACGTCGAACGATTGTGCCTGCCACAGGCCGCCCCAGTCGCCGGAGTGAAGGATGTGCCGCGTACGAACCCAGCGCTCGCTAGGCCCCGCGCACCTGTGCCATGACCTCTTCGGCGAAGTTCTCATCGCGCTTCTCGATCCCCTCGCCGACCTCGATGCGGGCAAAACGGGCCACCTTGGCGCCGGCCTGCTTGAGCAGCTTCGCGACGGTCTGCTCCGGGTCCTTGACGAACGGCTGGCCGAGGAGGGTCACCTCCTCAAGGTACTTGCGCACCCTGCCGTCGATCATCTTCTCGATGATCGCCTCGGGCTTACCGCTCTGCAGGGCCTGGACGCGGAAGATCTCCTTCTCCTTGTCGAGCGCCTCCGGCGGGACCTGGGAGGCATCGACACACATGGGATTACTGGCTGCGATGTGCATGGCCAGGTCCTTGCCGAGCTGCTCGTCGCCGCCCTCCAGATCGACCACCACCCCGATCCGTACCCCGTGACGATAGGCGCACAGGACACCGGCGACGTGATCGAACCGCACCAGACGACGCAGTTGGATGTTCTCCCCGATCTTGGCGATCAGCGCCTCGCGGGCCTGGTCGACGGTCCCTTCCGTGCCGGGCATCGGCTGCTGGGCTAGCGCCGTGACATCCGCCACATCGCTCGCCAGGGCCTGGTCGGCCGCCCCGTCGGCAAAGGCCTGGAAGCCGGCGTCCTTGGCGACGAAATCGGTCTCGCTGTTGACCTCGAGCATCACACCGCGCCTGCCGTCGGGGGCGACCTTGACAACAACCACCCCGTCGGCGGCGATACGGCCCGCCTTCTTGGCCGCCTTGGCCTGCCCGGACTTGCGCATGGCCTCGATGGCGGCCTCGATATCACCGCCGGTCTCCGTCAGCGCCTTCTTACACTCCATCATGCCGGCGCCGGTGCGCTCTCTCAGCTCTTTAACCAATGCGGCTGTAATGGCCATAACCACTGCTCCTGTCTCGGGTGCTTTTGGGTGCTTACGGAAATCAAACGCTCGCCCGGGGTGCGCTGACCCCGGGTCTCGGCCCCTGCCCGGCCCGCTGCGACCGGCAAGTCGCTGCCTAGGCCTCGGCGCCGGCCTCGACAAACTCATCGGGCCGGGCCCCGCCAGCAGCGGCGGTATTGCGCCCGTCGAGCACGGCATCGGCCACGCCCTTGATGTACAGGCGTACGGCCCCAATCGCATCGTCATTGCCGGGAATGACGTAGTCGATCGTGCTCGGATCGTTATTGGTATCCACCACCCCGACCACCGGGATACCCAGCTTGTTGGCCTCGGACACCGCGATCTTCTCGTGGCCGACATCCACCACGAATAGGGCATCCGGCAGCCCGTCCATGTCCTTGATGCCGCCCAGGCTCTGCTCCAGGCGGTCGCGCTCCCGACTCAACCCCAAGGCCTCCTTCTTGTTGAACCGGTCGATGGAGCCATCTTCGAACATGGCCGATAGCTCCTTCAAACGCTTGATGGACTGGCGGATGGTCTTGAAATTGGTCAGCATACCCCCGAGCCAGCGATGGTTGACAAAGGGCATGCCGCACCGCGAGGCCTCGTCGCGAGTTGCCTCGCGGGCCGCACGCTTGGTGCCGACGAACAGGATCTTGCCCCCATTGGCGGCCAGCGAGCCGGCGAAATTCATCGCGTCCTGGTACAGAGGGAGGGTCTTCTCCAGGTTGATGATGTGGATCTTGTTGCGCTGGCCGAAGATGAAGGCCCCCATCTTCGGATTCCAATAGCGGGTCTGATGGCCGAAATGGACCCCCGCCTCCAGCATTTGACGCATGGAAACATCGCTCACGGAATTACTCCTGACTCTATCTGGGTTGAACCTCCACGCGATCCCATGGAAAAACCCGCCCGGCGGGCACCCGATCCCATGTGTCGATGCGTGTGTGGCATTTTCAGGCGCGATGGCCTGCCAGGGGCGACGGTCGTCTGAACGCCGCCCGACAGACCTGACGCAACCATATAAAAATAAAGCGAAAAACTCGGTTTTCCGCTTCGCTTCCGCAGGCCCGCGCCGCGCCAGTCCCGAGCTCCGGGCTGGTTTGCGCGAAGGCGACGCGTCTTATAACATAGCCGGCTCCCCCTAGCAATTCCCTCGGCCTTTACGGGCCCTAGGCAGACCCTTGGACGCAACGACCTGTGCCATGAGCGTGCCAACCAAGAGTGCCGACGAGATCGCCAAGATGCGCGTTGCCGGCAGGCTCGCCGCGGAGGTCCTCGAAATGGTCGGCGCGCATGTGCGCCCAGGGGTCACCACCGACGAGCTCGACGCCATCTGCCACGACCACATCGTTCGGGTCCAGGGGGCCACCCCGGCCCCTTTGAACTATCGCGGCTTTCCCAAGTCCATTTGCACCTCGGTCAACCACCAGGTCTGTCACGGCATCCCGAGCAACAAGCGCTTGAAGAGCGGCGATATCGTCAATATCGACGTCACCGTCATCAAGGACGGCTACCACGGCGACACCAGCAAGATGTTCTGCGTCGGCGAGCCATCGATCCTGGCCAGGCGCCTGGTCAAGCTGACCCAGCAGGCCATGCGCCTCGGCATCGCTCAGGTCCGACCAGGGGCGACCCTTGGCGACGTCGGCCACGCCATTCAGCGCTTCGTCGAGTCCCAGGGGTGGTCCGTGGTCCGGGAATACTGCGGTCACGGTATCGGCCGGGAATTCCACGAGGAGCCCCAGGTCCTGCACTACGGCAAGCCGGGCGATGGCCTGGTCTTGGAGCCGGGCATGTGCTTCACCATCGAGCCCATGGTGAACGCCGGTAAGCGCTTCATCAAGCTACTGCCGGACGGCTGGACCGTGGTCACCAAGGATCGCAGCCTCTCTGCCCAATGGGAGCACACCGTCCTGGTCACCCCGCAGGGGCACGAGATCCTGACCCTGAGGGCGGAGGAGCACCAGGAGCTGGGGCTCGCATGAGCCTCCCGGCGCCTGGGCCATCCGAGCCCGGCACGGACCACCCCCCGCCGATGGATTCGTCCGGCCTGCTCAAGACCCTGCGCCAGGGTCTGCGCGACGCCAGGACCGCCCTCTTCGATCGTTTCGACCGAGGCGAGTCGATCGTGGACCTGGTCCAGGCACGTAGCGCAACCATCGACGCGGCCCTGCGCACCGCCTGGGGCCACCATGTCTCGCCCGGCCAGGATGCCGCCCTGGTGGCGGTCGGCGGTTACGGTCGGGGGGAGCTGCACCCCTCCTCGGACGTGGACATCCTGATCCTGGTGACCCGGCAAGCGATGGAGCCCCTGGGCGAGCCCATCGGCGACCTGATCCGCTTCCTGTGGGACATCGGGCTCGAGATCGCGGCCAGCGTGCGTACCATCGACCAGTGCGTGGAGGCGGCACGCGCCGACGTGACCGTCATGACCAACCTGATGGAGGCACGCCTCCTGACCGGCCCGGCAGACCTCTTCGAGGCGCTGCGCGCCGCCACGACCCCGGACCGGATCTGGCCCAGCGGGGAATTCTTCTCAGCCAAGATCCAGGAGCAGCGGGCGCGCTGGTCCAAGTTCGGCGACAGCGCCTACAACCTTGAGCCCAACATCAAGGAGAACCCCGGGGGCCTACGCGACATCCAGATGATCGGCTGGGTCGCCAAGCGCCACTTTGGTGCCGAGACCCTGCACGAGCTGGTCGAGCACGGCTTCCTGACAGAGGCGGAGCACGCCACCCTGATGGAAGGCCAGATCCTGCTCTGGCGCATCCGCTTTGCCCTGCACCGCGCAACCGGGCGCCACGAGGACCGGCTGCTGTTCGACTACCAGCGCACCCTCGCCGACCAGTTCGGCTTCTGCGACGGGGATAACAACCTCGCCGTGGAGCAGTTCATGCAGCAGTACTACCGCACGGTCATCGAGCTCAATCGCCTGAACGAGATGCTCCTGCAGCTCTTCCACGAGGCCATCCTGCTCGGCGACGCGGTGGGCCCGCCCATCCCCATCAACCGGCGCTTCCAGTCCCGCAGCGGCTACATCGAGGTCAGCTCCGAGGACGTCTTCCGCCATCACCCCCTGGCCCTGCTGGAAGTCTTCCTGGTGCTCGAGACCCACCCAGACCTGCTTGGGGTGAGGGCCAGCACCATCCGCCTCATCCGCGAGCACCGCCACCGCATCGACGAGGGGTTCCGTCACAGCCTCCCGGCCCGCAGCCTATTCATGGAGATCCTGCGCCAGCCCACGGGCATCACCCACGCCCTGCGGCGCATGAACCAGTACGGCGTGCTGGCCGCCTATATCCCCGCCTTTGCCAATATCGTCGGGCGGATGCAGTACGACCTCTTCCATGTCTACACCGTGGACGAGCACACCCTCATGCTGTTGCGCAACTTGCGCCGCTTCACGGTCCCGAGGTTCGCCACCGAGCTGCCCCTGTGCACGGCCATCGCCCATCGCATCCCCAAGCTCGAGCTGCTCTACCTCGCAGGGCTCTTCCACGACATCGCCAAGGGGCGAGGGGGCGATCATTCCGCGCTCGGGATGCGCGACGCCTGGGACTTCTGCCAGCTCCACGACCTCAGCGAGCCCGACAGCCGCTTGGTGGCGTGGTTGGTGGAGCACCACCTGACGATGTCCATGACTGCCCAGCGCAAGGATACCAGCGACCCAAAGGCCATCCAGGCCTTCGCCGCCCAGGTGGGCGACGTCGACCGGCTGGACTACCTGTACTTGCTCACCGTCGCCGACGTTCGCGCCACCAACCCGGCCCGCTGGAATTCCTGGATGGACGCCTTGTTGCGCGAGCTCTACCATGCCACCCGGCGGGCCCTGTTGCGCGGACTCGACAACCCGCAGGCCCAGGACGAGCTCATCGCCCTCAAGCAGCAGGACGCGCTGCTCCTGATGGCACGGTACGGGGAGGACGAGACGGCCTGTATCGCCCTCTGGTCGCGATTCACACCTGACTTCTTTCTGCAAAACTCGCCCGACGAGATCGCTTGGCAGACGCGCCTCGTCCTCCGCGCTGATCCCGCGTCGCTGCCCCTGGTCAAGGTCCGGCCCATCACGGCCCGCGGCGGGACCGAGATCCTGCTCTACACCCATGACCACGACGGCCTGTTCCGCATCACCACGGCCCTGCTCGACCAAATGGCGCTCACCGTGATGGACGCGCGCATCATGACAACGCAGGATGGCATGGCGCTGAACAGCTTCCAGGTCCTGGAGCAGGACGGCGATCCCATCGACGGCCAGGGGTCGCGCCCGGAGGAGATCCGCGCCACCCTAGCCCAAGCGCTGCGCGAGCGCCCCTGGGCCGGTCCCCAGGTCCTGCGCCGCCTGCCCCGCCGCCATCACCACTTCCCCGTGGAGACCAGGGTCAGCTTCGCCCCCGACGAGCGCAACCGGCGTACCCAGATGCGCTTGACCACCCGGGACCGCCCAGGCCTCCTGGCCGAGATCGGCGCCGTCTTCGAGGCCTGCGGCATCCGCCTGCAGAACGCCAAGATCGCCACCATCGGGGCCCAGGTCGACGACGTCTTCTTCATCACCACCCACGAGGACACCCCCATCACGTGTGAGAGCGCCCTC
>Ga0114939_10001319_pt1 | contig 19623 bp, 12 predicted proteins | sample AshMeaCrysSpring_FD_87196 | JGI IMG/M metagenome (GOLD analysis project Ga0114939, IMG submission 87196) | Groundwater microbial communities from Big Spring, Nevada to study Microbial Dark Matter (Phase II) - Ash Meadows Crystal Spring | ecosystem: Environmental > Aquatic > Deep subsurface >...
CGGCCAGCGTGTCGTAGAAACTGTATTGGTAGCCCACGCCGCCAACCGCCGCGCGAAAGGCCGGATCGCTCAGGCACTCGTGGCCCTGCAAGCCGCCCACCATGCGAAACGTGCCGCCCCACACCTCGGTGCCCGTCGCCTTGAGCGCGGGCGCGAGATGCCGCACCACAAATTCCACCATCTGCGCCGGTGGCATCACGCAACTCGGATATGGCGTGGGCACGTCGGGCTCGTTCTGCGGGAGGATGCGCTCGATGGGCGCGCCGGCCGCCGCGTAGTCCCGCGCAAAACTCACCAGATACCGCGCATAAACCTCCATGCATTCCGGACGAAGCGAACCGCCATTGACCATGCATCCGTTGTCCTTCATCCAGCCCGGCGGGCTCCACGGCGACGCATGCAGGCGCAGGGCGGGCTGGAGCGCCCGTGCCGCCCGCACAAATGCGAGCAACCCCGAATCGTCGCGGGAAATGTCGAAATGCCGCAGCTCGAAATCCTCCGGCGTCTCCGCATGGCTGTAGGCGCTGCGCGCAAAATCCGAGGCACCGATCGGCACCCGTCCCCATGTGAGAGCGGCTCCGCCGACGCCAAAAAGCGCCGCGAGTGCCCGGGCCTCTTCCTCCTCGGGCAGGGTCCCAAGCGCATCCGCGCCGAGTTCGCTAAAAGATCCGCCCATCCCGCTCAAGGTTTGATGCTTGAGGCCGGGCAGCACGGTGAGGTGGATCGTGTTCGGGTCCTGCGCTGGTTGTTCGCTGCCCCGCGCCCAGCCCAGCGGGTCGATGTCGGTGGCGGAGTAGGTTGCCGCGGTCGGGTCCGCGCTGAGGTGTTCGATGTTCATTTGGAGGATTTGAAATGCCGGTTGGGTTTCGTTCAGGGGCCGGATGCCTGGCGTGTTACGCGCAGGCGCATAAAACGCGGATTTGCCGGAGTGCTTGTTATGTTGTCGCGCGCTTCGAAGGCGGTGGCATCGTTTTGGAGAATCGTCACGTTGCCCGTCCATGAGCCCTCCGTCAGGTTGCCTGTCACTTCGGCCGACCAGTCCAAGTCGATGGCGGCGGAGTTTTTCAACACGCGCAGAGAAATGCGGCCATCGGTGGCATCCGGTCCGGGCAGGGCGGACGAAGGTTGCTGCGGGTTCCGTCCGAGCGCGTATTCTATGAGGTTCGGGAGTCCATCGCCGTCGGGATCGGCCCTGTCATCGGCAATCCCGGGCGTATTCGCCTGGGATCCGAAGCGCTCGAATCGCCAATCGTCGGCAGGGGTGTCGAGGATGGTTGCCGCCCCTGCGGCACCGGCGTCGAAAAGCGAGGAATTTCCGGTGCTTGCGCTTACTGTCTCCATCCCCTCCGCCAGGTCATCCTTCACGGGAACCAGGGAGATTGTGACACCCGAGACCCCCGCGGGCAGCGTGACCTGCGCGGCCTGGGCCGGATAATCCGCACCCGCATGGGCCGTGCCTCCGAGCGTGACCGGCACGGTCAGAGCTTTGATTGTTGACCCCGTGCGGGCCACGTTGAAGACCGCTGGTGCGCCGGTGAATTCGGCGGCTTCGCTCTGCGTGGCATTGATGGTCACCGTTGATCGGCGGTCGTGTGCTCCCACATCGTGATTGTTTCCCTGCGGGAGTGAGTTGCCGAAGTAATCCCGATCGCCGCGGCCTGTGAAGTCGAGCGCGCCATCGATCATCGGCGAATCCGCCCGAAGCGCGTAGTCGCTCGCCACGAGCGAACCGGGCGAAACGAGGCGCGGATCGACCGACGTGCCGACATCCACTCCGTCGAGTCGTTCATTGCCCGTCGCCGTGCGCCAGGCCGCGAGGCTGGTGTAGGTGGTGGTGCCAAAGCGGAGCTGGAAATTTGTGCCCGGCATCGCCCACCAGTTGTTACCCTGGAAGAGGGCGTGCGTCGTCGTGATCGCGCTGTCCGCGTCGATCAGCCGGTAGCCGTTTGCCACGATGAAGTTGTTGTTGCGGATGCGCAGGCCGCTCATCCGCGAGCCCTGAAAGCGAACGGCGCTGGGCGAGCCCGAGGTCACATTGCCTCCGCCGACGTGGATCGTGTTGTGGTAAATCTCGTTCGGCCCCACGAAATCCGTCGCCGAATCCCCCCAAAAGGCCAGCGCGCCGTAGCTGTCGCGCCGCCCGTCGTTCACCGAAAGGTTGTAGCGGATGATGTTGTTCTCGAGCGGACCATATTCCGCGGCCGCCCCCTTGTATTGATAGACGCCGTAGCCCGCGCCGTCGTTGCCGTGCGAGTAGTTGTATTGCAGGATGCTGTTGACCGTGCCGCCGTCGAAGTCGAAGCCGCCGCCGTCTTTCCCTCCCGGCGTGGTGCGGTTGTTGTAGGACTCGTTGTATTGGATGACGATCCCATCCACCCCATAGGTCCAGAAGCCGATCCGCCCGCCCGCGTAGGTGCCATTGTTGTAGGCCACGCTGCGCTCCACCAACCCGTTTGTCACGCCGTTGATCAGAAAACCGTCGCCCCTCCAGTTGTCGTGCGAGTGGCTGTCGCGGACCACCAAATTCCGGTGGGAATTCTTTTTGTCCCCGTAGATGAAAAACCCGGCGTTCTCGTTCGCGTGGAAGCGGCAGTTCAGAACCGTCACCCCGTTGTAGCCGGTGTCCGCTCCGGCCCATGAGCCAATGCAAACCCCGTTCGAGTTGAAACCCGTGACCTCGACGTTTTCAAAGTGCAGCGACCCCGGCCCGTTGGTCGCATAAAAGTTTAAACCCGCCTTGTAGTTCGCCCCCAAACCCGACGGCCACACCACCCGCAGGTTCTCGAAACGAAGATTCCCCGCGTTCCACACATTGATCGCGTGCCCGCCCGTGTCGGGAGGACTGATCACCGGCCGGTTGTTGGAATCCGAGGTCAGGGTCACCGGCGCGCCCGCCGCCCCGCTCCGCTCCGGCGCGATATAGACCGACTCCCGGAAGGTCGCCCCCGGCTCCAGATAGATCGTGTCGCCGGGCGAGACCTGCTGGTAGGCGTAATAGATCGTTTTCCACGGGTTCGCCGCATCGCCACGACCGACATCGTCCATGCCGTTTGGCGAGACATGGTAGGTCGCGGCTCCCGCTAGGGCGGGGCAGAGGGCGACCAGGAAAAGGAACGGGGGCCTCATGCTTTCTCGCCCCCTGCGAAGGTTGCCATGGCACCCGAAGTTTCCTCGGGATTTGCCGTTCGCGCCGACCGCGGCGGTTTCAAATCCCAGAGCGTGAGGCCCCGGAGGTTCTTCGGTTTGCCGGGGAGAACCCAGCTCGCAAGATACCCGGTTGTCACACAACTGAGGGTGATCAACACGCCAAGGCCCGCGTAGTGGACCGGCACATCGATTGTTTGTTTTACGGAGACGACGACCACCGAGACCGCCACACCCACAAACGCCCCTGCCTGATTGGTGCGGCGCGTCAGCATGCCGAGGATGAACACGCCGCCGAACCCGCCTCCGACCAGTGCCATGAGGCGGATGAACGTTTCCCAAAGCGTCGGCATCGGGGCCCGGAGCAACCAGAGCGCAAAAGCGGTTCCGATGAGGCCGACCGCCAGCGTGGTAATTTGCATGACCCGCATGACCTCGCGCCCGTCAGCGTTCGGGCGCACGAGCCGGTAGAAATCCTGGGCGACGAGGACCGAGCAACTGTTCACGCTCGAAGAAATGGTGGACATCGAGGCCGCGAACAATGTCGCCAGCAACAAGCCCGCAATCACCGGCGGCGCCTTGCTCACCAGAAAAATCGGGATCATCTGGTCGTTTTTCATCACCGGACTCAGCAGGTCGGGATGGGTCTTGAAAAATGCGAACATCAGAATCCCGACCATCCCGGAGACCGTGGCGACCAGAAACGCGCTGATCCCGGTCATAAAGGCAAACTTGCGCACGTCTCCCAGCGGCGTGGCCAGCACGCGCTGGGCGGTGGCCTGGTCGCTTGCGAAGCCCAGCACGCCAAGAAAAAATCCGAGTATGGTGAACCAGACCATCGGCAGCGTGACGTCGAACTTCGTGATCACGAAACGGAATTTTTCCATTTCGTTGCCCAGTTGCCACACGGTGGACCAGCCTCCCGGAATCTCGACGAAGGCGAGGACCGCGATCGCGATAAAGCCGAAGAGCATCAGAAGCCCCTGGAACACATCGGTCCACACCACCGCCTCGAATCCTCCCGCCGCCGAATACAGCGTGGTCAGAATCCCCATCGCGAGCACCGAGTGAACGGGATCGATCCCGGTCATGGAGGAAATCGCCAGCGCGGGCAGCATCACCACGACTCCGATGCGGCCAAGCACCTGCACGAAAATCCCGTTCAAGCTGCCGAAGAGCCGGAGGCCTTTTCCGAAGCGGCGCTCGAGATACTCGAAGACCGAAGTGAGCTCGAGCCGCCGCAGCATCGGCATGGTCACATAGGCACCCACAAAGATGGCCGGAATGATGAAGACCGCCGGAAACTTGTGTACGAGACTCGTGCAGGCAATGAGGGCCGGGATGGCCATGAAGCTGATCGTGCTCACGCCGGTTGCCGTGCTCGAAATCGCGGCGGCCCACCACTTCACTTTCCGACCGCCCAGCGCGAACGAATCGGAATCCTTTTGACGGGTGCTGAACCAGAATCCGATCCCGGCCGTGATGACAAAATAGGCGACAATCACCGCCCAATCCAGCCAGGAAAGGGTCTTCACCGATTGCGGGAAGCTGATTTCCAGAGCGCCGGAGCCGCCGCTCTTCCAAACCAAGCGGTCCTGCCCGATCATTGTTGCGGCTCCCCCGGTCGCCGGCTCCGGCAGGGTTCCCACCCGTGTCCATGTGTCGGTGGGGGAATGGAAGCTCAGAATGCCATCAAATTTTTCCACGGGAAAAGTTGCCGATAAAAAGTCTCCGACCGGCCCGCCCGCCCGGTTGCCGCCCAGCAGGAGCAAATGGCCCTGTCCGCTCTTGACCATCGCGGCCCCGGCCAGTGCCACCGGCAGATCCGCGCGTTTCCTCCATCCGGCTTCCTGCTGGCCGTCCCGGGCCGTGCGCGCAAATCCCCACGTCGCCGTCTGCGGCGCCAACGCGCCGTCTTTGAGCCGGTATCCGCCCGTCACCACGATTTCGTTGTAAGTTTCGAGGGTCAGCGGAGCCACCAGCGCGCCCATGGGCAGATCCGTAACGCGCCGCCACTGCGCCGGCCGGCCAAGCTCGATTTCATAGACGGCCGCCGAGGCTTCCGCCCCGCCGGGGGCGGGGAGTCCGCCCAGCACGGTCAGATAATACCGCGTGCCACTCCGGTGCACCGCCACGCCCGGCGCGATCAAGCCAACCGGCAAATCCGGCAGAGACTCCACCTGCAAAGCCCCGCCCGCGGAGCGCACCACGCGCACTTCCTTTGAGACACCGTTCGCGCCCAGCCCTCCCACCACGTAAAACGCTCCGTTATGCCCCGTCACACCGGCCCATGCGATCCCATCGCCCAGGCTCTGACTCAGCACCTTCCACTCACCGGCGAGCGTCCGCTCGAGCACCTCGATCCCGGACTCAAATCCCTCGGCCGGCCTCCAGCCTCCGGCCTGAAAGAGTTTACCGTCACCGCCCGTCTCCGCGACCCCGGACCGGCCTTCGGACGTGCCGGCACAGTCGGCCGGCAATTCCGTCGGCACGATCTCCAACATCACCCCTCCCTGCGGAGCCGCCTCCGCGCGGACAGACCCCAATCCCATGCCGACGGCAACCGCGCACAATAAGAGCCCGGATACCCGCGCCGACGTCCTGCGAAACAATATCCCGGATTGAAGACGATTCTTAACAACTTCGCGAAACCGTGGGGGCGGGGAATTGTGTGGCGGGATTCTCATTCAATGGGGACGTTTGAACACGAATCACTAATAGACTTTCATTTTACAAAAGGCAAACAAAATAAACAAAACGCAACACGTTGTATTTTTTAAATAATCACAACAAATATCGATAGTAAGGCCCCGTCTCCCTTGCCGGATGTTTCTGAAGGCGGTTTGTTTAAGTCCGATAAAATTAAGAAAAGCGTCAAAAAATTGCAGAAAATTGCATTTTTGTTTGCAATAAAATCTGCATCCGGGCACGATGGGTATTTCCATAATCCCATGACCATCCTCGGCCTTCCCCTTATTGACGCTGTCATTGTCCTGCTTTTTCTTTTCGCCATGATCGGCGCGGGGCTTTGGTCCTCGCGCGGGGTGAAGGGAGACACGGATTTTTTTGTGGCCGGGCGGAGGATGGGGCCGTGGCTGACGTTTTTTCTGAACTTCGGATCTTTTGCCGACTCGAATGGGGCGCCGACGATGGCGACGGGGGTTTACAAACAGGGAGCCGGCGGGACGTGGCTGTCGTTCTGGCCGATCCTGAACACGCCGATCTACTGGTTTCTGGCGGTGTGGTGGAGGCGGACGCGCCTGATCACGGGTCAGGATCAATTTATCGAGCGGTTCAATTCCAAGAAGCTGGCGATTTTTTCCGCGATGGTGGGAGTCTTGCTGGCTCCGCTCGGTGCCGGCCTCGGGAATGTGGTCACTTTCAAAGTGGCGGCCGCGATGTTTCCCAAGCCGGAGGCCGAATACACACAAAGCGAGCGCGACCAGATCCGCGACTACCGCGAATACATTGAATTGAAGCGCGGATTCGAGGAGGGAAAGCTGGCGGATGGCGCGCGGGCGCGCTTCGCCGAGTTGAGCGGACGGCACGAGGCGGGGCAGTTGCCGAGTTACATTTCCTACCTCAAGCCGAATTCCTTTTATATTTTCTACACGCTGGTCGTGTGCCTGCTGGTGATCATGGGCGGCATCAAGGCCACGGCGGTCACCGATGCCATCTGCGGTGTGGTGGTGATCATTTTTTCGATTTTTCTGATCCCGATCGGGCTCGACTTCATCGGCGGGTTTGGCGCGCTGCGCGAGAAGGTGCCCGCGCATATGTTCGATCTCTTCGGCTCGCCGACGATGAGCGACTACGCCTGGTACACGATCCTCGCCCTTATTCTCATGGGCATGGCGGGGATCGCGACCCCGGCGGGATGCGGAGTGGCGATCGATGAAAAGACCGCCCGCATCGGTCTGCTGGGCGGGGCCTTCTCGCGGCGGGTTGTCATGATTTTCTGGATGTTCGCGGCCTTGATCGCGCTCGCGGTTTTTCCGCACGGGACCCCTCGGGAGCTGTCGGACCCCGACAACACATGGGGGGCGTTGTCGCGGCAACTTCTCGGTCCGGGCTTTCTCGGAGTGATGGTCGCCGGCATGCTGCTCGGGCACATGCCGAACGTGGGGGCGGGCGCGGTGGGATTCGCCGCGACCTTCACGCGGAATATTTACGAGCCGTTCTTCCCGGGCCACGGCAAAGGGCACTACATGATGGTTGCCAAGATCGCCGTCTTCGGCTCCCTCGGCATCGGAACGGTTTCGGCCATGTTTTTCTCCGACATCATCTCGCTGATGCTGCTCTTTGTCTCCCTTGGCGCCATCAACGGCGCGATCGGGTTCCTCATGCTCTTCTGGCGGGGCCTCTCGGGCCGGGCGGTCTGGGTCACATGGATCTTCTGGCTGGTTTTCATCGGCCTGCTTCCCTGGACGCTGCCCAAGGTGGAAGCATTCCGATCGGCGCCGGCGCTTTTGAAATTCAACGAGGTCACGACGGTCACATCCACCGTCCGCGCGAGCGGGGCGGATGTCGCGGCCGGGTTGGCGAAGAAGCCGGGCGAAAAGATCCAGAAGGCAATCCATGTGACCCCGGATCCCCTCTTTTTCGATGCGATCGTGGCCTCCGATTCGAAAAATCCCGACAGCCCGCGCGTGGGCATCGGGCGTTTCCATATCGAGATCTATGTTCTGCATTTGCTGGGGGTGCCGGTGGAGAAGCTGGGCATGGCCGGGCTCAATGCCTGCCGGTTCCTGACCACCGCCGTGCTGCCCTTCGCCCTTTTGATCGGCCTTTCCCTGTTGCTTCCCGAGCGCCGGAGGCCCGCGATGGCCGGACAGGAGACCGCGCCCATCATGGCGGTGCCGGCGGACGCCTATGCCGAACACCAGGGCAACGCCACCGTGCTCGAAGAAGAAGTGCGGCGGATTCTGCGCGCGGGCGGTGTGCCCGACGGAAAAGCGCTCGCCCATATCGTGATGAATGGAAACATCGCCCTCCTGCACAATCCGAACGAGACCGAGGCCCAGGCCCGCGTGAGGCTGGACCGGTTCTTTGTGAAACTGAAGACCCCGGTCGCGCCCACCCCCGAGCTGGACGAGGAACATATCGCAGTGAGTTTGGACAACCCCGCGCGTTACGACGGTTGCCGACTTTTCAAAAACAGCCGGTGGGAATTCCAGCGCTGGACGCGCGGCGACGTGATCGGCTTCACCGCCTGCTGTGGCGGGGTGGCGGTCGTTGTCGCCCTGCTGATCGGTCTGCTCGAATTCTGCCGGTGAGATTTTCCAGCCGGGGATCTACTTCCGCTCGGCGGCCGCCGGGCGGGGATCCGTCGTGATCCTCTTGAATTCGAAGCCCTGGAGGGCGGGATCGAAATAGGCAATCACCAGAGTGCGGGCGGCTTTCCCATAGGGCCAGCGGTTGGCATAGACCCGTTTCAATCCTTCGGGTTGTTCCGCGGAAACTTCCACAGGCATGATCTCTTTGCTATCGGTCGGATCCGGATAAATCGTGGCGCTCTTGCGGGCGGGGGCTGCCGCCTCGACGTTGCCGCATTTGATGTGCAGCGGGAAGTCGGAAAAATTGAAGAACCGGTATCCGCCCGGCTTCAGGTCGCTCTCGATTTCCTGCACGCTCGAGGTTGCGTATTGGCCATCCGTATCCAGATTGTTGAAAAGAATCCAGAGCGTGCCGCCGGCGCCGGGTTCGGGAACCGAGACCGCCGCCACCTTTTTGAAATTTGCCGCGCCGGTTCCGGTTCCGAAAATGACCGGGCCGGGCCCTTCGTATGCATAATGGCGTGAAAACGCGCCGAGCGGAATTTCCACGGGCGTCGTCTTTCCATCCGCGGCAAGGACAGCCATTTCCTCGATCGGGTCCGCCCAGGAAATCGCGCGGAATGGGGTGGAAGGATCGGACTGCGCGCCACAAAAAGAGACCAGGGCAAAAAGAAGCCCCGCGGCCAGAATGGGGGCTCGAGTTGCCGGGAAAAAATGGGGCGACGATTTTTCAAATGACGGACGGTGTGGATTCATGGTGCGGGCGGGGGCGTGGGTTTCGGGATGGCGGCGACATCCTCCAGGATTTTTTTCAACGCGAACGATTTCGTTTCGGGAACAAAATAAACAAAGACGAGCGTGCGGGTTGTGGCGCCATAAGGCCACCGGCTTGCAAAGGCGCGCTGGTACCCGCCATCGGTCTTGGCAACCACCTCGACCGGCATGATTTCCGGGCTGTCAGTCGTTTTGGAACGCAGAAGAAGCGAGCCGCGGGGCGGCATGGTTCCGCTCGCATCGCCGCATTTCACCGCGAGCGTGTTCGGTGTGAAGTTCAGGAAACGATAGCCGCCGGCGGGAATCGCGGAATCGCTGTCGTCGAATCCCGTGACGTTGTATTGGCCGGGAGCCCCCGGCTTGTTGAAAAACATCAAGAGTGTCCGCTCGCCAAATTCTTTCACCGGCACCGTGGCCGCGACTTCGAAAACCGGCTTGCCGTCGGGTCCGGTTACCGTGCGCCCGAACACCACCGGCCCCGGCCCTTCATATTCGTAAAAGCTCGAGCGGGAGTTCGGCAAGATATTGACCGCGGTGGGTTTTTCCCCGCCCGAAAGGAACCCCAGATCCGAAATCACGCTGTCCCAGGAAATCAGCCGGAACTTGAATTTGTAGGTTTGTTGGTTGCCGGCCTGTGCGAATGCGCCGCCGGCGGAGAGGAGAAGAACCGCCGCGAGAATCCGATAGAATTCAAATTTCATTTTCATCGAGCCACCGGAACGAGACCACCTTGAAGCGGCGTCCGAAATCTTTGTTGGTTGAGTTGAGAGAAGCGGGTGGTGTGGCGTCGCCCAGAGTCGCAAGGCCGGGGTCGGTCTGGTCCACAAAATCAGGAAGCCGTTGGACAACCGCCTCCCCCCAAGCACGAGCCTCGACGTTGCCTTTGACAGGGTTCTTTACCTCGCCATAAGTGCGAACTACAAAGGTATCCGAGCGCGGGGTCATCACCGGCGAGAATGCCTGCACGAGATCCTGTTGCATCAGCCAGCCCGGGATGCCGATGGCGGTGTTCGAGGGAATCTGGCCGGGGTAGAGCAAGTTGCCGGGCAACGGCCCGCTGACGTTCATTCCCGTCACGTTACTTCCGCTATTCATCCAGAGGCCGCTGATGCCAGAAAGATTGGTCGTATTGATATTGGTCGCATCAATGGCCGCCTGGAGGGCACCCTTGAAGCCGAGCCCGTTGTTGGGGTCGAGACGACGGTTGATGAAGTCGGCCATGCTCAAAAAGGGCCCGCGGAGCTTGACCTGTTTTACGATTTCGGTGGCCAGCTCGGTGATCTGGTCGGTGGTCAGCGCGCGAACACCTCCGAAGGGTGTGTTCACCGGATTCGTGCCGTCGGCACTCACAACCGAAGGAAAGCGCAGGATGGGAATGCGCCCGTTGAGATTCACCGGGTTGAAGGCCCCGTTGCTGAGATAGTTGAGCGTGTTGCCGCTTGCACTGCCGAGCAGCGCCGCCCATGCGGCAACCGACGTGGAATTCACGTTGAACGCTCCGTCCATCAACAAACCGGCCGCCGTGGTGGAGTTTCCCAATGTGGTGGAGTTCCCCTGCAGCATGGCGGCAGTGGGAGCGACGCCGTCTTTCGCATAGAACTTCATCCGTGCGTTGGGGAGGGTGACGGTTCCGGCGCGGATATTCGCATCGTTGAACACGCCCGGACCGGAACCGCTCGCGAGATCCGGGAAGACCGCCCGGTAAGCGTCATCGGGCGAGGCGGGCGGCACCGAGGAGAAAAAATACGTATCGAACAATCCTTCGTTGGTCAGGAAATTGTCGTCCATGACGAAGGAGGTTCCCAAAGTGCCCTGAGCCGGCACGGAGTTATAGACTTTATCCAGAGCGACGAACGGATTACAGAGGGAGCCGCCGACGGGCATGAGCGCGCTGTTCTGATCCACATCGGGATCTCCCGGAATATCATTAACCGATGCCATCGAATTCCTCATCATCATGTGCATGAACTGACCGAGAGAAAGGAGGGGTTGCCGGGGGATGTCAGCCATCACGAAGCCGTTGTTGTCGGAGCTGTTCCGGGCCACTCCGTGAACGCCCCAAAATGTGGTCACGGTCGGGGAGTCGCCCATCACTTGGATTTCGGTCGCCGATGTGGGATTCTGGGCGGCAAGCGCAAAATCCACATCCATGCTCGGCGAGTCGTTGCTGATCGGGTAAGGGCTGATATTGCCGTCACAACTCGAGAAAACCGGCATATTCCCGGTCGGGCTTGATGCGGCGGTGCGGGACTGGCGGATGCCTTTCGCCCGCGCCACAAAGTAGCAGAAAGGAGTTCCCTGCGTTGTGCTTTGTATGGCCGCTACACTGCCGAGATCCACAGTCTCGGTCTTCTGGGCGGCCGCATCGTCGTAGAAGAAGCGGCCCAGTGTGTGGCTCGCGCCGCCGCCGATAACCGGCCACGTGAGAGTCGATGAATTGAGGACTCCCAGGTTGCGTCCGTTATTGGTCCTCACGCGATTGCCTATGCTGGCGGCGTAACTGATTCTCACCACATCGGAATCATTGACCAGCCCGACCCAGTCGTTGGCTGGCGATACCCCGGCTTCATTCGCGTGTCTCCTGTTGGGAAGATACGTCCACTGGCTTTGCCCCACATCGCCGGTTAAAAACGAATTCTTGGTCCCGCCGGGGATGTTTTGACCGCCAAATGCCTGGATCGTGCGGTCCGCGACGGGGGTGAGCGTGCTCAGTCCAAAAACGCGAATCTGACCCGGGGCGAATGTCAGATTCGCATTTGCGGGATTGGGATCCGTGGACCATGACAAGTTGGCTTTTGTGCCATTGCCCCCGAACATCCTCTGATTGTCCAATACGGTGGTGCCGCCGACCGTGACGGTCGCGGCGAGACTCGAGAAGAGGCTGCTGTTCCAGGAGAGCTGGATTTTGGAAGTTGTGGAGTTGAGGGCCGGGCAGTTCAGGGTGACATTGTAGGGATTGTAATACACCACGCGCGGTTCCGCATACAGACGGAGTTTGTAGTAGTTCTGGCCCGGGCCGGGGGCGGGCTGACCCGCGGGTGGCGGCACCAACTCGCTGGAAAGCGACAGATAAATTCCGATCCCCATAAAACGGGGAAGGTAGTATTCGCCATTCACATTTCGCGCTGTACCCGTGTTTTCCATGATCGAGGAGTATTTATACACCCGCATATCGATCGTCGGCGCGGCGGTGCCGGGATTGCCGTTGCTGAAACTGTTGACCCCCCGGGAGGTGGATGAGGTATTATTGAGTCCATTCGCCGGGATGGTGTCCTTGTAAAGGGAGTAATAGTTGTAGAATTGCTGCCATCTGGGGCCGAATACGTAGGGTCTCGTGTTGTTGCCGGCGTTCATGGCATTGCCGGCCACGGCGAACAGCTTTGCGTCTCCCCTGGCATCCACCCTGGCTGGATCGGTGGAGCGTTTGGCCTCAAGGAACGCTCTGTATCGGGCGGGATCCTCGAACGTGGTCGAGAGATCCCATTTGAGCCCGCCATTGCGGACATCGGCCAACACGCCGTGGCTGTGGGTGGTGGCGTCGGGCGAGAAAGCCGCGGCATTTGTGCCGGCCAGGCTGGCGGCATTCATGCCGGGCACGAGTCCGAGGGATTGCAATGTGCCGACCTTTTTCAGATCGGCCTGATCGCGCACATCGGTGGTGTTGTTTCCGCCCAGCAGCCCGGTATTCACGGGCACCGACTGCGAGGTCACGAAGTTGCGCTGATTGGCGGCAAAGTCCGTCCCGGGCGGCGTGCCGTAATCCGGATCGCTGAGATTCACCTTCGCTTTCACGCCCTCGTCGGAAACCCAGTAAGCGTATGTGCCGATGGTGGTCGTCCTGTTTCCCGAATTGGCCGTGACCGGCACCAAGGGGACGGTGACGTTGATGGCATTTGTGCCGAGGTTTTTTGCGAGCACGGCCGCGTTCGCGTTCGTGCCGTTGGTGACGCCGGTGTAGCTCACGGGATCGTAAGCGGCGTTTGTGCCCGAGACGAGCCAAGTGGCGCTTGCCGCCTTCTGATTAAGAGTCGGATTAAGGCCGCCAAGGCTCGCCGTCCGCTGGGGGGAGGTCCCCACATCCAGTTGGTTGGTGCCGGTTCTCCAGACACCGGTCCACAGGGGCTGATTGACGGTGTTGGTGCGGAGCACCGTGGAATTGGTGTCGAGAATTTCCGCGCGGGCGGTGATGCGCTGATCGGGGCCGGCGGTGGTCTGGAGCTGGTTGACGGCGACATCCAGGGCGAAGAGGGCGTTCGCGCGCGCCTGTTCGATCTTGGCGCTGTTGGCCGCCGCCTTCCGCTCGATCTGGGCCATCATGCTTGCAACCACAACAAGGACTGTGGCAAGCGCCACGATCAAAAGCACGGAGACGAGCACGAAGCCTTCTGCGGGCCGGAGACCGGGCTTTTTGAGGGGGGAACCTTTGGTATGCATATCAGGGTCTGTCAGACACAATGCAGCTACAATGCCATAACAAAAAGCAAAAAAAGCACCTAAGTTGCAAAAATTGTGAAATAATTTCCTCGGCATCTTGCAAAGACCGACCGCGCATTTTGCGTCCTGGGAGAAGCAATGGCGGAACAGCGGGGGGCACCCCGCCGGGACGTCGGCGGGTGGAAAACAACCCCCGGGGGCTACCGGGCCGAGGATCTGGTGGTGGCACCCGGGCGCAGGCTGCAGGGCAGGAGGATGATCCGGCGGGAGGAATCGGTGCCTTCGATGCGGTGCACAAGGCGGCGCAATGCCGAGGCTCCGAGTTCCGCAGTGGGCGCTTCGGTGGAGGTCAGGAGCATGCCCGGCGGCAGGCCGGGGGACTGGGAGGCGTGAAAGCCGGTGATTCCCACGTTGCGGGGAACTTTGAAGCCTTGGGAAGTGAGGTATTCCATGAGCGAACGGGCCGTCATTTCGCTGGAACACACCCAGGCGTCCACACCCTGCCGTGTGAGGTCCGCCGCCCGGCCGAGGGGGGGTCCCGCATGGAATTCGGTCTCGGAAAGGGCCTCCTCCAAAGTGATCTCCACCAGATCCTTCATGCGGACTTCCTGTCCGTGCTGGACGAGCGCGTCCACGTAACCGGCGAAGCGGGAGCGCGACCAGGTCATTTTCGAGCAGAGTCCGAAGAAGCCGATGCGTTTGTAGCCCGCCCCGAGCAAGTGCGAAACGAGTTGGTCCATTCCGCCGCGGTCGTCGAGGGAGATGACGTCCACATCCGTGCCGGGATAGTCGTGGATGATGGAGACCACCGGGTATTGCCGACGGAGGGCCTTTGCGATGTGCTCGGGCCAGCGGTGAATGAGCACGATCCCATCCACCTGACCCGATGTGAGCGCGCGGGGTTGGTGTTCGGGTTTGAGGACGTTCGCGCACTCTTCCGGGCGATAATGATGGGAAATGAGGGACATGTTGAGCGCGATCGCCGCGCTGCTCATTCCGGCGAGGTATTCCTGATCGGTGTCGAACCCGATGCCTTGGGAAAGCGTAAGAATGTTGCTGAATTTCTTCTGACTCAGCATCTCCCCGCCGCGGTAGCCGAGTTCCTCAGCCGCCTCAAAGACCAGCCTGCGGGTCTCGGGGTGAATTCCCGGCAATTCTCGCAAAGCGCGTGAAACCGTGCTCGCGGAAAGTCCCAGTTTCGAGGCGATTTCGCGCAAATTTGTTCGCTTGATGGACATGGATTTGGTGGAGATGTGATGGAGAGGGGAATCAAGATCCCGTCTCTGCAACCCGCACGCAGATTGGCCGTGTCTCGCCCTGTGGTCAAGAGAAAATCAACAAAATGCAACACCGTGCGCAGATGCCGGCTCCCCCTCAGATAATCGGCTCGGTTTTTCCCGATTTTGCGGCGACGGCCATGGCGCGGATCACACGCAGGGCGCAGACGGTCAGCTCGGGGGTGATTTCGCCTTCGAGCGGCCGACCGAGGATGGCACGGTGGAAGGTTTCCCATTGGTAATCCTCTGTGCTTCCTTCGGCGACGGCGCGCAGGGTTTGGGGAGCGCCCTCATGGTTGACGACCACGGAGAGTTCCGGATGGGTGCGTGGCGAGCCGTTGAGAGCCGGCCCCACGTTCCGGTAAACCGTTCCATTTTCGTGGTTGAGGGTGAGCGAACTCAGCCACCACTGGGCATCGTTGACGCAAAACGAAGAAAAAATATTGGCGATGGCCCCGTTGTCAAAAAGCAGGCTGATCTGCGCGTTGTCGGGCGTGGGTCGTCCGGTGAGCAGTCGGGAACTCATTGCCGAGACGGCCACCGGTTTACCAATCAGGCGGACCAGGTCGTTGATGAGGTAGATGCCCAGACGGAAAATCGGCGCGACCGGGCATTTTTCGGGATCGTCATACCAGGATCCGTCGCTCGTCTCGCGGTAGTTGGACCAGATATCCGCGCGGGCGGCGACCGGGCGGCCGAGGTTCAAGTCTTTCCGCCATTGCAGGATCCGGGCGAGGTCCGCCGAGGGCAGCGGGGTGGGGGAGTTGAGATGAACGACCCGGCCGAGCGACTTCGCTAAGCCGAGAACCTCCAGCGCGGCTTCGGGATCCACCTCGAGCGGCTTCGTCGTCATCACATGCTTGCCCGCTTCGATGAGTTTTCGAATCAACGCGGCCCGGCCGAAGGGGCCGGTCATCAGACAAACCGCGGGAATCTCCGCGTCCGCGAGCAGTTCGTCCAGTGAACAATACCCCCGCACGCCGTAGGCCCGCGCGCAGGCGTCCACGCGGTCTTTTTCTTGAGAACAGACGGCGGCCAGCCGGAAATACCCGGAGGCCGGGCCGTCGAGGATTTGCTCGCGGATGATCGTGTCGCCCCAGTTCAACCCGACCATGGCAATGGCGATTTTGCTCATGTGGCTTTCGTTATGCGGGAATTTGTTGGCATTGCAAAATCAAACGGCTGTTGCAGGTCCGGTTCAAACCGCCGGCGCGGGGGTGGGCTCCAATGGATCCAAAACCGCCCGCAATAAAATTTTGCGAACCGGTTCCCCGGGATGCTCGATGCGGTTCAAAAGCCGTCGCACGGAGGCAATCCCCAGGTCCTCGCCGGGAATTCTCAACGATGCCCATCGCCGCGGATAGGCGGATGGCGGCGTCGCGGGGTAAAAGGCGGCCACGGAAAGATCCGCCGCACCGGTCGCCGCCGCCGCTTCCTTCAAATATTCCGCCGACACGGCGTCCGGACACACCCACGACCGGATGTGATTCCGGATATGCCCGGATAACTCGTCCGGCGCGTCCGCGCCGCCTTCCACCATCACCGCCGACAGATCCGCCCGCGCGGCCCGGAAAGCCGTCCGCAGGCGCTGGTGGAGGGTGGACGGCCTGCGCGACTCAAAATATCCCACCGGCCCCGGCCTCACGGATTCCAGATGGGAAATCAGCATGCTCATGCCCTCGAGTTCGTCAACCGCGACCACATCGCACTCCCGCGAATCGTAAAGCATCGAAACCACCGGGCAGATCTGACGCAAAGCTCCCACGATCGCGGACGGCCATTCGCTCATGAGCACAATGCCGTCCAACTGACCCGCCCGCATGGCCGGCGGCTGCAGCTTGGAATTCAGGATGCTCTCCGCCGAGTTCTGCCGGGTTTGATGGGTCAGAATCGAAACATTCCATTCGACCGCCGCGCGGCTCATCCCCGCCATCGCGTCCCGCGAAATCGAAACGGAATCGTCCAGCGACAACGCCAAGACTGTGCGCGGCCGCGCGTTGCGGGCCCGCCTTTGATGCGCGGCCCTCCGGTAACCCACGCGCGCGGCCTCCGCCAAAACGCGGTTCCGCGTGAGTGCGTCCACCCCCTCCGCGTTCCGCAATGCCCGCGAGACGGTCGATACCGACAGCCCGAGACGAACCGATATATCGGTCAGCTTCATCGGGCGGTTCCGGTCTCCGGGCTTTGTGGCGGGGGATTCATTTTTGTGGAAATCTCACGAACTCTCGAAATTCGTAATGCAAAAACTAACAACAACAAGACAAAAATTTGCATTTTTTATTTGCAATACCGAAAAATCCGATCCATCGTCCATCCGAAGCCAACCCCGACCTTCCCCGAAAAATGTCCAGCCTCCCACCAAGAACGCATTCCGCCAAAATCCTCCGCGGACCGGCACCGGACACCGCCGGGATCGAGCCCGCGCACAGAAACTGAACGCGAATCTCCCCGCCCGCCAACACTCCACCCACTATGAAATCCCCGGCCCGCAAAATCCCCGCGTTTTCGCTGATCGAACTTCTCGTTGTCATCGCCATCCTCGGAATCATGGCGGCGGCGGGGTCGGTCGCGCTCACCGGAAGTTCGAAATCGCTTGCCGGCGCGGCCTCGGCGGCCTCCTCGGTTTTCGGCCTGGCGCGCACTGAGGCGATCATGCGCCGTGTGTCGGCGCGGGTGATTGTCGATACCGTCTATGATCCCGCCAAGCCGGACAACTACCTCCGGCGCATGGCGGTCGTGGTCCGCAACGAAGCCGGAACCGGATGGGAGCAGGTCTCCCGCTGGACGCAATTGCCTGGGGACGCGTTTTACAACCGGGACGCCAGTCGCAAGCACGACTCCGAGTCGATCCCCGGACTCTCCGGCGGTGCGGCCCCCGGGCCTTACGAATACTTCGAATTCACGCCCAACGGTCAGGCGGCCGGCCGTGCCCAGTTCGTTCTCTCGAAGGGCATGGTGCGGGGGGGGAATTTCCAGGAGGCGGGTGCCCAATCCCGGGCCGGTTTTTTCCTCCACAAAATGGGCAAGACCACGTTCTTCACCGACCCTGCGGAAATCCCGAGCCCATGGTGATCAATCGGAAAGAGGGATTCAGCCTCATCGAAATCGTTCTGGCGGTCGGGATCGTGAGCATCGCGCTGCTCGCGCTCTTCGGCCTCTTCGGCACCTCGCTGCGCTCCAATTCGGAGACCCTCTCCCAGCATGAACTCATGGGGGTGACCCGTTCCCTCTCGGATTACCTCCAGGCCACCAACGGGGGGGCCGGATTCACGAATGTTTTCAACTGGGTGAAGGACGCCGGATCGGCTCCGGAACTTTATTCGTTTGCCACGACCAATGGGTCTTTCACAAACGGCATCGGAACCGACTCCGCCTTCCTCGCCGCTCTCAATCAGCGCCCCGGCCGGCTTTTCCGCATGCAGATTTCGCTTTCGCCGAATATGCCTTTGCGCACCGCCGCGGGCGGACTCACCGCCGGCCCGAAGGCGTCCGACCTGCCCGCGAGTGCCGCCGCCTACACAAACGACGCGGTGCTGGCCCTGCAGGTCCGCGCGTTTTCCGTTCCCGCCCCGGGAATCGCCGTCACCAACCTCCAGCCGGTTCTCACCTATGACACCGCCATCCGGAGATAGCAGGGCCTTCACGCTCATTGAGATTCTGGTGGCCTGTGCCGTGGGGGCGATCCTTCTGGTGGCCCTCACCAGTATTGTGGGACAGTCCCTCACAATCTCCAAAAGGTCCAACAATGTGCTGCTGGCGAACAACGCCGCCTCCGCCGCCGTCGAACTCGTGGCAAGGGACATCGAGTCGCTCGCGGCCTCCGCGAAGCCCTACGAGTATTTGCACGTGGCGAAAGAAAACGTGGACGGCGTGACCGATGTCGCCCGACTTCTCATGCTGAGTTACTCGGGGTTTTACGCGACCAACGCCCCGGATTACGGGCAGGTTCGCGCCATTTCCTACCGCCTCCTCCACCAGGACCCGATCAATCCCACGGGCACCCGGAACATTTATGGTCTTTACCGGTCCATCGCCCCCTCCGGCAATACGTTCTCGAATTATCTGGGGCAGACCAACCTTGCCGCCCCGTTCGGTTCCCTTGCCACGTCGCTGGATGACTTTTTGGTCGGCAATGTGATCGATTTTCAGATCCGGGTTTACCCCGACGGCAACCAGCCGCCGGCGAATGCCTCGGGGAACGCCGTCCAGCCGGTTCGACTGTCCGGCAACTCCGCGCAGATTCAGGGGACGCCCCACACCGGCGCGCCTCTCCGCTGGGCGGAAGTCAGCCTCACCATTCTCGAAGACCGCGACAATGCCGTCTCACGGTTCGAGTCCGGGGAACTCGGCCTCGAGGAGGCGCGGTCCAAGTATGGATTCCGTCTCTCCCGCAGAGTGCCGGTCCGCGCCCCGATATTTTAAGCGTGAACCGCTCGCGCACCGAAAGATACACCCGCATCGTGGGTCCGGTGCCTTCCAATTTGCTTGAATCCCTGTGCCTTCCTGTCGCGCGTCTCGATAATCAAGGGAGATTATTTCGGGGTCCTCGATGTGACCGATGGCACCCGCATTGGCATTGAAGCGCTGGCGGGGCCTCTACCCGGTGGAGCTGTGGACGCGCTGGTGGTAGGTGGCGGCTATCCAGCGCGGAGAGGGAGGCATTGAGTTCGCTCAAGCTGTGGACGGCTTTTCCTTCCATGGGGAGGGTCAACTCGAAG
>Ga0114939_10001320_pt1 | contig 19616 bp, 15 predicted proteins | sample AshMeaCrysSpring_FD_87196 | JGI IMG/M metagenome (GOLD analysis project Ga0114939, IMG submission 87196) | Groundwater microbial communities from Big Spring, Nevada to study Microbial Dark Matter (Phase II) - Ash Meadows Crystal Spring | ecosystem: Environmental > Aquatic > Deep subsurface >...
AACTGCCCGACGCTCGACGACGAGGAACGTGCCCGCGTGGGAACGCTCTTCAAGCAGGTGTCGCCTTTCGACGCGCGCAAGGTCGGCGCGGCGCTCGCTGCGCGCAACATCGCGCGGCACATCGAGGAGCGCTTCCAGGACCAGCCCAAGGAGTGGCGGCCGCTCGTCTACTGCTGGCGGGGCGGCAAACGCTCCGGGGCGCTCACGCACGTGCTGCGCGAGGTCGGCTGGGACGCTGCGCAGCTCGAGGGCGGATACAAGGCCTTCCGCCGACGCGTGATCGCCGAGCTGGCGACGCTGCCGGCCGTCTTCCGCTTCCGGGTCGTATGCGGCGAGACCGGCAGCGCCAAGTCGCGGCTCCTCGAAGCGCTCGATGCGCAGGGTGCGCAGGTGCTCGACCTGGAGCGCCTCGCCTGCCATCGCGGCTCGGTGCTCGGCTCGCTGCCCGGCGATCCGCAGCCGTCGCAGAAGCGGTTCGAGTCGCTCGTCTGGCAAGGGCTGCGCAAGCTCGACCCGGCACGCCACGTCTACGTCGAGGCGGAGAGCAAGAAGATCGGCAACCTGCAGGTTCCCGATGCGCTCATGGTCGTCATGCGCGCCGCGGAGTGCGTGCGCGTCAAGGCACCGGTCGCCGAGCGCGTCCGCTTCCTGCTCGACGAGTACCGTCATTTCGTCGTCGCTCCGCAGGCGCTCGTCGCGCAGCTCGACTGCCTCGTCGGACTCTACGGTCGGGAACGCATCGCCGCATGGCGTGCGCTCGCCGACCGCGGCGCGTTCGAGCCGCTAGTCACCGAGCTGCTCGTCGACCATTACGACCCGGCCTACCGGCGTTCGAGCGCGAAGAACTTCGCGGGGCTGGCGCGCGCGGAGACGCTGTCGCTCGACCGGCTCGATGCGGGCGCCCTCGCCCGCGCGGCGAGCGAGCTGGTCGCGAGCGAAGCGGAAACCCTCGCCGCGTAGCTTCAGCCGGCATTCGCCGGCACGCTCGGCAGGTTGGCCCGCGCCCTGATCGCGCCCACGCGAGGCGGGATAGGGAGTCCTCTAGAAGCCGCCGAGCGTGCGCACGTGCATCACGACGCTCCGCGCGAGCGCCGAGAGTGCGTAGCCGCCTTCGAGCACGGACACGATCCGCCCGTTCGCGTGGCGCCCGGCCACCTCGACGAGCTTTTGCGTCACCCACGCGTAGTCCTGGTCGACGAGGCGCATCATCGCCATGTCGTCCTCGATGTGCGCGTCGAAGCCGGCGGAGATGTAGATCATCTGCGGCTTGTAGGCCTCGAGGGCCGGCAGCCACGTCGCCTCCACCGCCTCGCGGAACTGCTGGCTGCCGCTGCCGGCCTTGAGCGGCACGTTCACCATGTTCGGCGCCGGGTCGTCGGTGCCGCTGTACGGGTAGAACGGGTGCTGGAAGGTGCTGACCATGAGCACGTGCTCGTCGCCGGCGAAGATGTCCTCGGTGCCGTTCCCGTGGTGGACGTCGAAGTCGATGATCGCGACGCGCTCGATGCCGTGCGCGTGGATCGCATGGCGGATACCGACGGCGATGTTGTTGAAGAAGCAGAACCCCATCGCGCGGTTGCGCGTGGCATGATGGCCGGGCGGCCGAACGGCGCAGAACGCGTTCTCGTGCTTGCCGCCCGCCACGAGATCGGTTGCGAGCACCGTCGCGCCGGCGGCGCGCAAAGCGGCCGGCAGCGTGCCGCTGTTCATCGCCGTATCGGGGTCGAGGTGCACGACGCCGTGCTCGGGCGCGGCCTTGCGGATGGCGTCGATGTAGCGCTGCGGGTGCACCCGGGCGAGGTGCTCGTCCTCGGCAAGCGGGGCGTCGTAGCGGTCGAGGTAGGCGCCGATCCCCGACATGATCAGCTGGTCGTCGATCGCCGCGAGGCGCGACGGGCACTCGGGATGATAGGTGCCCATGTCGTGCTTCATGCAGTCCGCATGAGTGATCAATGCGGTTGCCATAAATTGCTCACTCCCCCGGGATTCGCGAGGGTGATCATAGCGGAAAAGCCCCTACACTTAGCCGCCCGCGGCCCCGCAGGCGGCCTGTCCGCTCCCGTTTCCACCATGACTCCCCCCTCGCTCAAGCAAGTGGTCGACCAGGCCGGGCGCGTCATCCTCGGCAAGGAGCGGCAGGTGCGACTTGCGCTCGCTTGTTTCCTCGCCCGCGGCCACCTGCTCATCGAGGACGTGCCGGGCGTCGGCAAGACGACGCTCGCGCACCTGCTCGCGCGCCTGCTCGGGCTCGACTTCCACCGCATCCAGTTCACGAGCGACATGCTGCCCGCCGATATCATCGGCGTGTCGGTGTACGACCGCGACGCTGCCGCGTTCAAGTTCCACCCGGGGCCCATCTTCGCCAACCTCATCCTCGCCGACGAGGTGAACCGCGCCACGCCCAAGACGCAGAGCGCACTCCTGGAGGCCATGGAGGAGCACCAGGTCACCGCCGAAGGCGAGACGCGCCGCCTGCCCGAGCCGTTCTTCGTCATCGCGACGCAGAACCCCTCGCACCAGGTGGGCACTTTCCCGCTGCCCGAGTCGCAACTCGACCGCTTCCAGATGCGCATCGAGCTCGGCTACCCGGACCGCCAGGCGGAGCGCGCGCTGCTCAAGGGCGAGTCGCGCCGCGACATGATCGCCAGCCTCGAACCGTGCATGGGGCCGGCGGACCTGATCGCGCTGCAGGCGAAGGCGCGGGCCGTGCACGTCTCCGATGCGCTCGTCGACTACGTGCAGGCACTGGTCGAGCACACGCGGCGCGCGCCGGACTTCGTTGCAGGCCTGTCGCCGCGCGCGGCGCTCTCGCTCGTGGCGGTCGCCCGCGGCTGGGCGCTGCTTGCCGGCCGCGACCATGCACTCCCCGAGGACATTCAGGCGGTGCTGCCGGGCGTTGCCGGGCACCGACTGCTGCCGGTGCTGCAGAATATGCGCCGTTCGAGCGCGGAGATCGGCTCCGGCCTGATCGAAGCCGTCCCGATCCCGTAAGCCCCGCGCCATCCGGCCCGGGCAGGCCCTCAGGGTGCTGCAGAACCTTCTCCGCCGCTCCGAGTTCATCGCCCTCTTCCTCGGCCTCCGCGAGCCGGAGCGGGGTGCGATCGAGCTCACCCAGCGCCGCGTCTACGTGCTCCCGACGGGGTACGGGCTCACGTTCGCCTTCGCGCTGGCGCTGATGCTCGTCGGTTCGATCAACTACACGCTCGGCCTCGGCTACGTGCTCACGTTCTCGCTCGCGGGCATGGGGCTGGTGTCGCTCCTGCACGCCTACCGCAACCTCGCGCACGTCGTCGTGCGGCCCGGGCGGGTCGCGCCGGTCTTCGCGGGCGGCGCCGCGCGCTTCGAGCTCCTGCTCGAGAGCCGCGGTCGTCACGACCGCTTCGCGATCGTCGTCTCGTGCGAGTCCGCGACCGTCGAGATCGACCTGCCGGCGCACGCGCTCGAGCCGGTCGTGCTCGCGCTGCCGGCGACACGACGCGGCCTGCTCCCGCTCGGGCGCGTGACGCTGGAGAGCCGCTATCCGCTCGGGCTCTTCCGCTGCTGGAGCTATGTCGTGCCCGATGTCGCGGCGATCGTCTACCCGCAGCCCGACGAGGCGCCGCTGCCGCTGCCCAAGGTGCGCAACGCCCGCGGCGAGGCGGCGAGCGCCGAGGCCGGCACCGACGACTATGCGGGGCTGCGGCAGTACCAGCCCGGCGATTCGCCGCGGCACATCGCGTGGAAGGCCGTGGAACGCGAAGGGGTGCTGCTCACGAAGCAGTTCTCCGGGCGCGGGCTGGTGGAGCTGACCCTCGACTGGGACGACCTGCCACGGGAGCTCGACGTAGAGCAGAAGCTCTCGCGCCTCACGCGCTGGGTGCTCGCCGCGCACGATGCGGACCTCGCCTACGCCCTCCGGCTCCCGGGAAACACCACCGCGACCTCGCTCGGCGAGGGTCATCGCGAGCAGTGCCTGACGCAGCTCGCGCTCTTCGATGCCGCCGCTGCCCGCGCCTAGCCTCTACCTGCTGTTCACCGGAATCGCCCTGGCGGCGGTGCCGCACGTGCAGCGGCTGCCAACCTGGGTGGCTGCTCTCGCCGGTGCGCTGCTCGTGTGGCGCGCGTGGGCGGCGGTGCGCGCCGAGCCGCTGCCGCGCAAGTCGCTCGTGCTCGCGCTCGCGTTCGCGGCGTTGTGCGCGGTATTCGCCCAGTACCGCACGCTCTTCGGCCGCGATGCCGGCGTCGCGCTGCTGGTGGTGTTCCTCGCGCTCAAGTTGCTCGAGATGCGCAGCCGCCGCGACGTCACGGTCGTCACCTTCCTCTGCTACTTCCTTGCGCTCACCAATTTCTTCTACACGCAGAGCATCGCCACGGCGCTCCTCACCGCGGCGACACTGCTCGTGCTGACCGCGAGCCTCGTCGGCTTCAACGCGCCGCGGCGCCCGCTTCCGGACAATCTGCGCACCGCGGGCGCCCTGCTCGTGCAGGGTCTGCCGGTGATGCTGGTGCTCTTCCTCCTCTTCCCGCGCGTGAACGGGCCGCTGTGGGGAATGCCCCAGGACGCCTACGAAGGCATGACCGGCCTTTCGGACTCGATGACACCCGGCACCATCAGTCAGCTCTCGCAGTCCGAGGCCATCGCCTTCCGCGCACGCTTCGTCGGCGAGCCGCCGGCCCGCGGGCAGATGTACTGGCGCGGCCCGGTGTTCTGGGAGTTCGACGGACGCACTTGGCGTGCGGGCCGCATCGCCGCGGCGCAGGCGCTCGCGCTCGAGCCGCGTAGCCCCGCGACCCGCTACGAGGTGACGCTCGAGCCGCACAACCGGACCTGGCTCTTCGCGCTCGACCTTCCCGGCGCCCCGCCTCCGGAGGCGTACCTCACCGACGACTACCAGATGCTCGGCCGCGCGCCGGTGCGCACCCGCATCCGCTACGAAACGGGCTCGTTCCTCGACTACAGCGCCCGCGCCGCCGCGGCGCCGCTGGAGCTTTCGTACGCGCGTCGCCTCCCGACCACCGAGAACCCGCGCGCACGTGCACTGGGCGAAAAGTGGCGCCGCGAGGCGGGCGACGGACCGGGTAGCGACCAGGCGATCCTCGAGCGCGCCATCCGCTTCTTCCTGGAGCAGGACTTCGCCTACACGCTGCAGCCGCCGCTCGCGACCGACCACGCGATCGACCAGTTCCTGTTCACGACGCGGCGCGGCTTCTGCGAGCACTTCTCCGGAGCGTTCGCCGTGCTCATGCGCGCGGCCGGCGTGCCGGCCCGCATCGTCACCGGCTACCAGGGCGGCGAGCTGAACCCGGTGGACAAGTTCGTGGTCGTGCGCCAGTCCGACGCGCACGCGTGGTCCGAGGTGTGGATCGAGGGCCGCGGCTGGATCCGCGTCGATCCGACGGCGGTCGTGTCGCCGGTGCGCGTCGAGTCCGGCATGGCGGCGGCCATCCCTGCCGAGGAGCGTGTGCCGCTCCTCGCCCGCGCCGGCTTCTCGTGGTTGCGCGATGCGCGCTTCCGCTGGGAGGCGCTCGCCAACCGCTGGAACCAGTGGGTGCTCGGCTACAACCCCGAGCGCCAGCGCGACCTCCTCTCGCGGCTCGGCATGCCGTCGCCGGACTGGGCAAAGATGGCAACTGCCCTCGTGTGGGCGGTCGGCCTCTGCCTCGGCCTGTTCGCGCTGCTGCTGCTCGTGCGCCGCGAACGGCGCGACCCGGTGCAGGCGGCGTGGCTGCGCTTCTGCGCGAAGCTCGGCCGGGCCGGCACGCCGCGGCGCCCGAGCGAGGGTCCGGAGGCCTTCGCCACGCGCGCCGGGGCGGAGCACCCGCAGCGCGCCGAAGTCGTCGCCGCCATCGCCGACCTGTATGCGGATCTGCGCTATGGCAGGGATCGCGACGCGGCGGCCGTTGCCAGACTGCGGCAGCTGGTGAGAGAGTTCCGGGTATGAAGGTTGGCGCCCGCCGCCGCTTCCTTGCGCTCGCCGCAGGCGCGGCATGCGCACCCGCGCTCGCGAGACCCGCGCCACCCACGCCCTCCTACGCGGCGCACGACTCGACGCGAGCCTTCATCGACGAGATGGTGGAGCGTCACGGCTTCGCACGTGGCGAGCTCGAGGCCGTATTCGCGCAGGCGCGCTTCCAGCCCGCCATCGTGCGCGCGATGACACCCTCGGTGCCCGGGCAGCGCTCGTGGATCAACTACCGGCGCAACGCCGTCAATCCGCTGCGCATCGACGCGGGCGTCGAGTTCTGGCAGACGCACGCGGCGACGCTCGCGCGCGCCGAGCGCGACTTCGGCGTGCCCGCGGACATCGTCGTCGGCATCATCGGTGTCGAGACGATGTACGGCCGCAACACCGGCAACTGGCGCATCATCGACGCGCTCTCGACGCTCGCCTTCGACTACCCGCGCCGCGCCGAGTTCTTCCGCGGCGAACTGGAGCAGTTCCTGCTCGCTGCGCGCGAGTCGGGCTTCGACACGCTCGGCGTGCGCGGCTCCTATGCCGGCGCCATGGGCATCCCGCAGTTCATGCCCGGGAGCTACCGGCGCTTCGCGGTCGACTTCGACGGCGACGGTCGTCGCGACCTCTTCTCGAGCCCTGCCGACGCGATCGGCAGCGTCGCGAACTTCCTTGGCGAGCACGGCTGGACGCGCGGCGAGGCGGTGGCGTTCCCCGCACGCGCCGATAGCAATGCGTGGCGAAGCGTGGCCGATGGCGGCATCCAGCCGAACCGCCGCATGGCGGAGCTCGCCGCGGCGGGCGTCGCTACCGGTACGCCGATCGATCCGGACGTGCCCGTCGTGCTCGTCGAGCTGGACGCGCCGAACGCGCCGCCCGCGCTCTGGGTCGGTTTCCGCAACTTCTACGCGCTCACGCGCTACAACCGCTCCAGCTTCTACGCGATCGCCGTGCTCGAGCTCGGCACCGCGGTGCGCGCCGTCCTGCCCGCAAGCGTCGCGTTCGGGAAACCATGACCGCGGCCGGCGCCCCGTGGCGGATCCGGCAAGCGACGGCCGAAGACTGCGGCACGCTGCTTGGCCTGATCCGCGAGCTTGCCGAGTACGAAGCTCTCACCCACCTCGTCACGGCGACGGAGGAATCGATCGCCGCGACGCTGTTCGGCCCCGAAGGAAACGCCGAGTCGCTGCTCGCCGAGAGCGACGGCCGCGGCGTCGGCTTCGCGCTCTACTTCCACAACGTCTCGACGTTCGTGGGGCGACGTGGTCTCTATCTCGAAGACCTCTACGTGCAGCCCGCGTGGCGCGGGCGCGGCATCGGCAAGGCGTTGCTCCGCGCGTGTGCGCGCATCGCGGTCGAGCGCGGCTGCGGACGGTTCGAGTGGATGGCGCTCGACTGGAACACGGCGGCGATCGGGTTCTACGAGTCGCTCGGCGCCGTGCAGCATCCCGAGTGGCGCCTCCTGCGCATGACGGGCGCAGCGCTGGCGCGACTAGGCACGGCGGAGTAGCCGCCGCTCGTCAGGCGCGCCCTGCAACCAGATACGATGACCGTGCCTCACCTCTCCCGTCGCCGCTGGCTGATCGCCGCCGGCAGCTTCGCGGTCGTGCCGGCGGTGCGCGCCGCGATCCCGCCGGCGCCCCCGGAGCGATCGCTCGCGCTCGAGCACACGCACACCGGCGAGCGGCTGAGCGTTCTCTATGCGGTGGGCGACCGCTTCGTGCCCTCCGCACTCGACGCGCTCGCGCATCTGCTTCGCGACCACCGCACCGGCGAGAAGCATCCGATCGACCCGGCGCTCTTCGACCAGCTGCACGCCCTGCAGTCGATCACGCGCAGCGGCGAGGCGTTCCGCGTCATCAGCGGCTATCGCTCGCCGCACACGAACGCGATGCTGCGCTCGCGCAGCTCGGGCGTCGCGAAGGCGAGCCTGCACCTCGAGGGGCGCGCGATCGACGTGCGTCTGCCCGGTGTTGCGCTTGCCGACCTCCGCGACGCTGCGCAGTCGCTGCGTGCAGGCGGCGTCGGCTACTACCCCGAGTCCGATTTCGTGCACGTCGACACGGGACGGGTGCGGATTTGGTAGTAAGCGAGCAGTGGCCGTTTCGGCGCGCGCGAGACCCGACTTACCTCCGCCGTCCCGCCAGCGCCTCCGCGAGCGCCCGATCGTGCCCGTAGATGTCGGTAAAGAAGTGCACCGCACCTGACGCGTCCGCATACGCCGTCGCGTAGAACACGAGCACGGTGATCGGCCGCGCGAGGCGCGCTCGGCTCGGGGTGCCGGCCTGCATCGCGGCGCGGATGCGCGTCTCGTCCCAGTCGGTGCCCTCGAGCGCGAAGCGCGCCAGGCCGACGGGGTCGGCGACGCGGATGCAGCCGTGGCTCAAGTCGCGCCGCTCACGCGCGAAGAGCCGCGGTGACGACGTGTCGTGCAGGAAGATGGCGAGGTTGTTCGGCAGCACGAACTTGATGCTGCCCATGGGGTTGCGCGGCCCGGGCCGCTGTCGCAGCCTGATAGTGCCGGCTTCGAGCGCGCTGAGCGTATCGGCATCGAGCGTCGTGCCCGCGCTACCGGCGCCGAGGACCTCGAAGCCTTCGCGTGCGAGATAGCCGGGATCGCGGCGCAGCCGCGGCACGATCTCCTTGGTCGCGATCGACGCCGGCACGTTCCAGTAGGGGTTGAGCTCGATCGCGCGCAAGGTGTCGGCGAACACCGGCGTGCGCGTGTCCATGGCGTTGCCGACGATCACGTCCATCGCCAGCGCCGGTGGCCTGTGGTCGTCGGGACCGTCGAACGCCCAGAGCCGAAAGGCGGGAATGTCGACGACGATCACCGGCTGCGGCGGGAACGGCGGCAGCCAGCGCAGCCGCTCCATCGAGAGCTCGATCTGTGCGACGCGCACGGCGAGCGGCACGTTGAGCGCTGCGATCGTCGACGTGCCGAGCACGCCGTCGGCCGCGAGTCCGTGGCGTGCCTGGAAGCGCTTCACCGCGGCGACCAGCGCGCCCTCGTACCGCGGCCCCGGCGCGAGCTCGCCCTCGAGGTCGCCCAGCACGCGCAGGCGCCCGGCGAGCTGCGCGGTCGCCGCGTAGCGTCCGCCCGGCTCGACCTTCGCGACCGCGGGCAGCGGCGGACCATCGCCGAGCGCGGCGAGTGCGCGGTAGCGGTCGAGCGCCGCGACGAGGCGCGCGTAGGAGGCGAGCTGTGGCGCGAGCCGGGCCGGCAGCGAAGCGACCGTGTCCTCGGCAAGCGACGCCGCCACGAGCAGCGCGACATCCGTCCGGCGTTCGCCGAGGGCGAGCGCGGGGTGCAGCGACTGCGGTGGGACGCGGCCGGAGTGCACGTCCTCGAGCATCCGGAAGAGCGCGGCGCTCAGCGCGACGTCGCGGCGCGCGACGTCGTCGGCCACCGGCGCGCCCGGGCGAGGTTGGAGATCGACCGCGTAGTCCCGCGGATCGAGGCCGTGATGCGCAGCCTGGTCGAGTGCGGCCGACGCCGCTCCGGCAGCGACCGGTGCACCGGCCGCGTCGAACCACGCCGGCCGATCGCCGCGTGCCGCGTAGAAGGCCTGCAGCGGCGCGGCGTCGCGCGCGAACCGCGGATCCGTGGCGGCTGCGCCGACTTCGCCCGCAACGGCCGCAGCGAGTCCGGCCTGGGCCTCGGCGCGCGCTGCGACGGCGCCGGCGAGCACCATCGCGAGCGCAAGGAGGGCGCGGCAGAGCGCCGGTCGCGCCGTCAGAGCAGCTCTTCGCGGGTCAGGCCGCGCCGCTTGAGGATGCGGCGCAGCTGCGCGAGCGCCTCGAGCTGCACCTGCCGCACGCGCTCGCGGGTGATGCCGAGCTCGCCGGCGAGCGTTTCGAGCGTCGTCGGCTCCTGGCCTGCGAGCCCGAAGCGGCGCTCGATGACCGTGCGCTGCTTCTCGCCGAGCTGTGCCAGCCAGTCGCGCACCAGCACCTCGATCTCGTGCGCGGCGATGTTCGACTCGGGCGCGGGCATGCCCTCGTCGGCGATCGCCTCGCCGATCGAGAGCAGCGGGTCGATGTCGAGCGGCGCGTCGAGCGAGGCGGTGCGCTCGTTGTGCGCGAGCAGCCGCCGCACCTCCTCGAGCGGCCGGCCGGTGAGATGGGCGATGTCCTCGAGCTGCGCGTCGCCGGCGCCGTGCGCCTCGAGATGGCGCTTCGCGCGCAGCACCGTGTTCAGCTCCTTCACCACGTGCACCGGCAGGCGGATGGTGCGCGACTGGTTCATGATCGAGCGCTCGATGTTCTGGCGGATCCACCAGGTCGCGTAGGTGGAGAAGCGAAAGCCGCGCTCCGGATCGAACTTGTCGAGCGCGTGCATCATGCCGAGGTTGCCCTCCTCGATGAGGTCGAGGAACGGCATGCCGCGGTTGAGGTACTGCTTCGCGATGCTCACCACGAGCCGCAGGTTGTGGACGATCATGCGCTCGCGTGCGCTGCAATCGCCCGCCGCGGCGCTCCGTGCGTACGCCAGCTCTTCCTCGGGCGTCAGGAGCGGCCGCAGGCCGATCTCGTGCAGGTAGATCTGCGTCGCGTCGGAGAGGAAGTCCTCGGCGAGCCCCGGGTCGCGCCCCTCGGGCTCGCGGGCGCCGACGGCGTCCAAGGGCTCTTCGGCCTTGACCTCCTCCTCGAGCCGGAGCTCGGTCGGCTCGTCGGTGGCACGTTCCGCGACGTCCGGAAGCTGGCCGGGGAATCCCTCGCCGGCGGCGTCCGGATCGTCGTCCTCCGGTCCGCGCGCGCGCGTCATCGCTCCGGCAGATAGCGCGTCGGATCGAGCGGCTTGCCCTCGCGCCGGATCTCGAAGTGCAGCTTCGGCTGGTCGGCATCCGAGTTGCCGACCTCGGCGATCTTCTGCCCCTTCGACACCTGCTGCCCTTCCTTGACGAGGATCTTGGAGTTGTGGGCGTAGGCGGAGAGATAGTTGTTCTTGTGCGCGATGATGATGAGGTTCCCGTAGCCGCGCAGGCCCGAGCCGGAATAGACCACCTTGCCGGCGGCCGACGCGTACACGGGATCGCCGACCTTCCCGGCGAGGTCGATCCCCTTGCTCGCTTCGGTGAAGCCGGACAGAAGGCGCCCGGTCGTCGGCCACGCCCAGTCGGTCCGGTCGGCGTCGATCGCTTCGCCCGGCTTGGCGGGCACGGGCACGTCGGGCTTGGCCCCAGCGGAGGGCTCGGCCTTCGCGATCGTCTCGGGCCGAGCGGCAGCTGTCGACGGCACCACCGGGCGCAGTTCTTCGCTGCGCGAAAGCGAAGCGAGCGCCTCGTCGGAGTAGGGCACCTTCTGTGCGCGCGGCTCGGTCTTGACCGGCGCGACGCGCGCCTCGGGACTCGCAGGCGAACCGGGGACAGCAACCACGACCGGCGGCGTCGCCGCGCCGGGCGGAACGGCTCCAGGCTTCGTCGGATCGCCGCCGAGCGGCCGCGCCTCGATCGGCCCGGCCCCGGCGATGGGCCGCACCTGCACGCCGCTGTCCGCGCCGCCGGGCTGCGGCGGCCGCACGCGCAGCACCTGCCCGACCTCGAGCTTCGAGGGATCGGCGAGCGCGTTCAACTGCACCAGCTCGCGATAGTCGACGCCCTGGCTGCGCGCGATGGAGAAGAGCGTGTCGCCTCGCTGCACCACGTAGGTCTCGGGCCGCGCGGCCATCCCGGTCGGCGGCGCCGCGACGCGCGGCGGCGCGGGCGTGCGCTCGACCACCGGTGCCGGCTGTTTCGCCGCACAGCCGGCGAGCGCGGCGACGACCACGGCGGCGGAGAGCGCACGCATCTCGCGCGCCTGCGGGAAGCGACCCATGACGTTCATTCCTTGCCCATCCGCATCGGCACGAAGCGCACCGCGCTCAGCCGCGATTCCTTGAACCCGGCGGCAGTGCGCTCGATGACGAGCAGCTGCTGGTCGTCGATGCCGAGCGGCAGCACCATCCGGCCCCCGACCGCGAGCTGCAGCTTCAGCGCCTCGGGCACCTTGGGCGCCGCCGCAGCGACGACGATGGCGTCGAACGGCGCCACCTCAGGAAGCCCCTTGTAGCCGTCGCCGTGCGAGAGCCGCAGGCTGGCGATGCGCATCGGCCGCAGGTTCGCGCGCGCCTTCTCGAGCAGCGGCGCGAGCCGCTCCACCGAGTACGCCTCGCGTGCGAGCCGCGCGAGCAGCGCCGCCTGGTAGCCGCAGCCGGTGCCGACCTCGAGCACCCGGCCAAGATCGCGCCCCGCGCGGGCCGCTTCGAGCATGCGCGCCACGGTATAGGGATGCGAGATGGTCTGCTCGAAGCCGATCGGCAGCGCCGTGTCCTCGTAGGCGCGGCTCGCGAGAGCCGCGTCGACGAAGAGATGCCGCGGCACGCTCGCCATCGCGCCGAGCACCGCCTCGTCGTCGATGCCACGCTCGCGCAGCCTTGCGACCATGCGGTCCCGCGTCCGTTGCGAGGTCATGCCGATGCCGCGCACCTGGTTCATGCCCGTAGCTCTCAGCCGGCGGCAAGCGGCCGCGCGAGCCACTCGCGCACGGGCGCGAGCTGCGGGTGCGCAGTGAGATCGATCTGCAGCGGCGTGATCGAGACCCGGTTCCCGCCCACCGCGTGGAAGTCCGTGCCCGGCCCGGCGTCCTGCGCTCGGCCGGCCGCGCCGACCCAGTAGACGGTGTCCCCCCGCGGGCTCACGGTCTTCACGACGCCTTCGGCCTTGTGACGGCGCCCGAGGCGCGTCACTTCGATGCCGCGGAGCTCGCTCTCCGCAACGTCGGGGACGTTGACGTTGAGCAGCATGTGCGGGAAGGGCGCCCCGCGCGTGTACCGGCGCACGAGATCGAGGGCGATTCGGCCCGCCGTCTCGAGGTGCCGCCCAGCCTTGCTCGCGAGCGACACGGCGATCGCCGGCACGCCGAGGAGGAAGCCCTCCATGGCCGCCGCCACCGTCCCGGAGTAGATGGTGTCGTCGCCCATGTTCGCGCCGAGGTTGATGCCCGACACGACGAGGTCGGGCGGCGCCTCGAAGAGGCCGGTGATCGCCAGGTGCACGCAATCCGTCGGCGTGCCGTTCACGAACATGAAGCCGTTCGCCGACTTGCGCAGGATGAGCGGCCGGTCGAGCGTAAGCGAGTTGGAAGCGCCGCTGCGGTCGCGCTCGGGCGCGACTACGGTGATCTCGCCCAGCGGGCGGAGCGCGTCGGCGAGGATGGCGATGCCGGGGGAGAAGTAGCCGTCGTCGTTCGAGATGAGGATGCGCATCCGCGGGCACCGCGCCGCGGCGGTTGCGCGCCGGCCGCCGATCCGAACCGTCGGATCGCGCACCGCAAGCCGCCCCGCCTCGGCCGAGCGGAATTATAAGGGACTCAGGTCGCTGGACACGGATCGAAGGCTTCGCGGCGCCCACCAGCGGGCTGCGCGCAAGCCGTCGGCCCGGAACGCACGCTCCGCCGCACCGCTTGCCGTCGTCGCGCGCGGTGCAGGTCGCTGGGGGTCCGTGACCCCGGCGCGGCGCATGTCCCCGCGATCGGAGAGCGTCCCCGACGACACGAGGCGCCGCGGACGCCAGGTCCACGGCCGGCGCGCGTCGCGCCGAGCAGCGGGCCCCGACGCGGCTCCCGATCGCGGCGTTGCGCGGTACGCGCTCTGCGTCTATCTATCTGATATGCCTCGTCGCTGCGTTCCGCGTCCTTGCGCCGGGCGGCGCGCGACGGTCTTTCCTTCACGAGCGCTCAGGTCTCGTCCTCCAGGTCGCCATCCTCGTCATCCTCGGCGTCCGCGAGACTTTCTTCGTAAGCCTCGTCGTAGTCGTCCTGCGAGAGCTCGTCGGCGTCCTCCAGCAGACTCTCGAGCTCCGACTGGAACTCGGGCGTGCCCGGCAGCGTGCCGTCGTCCACCAGCTCGGCGACGCGCTGGAAGATCTCGAAGTTGTTGGGCGTCGTCATGTACGAGCCGTCCGCGCCGATGACGTAGAAGCTCTCGGGAAACACGCTCTCGAGGAGCGACTCGCCGTCCCCGCCCACCTCCTGGTCCTCGAGCAACAGCAACCGATCCAGATCCATGTGCACCCTCTCCTCGCGCCGTGCCGGCGCCGTGCCACGCGATGATCGCGACATTCTCCACCGATGCCCGGTGGCGCAGGAAGTTCCGCACCGCACTCGGGATGGCGCCGCCAGACACCCTGTCCGTGCATGGTGCACGGGCACCGAGCGGCGGGACCGCGCGCGTCGCCCCCGGGTCGCCGGCGCCCGCCGCAGCGTGAGCAAAGACCGGGCCGGTGCTCGCAAGGCTCGGAGCAGCGCCCGCCATTCCTCGAGATGCTCCGCGCACGAGGAGCGTGCTTCTGCCGGTCGCGCGCCGTTCCGGTAGGCGCGCTCCGCGGCTTCGCGAGGCGGCCGCTCGGCATCGCGCGCCGTGTCCCAGCGCGCGCCCGGCACGAACAGCACCGCCGCGTCCCAGGCGAACCGACGCGCTTCCAGGGCACGCGGCACGATCTCCACGTGACGGCCGGTCTCGCCGCCTGCAGGCTCACCGCTCGAGGCAGTGCTTGCGGATGTGGAAGTCCCGCAGGCACGGCCGGGGTCGGCACCCGCCACGCCCCGCGGGCGCCGCTTGCGCGGCCACAACGGCGCGCGGCCTGGCCTGCCGCGTCAAGCCCCTGGTCATCCGACCGTAACCCAGGCGCCCGGATCGCGCACGGCGGCGCGCTGTCGCGGAGCGCGCCAGGAACGTGCTGTCTCGGTTTGACACATATCAGAACCGGGGCGCGGCGGAACGTGAGAATGCGCCGATCGAGGCCGATCGACGCCCCACCTGCGCGTGATCGCCGTTTACCCCCGGGAGGAGATTCCACCATGCTAAGCCGTTCGTCCGCCCTCGCTCGCGCGAAGAAAGCCCGTCCCCCGATCGCTGCCCGCAAGCCTGCCCGCGCGTCGGCGAAGGGGGAGAAGTGGGTCTACCTTTTCCACGAGGGCGACGCGACGATGCGCGACCTGCTCGGCGGCAAGGGCGCGAACCTCGCTGAGATGACATCGCTCGGCCTGCCCGTGCCGCCCGGCCTCATCGTCAGCACGCGCGCCTGCAACGCCTATCTCGCCGCCAAGGGCTTCCCCAAGGGCATGTGGGAGCAGGTGCTCGAGGCGCTCAAGCAGGTGGAAAAATCGGCCGGCAAGAAGTTCGGCGACCCGAAGAACCCGCTCCTCGTGTCCTGCCGCTCGGGCGCGAAGTTCTCGATGCCGGGGATGATGGACACGGTGCTCAACATCGGCATGAACGACACCGTCGCCGAGAGCCTCGTCAAGCTCAGCGGCGACCGTCGCTTCGTGTTCGACGCCTACCGGCGCCTCGTGCAGATGTTCGGCACCGTGGTCATGGACCTGCCCCACGAGCCGTTCGAGGAAGTGCTGAAGGCGAAGCGCAAGGAGACCGGCGTCACCAACGATGCCGAGCTCTCGCCGGAGCACCTTGAGGGCGTGTTGCAGGAGTTCAAGCGCATCTTCAGGAAGATCGCCAAGCGCGACTTCCCCCATGATCCGATCGAGCAGATGCGCCTTGCCACCGAGGCCGTGTTCAAGAGCTGGAACGGCAAGCGTGCCATCGACTACCGCAATGCCGCCGGCATCGCGCACGACCTCGGCACCGCGGTCAACATCCAGACCATGGTGTTCGGCAACATGGGCATGGACTCGGGTACCGGCGTGGTGACGACGCGCAACGTTTCCACCGGCGAGAACGAAATCGAGGGCGACTACCTCACCAACGCGCAGGGCGAGGACGTCGTCTCCGGAACCCGCGCGACCAAGCCCATCTCGGCGCTCTCGAAGGAGATGCCGAAGATCTACGAGCAGTTCGCGAAGATCTGCAAGAAGCTCGAGCGCCATTACCACGAGGTGCAGGACGTCGAGTTCACCATCGAGCACGGCAAGCTCTGGATGCTGCAGACGCGCGATGCAAAGCGCACCGCGCAGGCAGCCGTGCGCATCGCGTGCGACCTGGCCGAAGAGAAGCTGATCACCAAGCAGACGGCGGTGAAGCGCGTCACGCCGGATCACATCGACTTCTTCCTGCACCCGCAGTTCGACGGGGCGGAGATCAAGGCGGCGAAAGCGCGCGGCGACCGCATCGCCACCGGCCTGAACGTCTCGCCCGGGGCGGCGAGCGGCGTGCTCGCGTTCGACGCGGATCGCGCCGAGGAGTGGGCGCTCAAGGAGAAGAAGGCCGTCATCATGGCGCGGCCGGAGACCAAGCCCGACGATGTGCACGGCATGCTGGCGGCGAAGGGCATCCTCACGAGCCGCGGCGGCCGGACCAGCCACGCCGCACTGGTGGCGCGCCAGTTCGGCAAGCCGGCGGTGGTCGGCTGCTCGGCGATCGAAGTGGACGTCGAGAAGCGGCAGTTCACGGTCGGCGGCCGGGTGTTCAAGGAAGGCGACTCCGTCTCGGTCGACGGCACCACGGGCGATGTGTACGCGGGCGAGCTGAAGACCGTCATCCCGGACTTCAACGACCCGTACCTGCTCAAGCTGCTCAAGTGGGCCGACGGGTTCCGCAAGCTGCAGGTGTGGGCGAATGCGGACTATCCGCGCGACGCCAAGCGCGCGCGCGAGTACGGCGCACAGGGCATCGGCCTCTGCCGCACCGAGCACATGTTCTTCGAGACGAACCGCCTGCCGCACGTGCAGCAGATGATCCTCGCGAAGAGCGACGAGGACCGCGAGGGTCCGCTCGCCAAGCTCCTGCCGTTCCAGCGCGAGGACTTCAAGGGCCTGTTCGAGTCGATGGACGGCCTGCCCGTGACGATCCGGCTCATCGACCCGCCGCTGCACGAGTTCCTGCCCGCTTATGACGAGCTCATCCGCGACGTTACCGAGATGGAGACGCGCATGAAGATCGCCGGCGGCGCCGACCCGCTCGGCCTCGCCGGGACGCTTGCCCAGAAGCGCAAGCTTCTCGACGCTGTGGACTCGATGCGCGAGGCGAACCCGATGCTCGGCCTGCGCGGCGTGCGGCTGGGCATCCACCTACCCGGCCTCGTGCGCATGCAGGTGCGCGCGATCATCGAGGCGGCGTGCGACTGCCAGAAGCGCGGCATCAAGGTCTATCCGAAGATCATGATCCCGCTCACCGCGCACAGTGCCGAGCTGCGCGTCGAGGAGTCGATCCTCGAGGCCGAAGCCAAGGCCGTGATGAAGGAGCGCGGAATGAGGGTGAAGTATCAGTTCGGCACGATGATCGAGATCCCGCGCGCCGCGGTGGTCGCGGACCGGATCGCGCGCTACGCCCAGTTCTTCTCCTTCGGCACCAACGACCTGACGCAGACGACCTTCGGCATCTCACGCGACGACGCCGAGACCGGCTTCCTGCAGGAGTACCTCGAGAAGCGCATCCTCACCGAGAACCCGTTCGCGACCATCGACCAGGTCGGCGTCGGCAAGCTGATGGAGATGGCGGTGAAGCTGGGCCGCACGACGCGGCCAGAGCTCGAAGTCGGCATCTGCGGCGAGCACGGCGGTGACCCGAAGACGATCGCCTTCTGCCACCGGATCAGCCTCAACTACGTGAGCTGCTCGCCGTTCCGAGTGCCGGTCGCGCGCTTGGCCGCGGCGCATGCGGCGCTTGCGGAAGAAGGCGCGGCTGGCGCGAACGGCGCCGCGAAGGCCGCGAAGGGCAACGGAAAGGCGCGCGCGAACAGCGCGAAGAAGCGCATCATGCGGCGTCGGCGGTAGAGGCGGGAATCGGCGGCCGGGTGCGAGTTCGGTCGCCGAACCTCCATCCCGACCTTCCCCCTGGGACGGGAAGGCCGTTTCTCGAACGCTCCCTCCCCTTGGAGGGGAAGGGTCCGGCTCAGGGTGCGGCACCCGTCCGCGCGGCAGTTGTTGAATCCGTCCGCGCGTGGCTCCGCCCATCGCGCTACCGCGGTTTCGACACGCTCGTTCGTCAACGCAGTTTCGACACCACCTCAGTGACCGCCGCCTGCAGGTTCGCGAGCGCGCGTTCGGTCGGCGCCCCGCCGAGCGCGAACTCGTATCCCCTGATCGCCACGACGAAGGTCGGCGGCAACGATGCATCGACGACGCGCTCGTAGGCATCGAGCACGGCCGCGGGCGACAGCGCGTGACTCGTGTACGTCGCGTCGCGCGTGGCGCTCACGCGCTCGAACGTGAACGGCTCCCGCGCCGACACGCTCGCGTCGGCGAAGATCACGAGCTCCCGGCCGACGAGATCGAGCGCGTGCTCGACCTGGAGCTGGAAGTCGGTCAGGACCTCGACGGCCGGGAGTCGCAGGGCCTCGATGCGCTCGGCGAGCAGCGGCCCGAGCGCGTCGTCGCCGCGGCTCGGGTTCCCCACCGCGAAGACGAGCTTGGGCGCGACGCCCGGCCCCCGCGCAGCGCCGTCGCCTGCGTCTTCGCTCAACGGTCCTTCACCAGCATGTCGACGACCAAGCCTTGCGCGTCGACGAGCTCGATCGCGAGCGGCATCTTGCCGAGCGCGTGCGTCGCGCACGACAGGCACGGATCGAACGCGCGGATCGCCACCTCGACGTGGTTCAGCAGCGGCTCGGTGAGCTTGCGACCGTCGATGTAGCGCTTCGCCACCTGCCGGATCGCCTCGTTCATCGCCTGGTTGTTGTGCGTCGTCGAGACGATCAGGTTGGCGCGGACGATCTGGTCGTCCTCGTTCACCCGATAGTGGTGGATGAGCGTCCCGCGCGGCGCCTCGAGCAGCCCGATGCCGCGTTCGCTGCGCTCACCCTTCACGACCAGGTCGTCGCCGAGAAGGTCGTCGTCGTGCAGCAGGTCCTTGATCGTCTCGGTCGCGTGGAGCATCTCGATCATGCGCGCCCAGTGGTAGGCGAGCGTGGCGTGCACCGGCTGACCGCCGCCGAAGTCCACGAGCTCGCGCCGCTCCGCGTCGGCGAGCGGCGTCTCGATCCCGTCGCAGTTCTGCACCCGGGCGAGCGGACCGACCTTGTACCAGCCGCGTTCGGAACCGAGCGACTTGATGTACGGGAACTTCATGTACGACCAGGGCTTGACTTCCTCGACGAGGTACTCCCAGTAGCGGTCGGGCTCGACGTGGTCGAACAGGATCTCGCCGACCTCGTCGCGCGCCCGCAGCACGCCGTCATAGAGGTCCATCGCGCCCGTCGGGCTCACGAGGCTGAGCAGGTTCGAGCGGAACGCGCCGAAGCTGTTGTAGAGGCCGATGTTGGCGAGGTGCAGCTTCTTCGCGAGGTGCACCGCGTCGCGCGCCCAGCCGATCATCCGGTAGGCGTCGGCGAGAAGATAGTTGCGCTCGGCCTGCGTGAGCGACTTGTTGACTCCGCCCGGGATCGAGCCGGTGCCGTGGATGCGCTTGCCGGCGGTGACGCGGATCACCTCCTGGCCGAACTTACGCAGGGCGACGCCCTGCTTCGCCACGTCGGGGTGATCTGCCGCCACGCCGACGATGTTCCGCTTGCCGATCTCCGAGTCGAAGCCGAACAGCAGGTCGGGCGAGGAGAGGTGGAAGAAGTGCAGCGCGTGCGACTGCATGATCTGGCCGTAGTGCATCAGCCGCCGCACCTTCTCCGCAGTCGGGGTGAGCTGCTTCGCGCCGACGATCTGGTCGAGCGCCTTCGACGCGGCGAGGTGGTGGCTCACCGGGCAGATGCCGCACAGCCGCTGCACCATCACCGGCACTTCCCAGTACGGCCGGCC
>Ga0114939_10001321_pt1 | contig 19600 bp, 22 predicted proteins | sample AshMeaCrysSpring_FD_87196 | JGI IMG/M metagenome (GOLD analysis project Ga0114939, IMG submission 87196) | Groundwater microbial communities from Big Spring, Nevada to study Microbial Dark Matter (Phase II) - Ash Meadows Crystal Spring | ecosystem: Environmental > Aquatic > Deep subsurface >...
ATTTCTTCGGTATTATTCTCTCTTTTCTCTTCCCTTGGTGTCCTTGGCTCAGGAGCGGTTTTATTACTCATAAGCTACCGGATTTGATATTACGCAAAGGATAAATAGTCATTTTCAGTAAAAACTAGGTAAATCAAGCATCTCGGAAGATTCTTCTCTTCAGTTCCTTCGCTTCACTTTGTTGCGCGACTAATGACAGAAATTCGTTTTTTGGCGTAAGTCCTGATTTATTTAGTTGATTTTTTCGTAACTCTGGTTTGGGAAAATTTTCCATCAAATAACAGAATTTTCTGCTTTATAAAACAAACCTGCAGCAATGCGAAACATTTCTTGTCCTGTATGTAAATAATTATCGTCGTAACTGAGTGGAAAAAATGCGAGTTCATCTAATCCATCATTAACTTGATTAATAGAGTAGTAGAGATTGGCTGCCGTCTTAGCTAAACTGGAGGGGTTGGGGCGGGAGCGAAAATTAGCCTCAGTTTTTTTAATCTCTTTTTTACAGTCTTGTAGATATTCTTGGAATTCTTCTAATAACTCATCATCAAAGGGGTCTGCTGCTAATTTTTCTATTTGAGGTTCTAGGGAATTAAGAATCTTAGACAAACAACTATGAATAGGTTGGTAAATAAGACGTAGCCATTCTTCTACTTCTGCATCTATATCACGACCTGTTTTTCGTTTTCTTTTAAATTGTTGTTGTGCTTTTTCTGTGCGGCTTTGTCTGTGGGTGTTGGGCCTATTATATACAGTGTTGTGTGAGTTGTTATCGACATATTGTAATTGTCGGTCATATCGTTGACGGCTTTGAGCATCTCCTAATACTTCATATGCGGCATTAATAAGGATAATTTGTTCTGTATCATTAGAATCTTGGTTGCTGTCAGGGTGGAATAATTTAACCAAACGGCGATAGGCTTGTTTTATCTCCGCTTGGGTGGCGTTAGGGCTGACTTTGAGTATTTGGTAATGGTTAGGGTTAGTCATTAGTCGGTAGTCATGTCATCATGTAGCCTAATCAAAACTTCCCCATCGGGGAGGGTTTACTGAATTTATCATCAAATACTTGAAAATATATAAACCTAAACCCACCCTAAGCCATTTGCAGTGATTACCTATTTAATCCCACTGGTTCCATATCTTGAAATAGCGGTGTACTTAGATAGCGTTCGCCAAAACTAGGTTGAATCATAACAATCAGCTTACCAGCATTTTCAGGGCGTTGACCAACACGAATCGCAGCACATAAAGCCGCGCCGCTAGAAATACCGGAAAGAAGCCCTTCTTCCCTCGCTAAGCGGCGCCCGTAAGCAATAGCCTCATCATCACTAACTTTAATAACTTCATCTATTAAATTAACTTTTAAAACTTGAGGTATAAAACCAGCCCCAATACCTTGAATTTTATGAGGACCGGGTTTTCCTCCAGATAGGACAGCGCTATTATTCGGTTCAACAGCGATCGCTTTAAAACTAGACTTACGAGCTTTTAAAACTTCTGCCACGCCAGTAATTGTACCTCCAGTACCAACCCCAGAGACTATCATATCGACTTGACCATCAGTATCTTGCCAAATTTCCTCAGCAGTCGTTTCTCGATGAATTTTTGGATTCGCCGGGTTACGAAACTGCTGTAACATATACGCATGTGGTGTTTGATCAACAATTTCTTGAGCGCGACGAATAGCCCCATTCATACCTTCTGTACCTGGGGTTAATTCTAATTCTGCCCCATAGGCACGTAACATAGCCCGTCTTTCGGCGCTCATTGTTTCGGGCATAGTTAAAATCAACCGATAACCTTTAGCTGCCGCAGCCATTGCTAAAGCTATTCCAGTATTACCAGAAGTAGGTTCCACTAATACAGTCTTACCAGGAATAATTAATCCCCCTGATTCAGCATCGCTAATCATACTGATTCCAATCCTGTCTTTTACTGAAGCAGCAGGATTCATACTTTCGAGTTTGACTAGAATTTGGGCTACACAACCATCAGACTGAGGAATCCTGTTTAGCTGTACAAGAGGTGTGCGACCAATAAGTTCTGTGATGTTACGTGCTACGTTCATGGCTTGTTACGACTAGTGTAATAAAAACGAATTGGGTTAAACAATAAAGTTAGATGTAGTACATGATATCGAGTTGCCGCAGCGCAGAACGCTTTTCACACAAATCCTGGAGAGTATATTTCCGTAAAACAGTGTTGGAGGCTTCTCGTGCTTCTTTCCAAATATCTTCGACTACCTCACTATCTACTGTTTTTGGTTTACTATCTTCCTGGCAATTCTGTGCCACTTTATCTAACCCTTCTAAACATCCTATAATTTCAAAAATGCAAATTTTCCAAGGTTCTCGCGCTAGCAGATAACCACCCTTAGAACCTCGTTGACTTTTGACTAAACCACCCCGGCGTAAAGTAGCCAGGAGTTGCTCTAAGTAACGATCTGGTATATTCTGTTGTGCAGCTATTTGACGAATTTGCAGAGGCTCACCACATTGAAAGTGGCTTGCTAGCTCTATCAGAGCAAGAATGGCATACTCAGATTTACAGGATAGTTCCATGTGACAATTAGACGCGAGAAGTTAGGAGTTAATAGTTAAGAGTTAACAGTTAAAAGCTTGACTTTTCGACTTTTAACTATTTCCTCCCAATAATTACATTATACTCCGGTTTCCCACTGGGGTTTGTATGTTTTTAACATCTCTAGGAACTAGTAGTCTGTCACACCTTGTTTGTCAGTTTTAAAAATAAAATTGAAATGTATATTTTGCGTGGTACAGGCGTCACGCCTGTACAAATTTTTTTATCTAACAAAACAGGCTTTCCGGTCTGTTTCACAAATACTCATGCATTACTCCCATAAAAAAGCCTCCACCATTGGCGGAAGCTTTTTTAACAGGACTTACGATATTGTCACATTGTTTTTGTTTGTAGTTGGGCGAAGATCCCATATTTTTGGAGGGAAGACAGCCCAACGCGCGAACATGAGCCGCAGTGCCAGTTGCGGCTATCCCTGCAAAAGTATTACCAATATTTAGCCCACTTGTATTTCCAGCAGCAATACGAGTGCATAATACATTTTTACTAGTATAACTGCTTTGGAAATCTAAGCGAACCCGGTCTTGAAAAACAGTGCTATTAACATCATTTTTACCAAAGTTATCGGTGACAGCAAAAATAGCCTCACCAACTAGTTTGGTTGTTGTGGAAAATTGTTGGGCTTCTAACTGAGCAGTTTTTGCTTCTAATTTATCTACACGAGCGCGTAGAGTTGCAATTTCTGCTGAAAATTCATCTTGTAAACGCTTAACACCTGTTACACTTCTAATTGCATATAGTGATGTGATGATATATATATGTTAGCAGGTGCCGCTCTACGTAAAACTGGTAATGGTTATGAGTTTTCATCAGAATACGCATTGGAAGAATTTGTTTGGCGGAACTTAGAACAACTGTTTGCTCTAAAACCTATCGCACGGCAACATCCCGCCAAAGGGGAATTCTGCGATATTTTAGCTGTAGACAATAAACAACTATCAATACTCGAACTGAAGAACACAGAGGATAGATTTATTGTCCAGCAGTTGACTCGATGCTACGACAATTTGTTCGACTTAAAACCGTTTGCCCAACAGATAGATTACAATTTACCTGTTAAATTAATAGCACTGGCGCCTACTTTCCACCGTCACAATTATATTGACCGCAGCTACTCCAAGCTGGATATAGATTTTTTACAAATTACAGTTACTCAGAGGTCAGAAAATTTTTACTTGCAGTTAGTAAATGTTAATACTAATATTCGTTACGAAATTTTAATTCCTTACCAAAAGCTTGATATTAACACCATAGCTAGTGATATTCCAGCGCCTCCGCAGTTATTACTCGATTGGTTAGGCGCCCTTCCAGGTAATGAACAGATAGCGATATTAAAAATGCGCTCGTCTGTTTTAAGCTTTGACGCACGGGTAAAAGAGGAAATTGAAGCTAAGAAAACAATTAGATATGAGGGTGTTGGGAAATCAATAATTGAGCTTTGTTTTTATCGACAGATGAATAAACCAATTGTATTTATGTGGCTACCAACACCCTCTTCGCTTAGATTTGAGAATAGAAAGCAAGTTATTGGTCGAATGGGATTATGGATTATGGACGGTGCTGTCACCCATGCAGGTCACATTAGTAAAGGTTTTGGTCGAATGAAGCTAGAATCTGAGTGGGACGCAATGCCAAGAGAAAAAAGACCTCTTCGATTATTTCATAGTTGCAGCCACAAATCATTTTCTCCTGTTCTTGTTAGTAATTTTTATGGTAAATTAACTCAGAACCCTACTTCATTAGAATCACTGGCTGGTTTGGCACTCCAAAATTGGCTTAATCGTCTTTAATCTAACCTGAGTTCGACGTAAGAAAAAGCCTAAAAATGAAGCAGAGTAAGGGTTGTAATAAAAAACAGTAACTTGATTCAATATCAATAAGCTTTAATTAATGGGAATCAACCTGATAAGGTCGTACTCAAAAAAGTAAATGAATTTGTGAGTAAATCAAAATCTTCAGATGTAGTGCATAGTAACTACCATAACGGCGCCTCTCATCAGGGATATAAATCATGCTCGCAAGAGGGACGAAAGTCGGTTAAGAGCTGAGTCATGTTTATTTTATACAAATATGAAATAATCACAAAATCAAATTGACAATTATAAAGTTATATTCAGGTGCAAGTAGATGCGATAGATAAATAGTGTTTTTTATCGATGCAACTTAAAAATATGATATTATCACAAAATCAAAATTAGCTGAACGATGTTTTTTCGTCTCTAATCATAAACTTTTGGCGTTGATGTTGAGTAATAATTATTACACTTAAATTTCCGTTTAATCATTTACATCAAATTATGATTTAGTGATTAAATCATAATTTGTGAGCAAGGGCGCCTTCCAAGTTTCTTTTTTAGGTATATTAATCAGAGGTGAATTTGTGATTTAATCAGAATTATGAGAAACAACAAAGTATCATCCAAGAGCAATCGGGGAGGAAAACGAGAAAATGCTGGTAGAAAACCTATTTGGAACAATCCTGACACTTGCACTATTCGGGTTCCCAAGATGTATGCTCAAAAAGTAATGCAGCTAGCTCATAGACTAGATTCTGGGGAAAAGTTTGATAATGACACAAAATCAAACTCAGTTATTCAAGCTATTGATACTAATAATAATCAACCAGAACTAGAGACAAAAGAAATAAGTACAGAATCCTTAGTGATTAACCATAATCAATTACGTGAAGATTTTGATAACATCACAAAATCAATTTCTCCTCTTCTTGCTATTTTGATGGCAAAAAAAATTCTCAGGCATAAAAAGTCAGCAAGAATTTCAATTGCCAAACTAATTTCAAAGCTTTACAACCAAAATATATCTCCAGATTCTTTGAAATAAAAAGTTTAATTAGTTAAAAATCGGGGTATCTACTATGATTAACAATATAGAATTAGAGAAGCTTTTTTGTGATGTGGATGATTTTTGTGCATATTTTGAAAAAAAATGGAAACAAGAATTGCTTCAAAGTGGTGAAAGAAAACGTAACCGAAAATTAACTTTATGTTTAAGTGAAGTGATGACCATAATTATTCATTTCCATCAATCATCTTATCGAAATTTTAAAGATTATTATACCATGCACCTGTGTAATTTTTTATGTAGTCATTTTCCCAAACTGGTTAGTTATAATCGTTTTGTAGAGCTACAACAGAGCGCTTTAATTCCTTTATGCTGGTATCTGATTCTACGTCGTGGCCCAAATACTGGTATTAATTTTATTGATTCTACTTCTATTTGTATATGTATTCCTGCAAGAGCCAAGCGTAATCGAGTCTTTCAAGGATTAGGTGAATGGGGAAAGAACTCGCTTTAGCTGGTATTTCGGTTTTAAATTACACCTAATAATTAATGAAAAAGGGGAAATTATGTCTTTCATGGTAACACCAGCCAATGTTGATGACCGTAAACCTGTTCCGGAAATGACGGCTTCTTTATTTGGTAAGCTGTTTGGGGATAGAGGCTACATTTCTCAAAAATTATTTCAGCAACTTTTAGAGCAAAATATTCAACTTATCACCACTATCAAAAAAAATATGAAAAACCGTTTAATTCCTTTAATTGATAAAATCTTACTGAGAAAGCGTTCTCTTATAGAGACAGTTAATGACCAGCTAAAAAATATCTCACAAATCGAACATACAAGACATCGTTGTGTTCCTAATTTTATGGTCAATATTATTGCTGGTTTAATCGCTTATACATATCAAGATAAAAAGCCTTCCTTAAATCTAACTCTAGAAGATTTAGCCGCGTTACCAGAAATAAATTTGTATGATGATTCTAAGGCTTTAGTTATTGTTTAAGTCCTAACAGGCATATATTAAATTTAAACAATTCATAATTTAACGCGCCTTCTTCGGCGCTGCGCCGCGCAGCGGTGCCGAGATTTCCATGCCCAAATATTCCCCTTCGCCTATCTTTCTTACATCGAACTCAGGTTTAATCTAATAAAAAATCTAATAGAAAGTGCCTAAATTTCATAAATATCTAAATACTTAAACACCTAAGTAGGGTTTGCTGAAAAAGTCGCTTAGAGCAAAGCTAGAAGCTACACAGCTTTAAAAATAGTAGATTCATCACTTCGTTTTCAGATTGACCCGCTTATTGCCCACAAAAGTGCAAGGCTTTCAAGTCTCTAGATGTTATTACTTTGCACTGGCTTAGACAAAAAAGACTGAAAACCCTTATCTCGTCTACCTTACACTTTTATTCAGCAAGCCCTAAGTATGAACCCAAGCTGCTAAACGTACTATTCGGCACGTTCCTGCCTCTAATAATCAAAAAGAAAAAACCCCACTGATAAGTGGGGTTTTAATAATTCAACAAAATTTAAGATTGAAATTAATTAGCAATCTTAGAAAGTAAAAGTAGTTCTTAAGGTACCAATAACAGCATCTTCGCCATTATTTTGCTGACCAGGAGCAGTCAACCAAATAACACCTGGGGTAACAGAAACGTTATCGTTAACCTGATACTTGTAGAAACCTTCAACTTGGAAAGGAGTATCAAAACCAGCATTACCGACACGATTTCTATCAGCACTATAGGGTTGGGCGCCCGCAAATACGCCTAGAACATTACCTTTCTTACCAAAGTCAGGTAATGCAACACCTAAACCATAACTCCATACATCAAAATCATTATTTGCTCCCGTCTGTGTTACATCATGATAGGAAACAAATCCACTGATAGATAACTTCTCGCTTGGTTTAAAGGCTAAAGAAGCACCATAAGAATTGCTGGAAGCTGTTTCAGTTGCAGAAATGCGATTCGCTAGAGAAGTACCAACAACAGCATCCCTTCCACCTAAGTTAAACAAGTTACTACCACCACCATGATAACCATGTACATAGGTAGCAGCTAATGCTAATCTGTTGCCTAAGTTAAAGTTTAACTGACCTAAAGCTGCGTAGTCACCATTGAATACACCACTGCCATTAGCTGGGTTATTAGGTTCAGAAGCTAAATAACCTAAGGTCAAGGAACTTGGTTTAAAAACGCCACCACCTTTACCAAAATTCAGATTGATAGCACCACCTGCACCACCACCAATACGATAAATTGGGCTTTCAGAAGCGAAGGCAGAAAGGGCGCCATTACCGCCATCATAATCTTCAAAGTATGGATTATTGGTAGCAGCATAGTCACTATGAATACCACCAGTAGCAGCTATATAAACGTTTGCTGGTCCTACGGGTGCATAATAAGCCAACCAGTCAATTAAAGCGCTATTGTTTGTTGAACCACCATTGAGAGCAAATGTTTGTGTTCCTTCTGCAGTGCCACCAGGAACATTTAGGTCAAATGGGGTAGCGTTACCAGATGCAATCCGGGTATGCAATACATCTTTACCAGTAAAGCTACTTTGGAAGTCTAAACGAACGCGGTTTTGGAATACAGTGTTGTTTCTATCATCAACTCTTTCACCAAAAGCATCAGTTAAAGCAAACACAGCTTCACCAACTAACTTGGTTGTTGTGGAGAATTGGTTAGCTTCTAACTCAGCGGTACGTGCTTCTAAAGCATCTACGCGACCGCGTAGGGTCGCTAATTCAGCAGAGAATTCATCTTGTAAGCGCTGTAAAGTAGCTAAGTCTTCTTTTGTTACTAGGTCAGCAGTTGCGGTTGCAATTAATTCGTTAACGCGGTCTAAACAAGCATTTAAACCTGCTGCAAATTCATAACGAGTTAAAGCACGATTACCGCGATAGGTGCTGTCAGGATAACCAGCGATACAACCATAGCGTTCAACTAGGGATTGTAATGCTTGGAATGCCCAGTCGGTAGGTTGTACGTCAGAAAATTGAGATACTGTTGTTACCTGAGATTGGGAATTTCCTTTACCTTCATTGCTATAACGGTTGATTTGCTCTAGCTTAGTTTCATCTCCTGGGACTTGAGCTACCACTTGAGTTTTAGCTGCTTGCTTCTCTGGGGTTAGTTGTCCAGGAGCTGCCATAGCATTGGCGCTGAGCAATAAGGATGCTCCTAAAACTGCTGGGCTAACCACCAATGATTTCCAAAATATATTAATCATTTTTATTTGTCTCCTCACACCTTGCATAGAAAATAGTCTTGTTTTTACTGTATTAATTGTCTGCAATCCGACTTCTTGCTGAAAACTCTAGATGAGGCTTATTCACTCACCAATTGTATTTTAGTTTTTACAAAGCTAATGACTGTTACAAAAAACATAAAAATGTAATGTAATTAACTTATGCGAAAAACTAAATATATAATCTCCAATTATAGAATATTTCAGCTGAATTGCAAACTAGAATACAAGACCTTAATTTACCCTGTCGAGGTTCCCGCTTCAGAGAAAAAAAACAGGAAAAAATTTAGTGAATGTTTAACCTTGGAAAAAGTTCCCAAAAAAGATTAAACAATCAAGGAAGAAGTTAGATAGAAGTTGGAAGAAGGATAATTGGTGGGGCTTAAACCCGTTTGGTCATAAGAAAGAAGACTTATTCCCTGTTTCTTCTTCCTCTTCCTTCGTTAAAAGTAAAATTAGAAAGGAAAAGTTAGAGAGCATTACTTGTGTAAAACTTCCGCTTTCTACCTTTTAACTTTTGTATTGGGGCATTATATATTTGATATAACTCCAGCTAAATCAAAATCTTTCTGAGTTAAGCCACCCGCATCATGAGTCGTTAAAGTAATCTTAACTCTGTTATAAGAAATTTCAATGTCAGGGTGATGAGCGGCTGACTCCGCAGGTTCAACAAGTTTATTCACAAAAGCTATTGCTTCAATAAAATCCCCAAATTGACGATTGGATACCAGTTGTTTTCCTTCAACACTCCAACCGGATAAGTTATTTGCTGCTTTTTGGACTTCAGTCTCAGTTAGTAGCTGTGACATTTTGATATATCCCTTTTATTGAAAATACCCCTAAAAACTATCCGCTCTAATAATAGTCGGAGGACTACTATTAGAGCGGTCTAGCGGGTCTTCAGGTTGCAACCAGACTGCCGGGAGAAACTCCTGGGTAGACTTGGCTACTTTTATAGCTATATTAATTTCACTTGTGAAATTAACAATTACTACTTAGAGAACAGCCCCGGCGCACAGCCGGCTAAATGCGACCTGACGACCCATGCGTTTACTACTTTCTATCATGGGCATCACCTCCTTGTTGCCTAAGCGGTCTTTATTTCAAAAAGGTAGAGCGGGATAGCTTCGCTTACTGCTAAAGCCACATCGCCCTAGGTTTTATTCCTAGAAATTAATATAACACAAATTTCAAAATGCATAGGGGGTTTGCAACTTATCTGTCAGGGATTGGTTAAAAACAGTGGATTTCTTCTAGTTAACTACTAGTCTCTACCTCGACACCAAAATTACACCAAGTTCCTAAGCCTCTAATTTGTAAATAAAAAAATCCCTCACTATATTTATTATTTAGTGAGAGAAATATATTTGTTATTAATGAAGATGATGTTGTTTAACACCAACAGATTTAGATTTACAGCGCGTTACCGCGAGGTAGCACTTCTTCTGGGAAGACAAACTTCTCGTGAGGTTGGTCTTGTGGTGCCATCCAAGCACGAATACCTTCATTTAAAAGAATGTTCTTGGTGTAGAAGGTTTCAAACTCAGGGTCTTCAGCAGCGCGTAACTCCTGAGATACAAAGTCATAAGCACGTAAGTTTAATGCTAAACCGACAATACCAATGGAACTCATCCACAAGCCTGTTACTGGTACAAATAACATAAAGAAGTGTAACCAGCGTTTGTTGGAGAAAGCAATACCGAAAATCTGAGACCAGAAACGGTTCGCAGTCACCATTGAATAGGTTTCTTCTGCTTGAGTTGGATTAAACGCACGGAAGGTGTTTGCTTGGTCGCCATCTTCAAACAGAGTGTTTTCTACAGTTGCACCGTGGATAGCACAAAGTAATGCACCACCCAAAATACCTGCAACACCCATCATATGGAAGGGGTTGAGAGTCCAGTTGTGGAAACCTTGCAAGAATAGTAAGAAACGGAAGATAGCTGCTACGCCGAAGCTGGGAGCAAAGAACCAGCTAGACTGTCCCAAGGGGTACATCAGAAACACGCTGACGAATACCGCAATAGGACCAGAGAAAGCAATAGCATTATAAGGACGGATACCTACTAAACGAGCGATTTCAAACTGACGTAGCATAAAGCCAATCAGACCGAAAGCACCGTGGAGAGCAACAAAAGGCCATAGACCGCCCAATTGACACCAGCGAGTAAAATCGCCTTGTGCTTCTGGTCCCCACAATAACAATAGGGAATGTCCCATTGCATCTGCGGGGCTGGATACAGCTGTGGTTAGGAAGTTGCAACCTTCTAAATAGGAAGAAGCTAAACCGTGGGTATACCAACTGGTTACGAAGGTTGTGCCTGTAAGCCAACCACCCAATGCTAAATAAGCACAGGGAAATAGTAGAATTCCAGACCAACCGACAAATACGAAGCGATCGCGCTTCAGCCAGTCGTCTAGAACGTCAAACCACCCTCTAGTGGTGGGGGCGCGTCCAACTGCGATGGTCATTAGAGAAAATCTCCAAATTTTTTATAATTACGAGTTTCTATCTGTATATAGACTTTAAATTCAGTCAATACATACAGAAACTTAACCGGGTTGTTAATCCAGTTTACAATTTTTTACTGTCTCTAATTAATATATGTGTTTTTTCTAAATTTCGCTACATATTTATTTACAAAAATTCATAAATTCTCATAATAGACCCTTCACTTATCATATTTAAGGCTCCGGTATTGTTAGAATCTTCTAGGTTTCGTACATTTATATTTATCTGACTCTAGATGTTTACTATCGATTTCACCGTCAAAAACACTGCTTTCCCCCTATCTATACAACGTAAGTCAGCTGAAGATGCAGAAGCTGTATATAAGGAAGTAGTAACAGCAATGCGTTCCGGTAGCTCGGAAATTTTGGAGTTTAAGTGTGAAGGCAAGACAGAAAAAACCATAGCCGTTCGTGTCAATGAAATATCTGGAGTCCAAATGTCCCAGAAAGAAGGTTCTGGAGCCGCTAGTGGTAGAACTCCTGGTTTCTTTACTATTCCAGCAGAGTAGAAAATTAGGTGCCACTGTTATCTGCTGGCGCCCGCAGCGAATATACAAACATGAATCAGGCTTCTGAGCTTCTCACTTGCCCCCAAAATTGGGGGTTAGTTAGCCCTGTTTTATGCTTACAGGACTTAGGCAAAACAACAATTTACTGTCATTAGTCGCGTGGGGAAAGAGTAAGAATCTTGAACTATCTTTGACGAACCTAAGTTTCACGCTTATACAACGGTCAATAGGAATCCGTAAGTCCTGGCTTATTCACATTTCATTATGAGGTTTATGAAGCATCCAGATTCTTCATAAACCCCACTCATTAGATTAATCCTCCAGAATTGACGCAAAAATCTCTCAAAACCTTACTCCCATATCTCGGAGGAAAAGGCTTTGCTAAGGTGGTCTTCGTCTACAGGAACAATAAGAGTAAGTCCTATCCCTTAACAGTATTCTTAAATTAAAAAATAAACCGATAACAAAATGACACAGTTCGGTATTGAAGTTAAAGATTTAAATTTTAGTTGGTCAAATGGACAAACTGTATTGCAGTCCTGCTCCTTACAAGTGCCAAAAGGCGAATTTTGGATGCTGTTAGGAACTAATGGTAGTGGTAAATCAACCTTACTGCGATTACTTGCAGGACTTTTGCCTCCAGAATCTGGTGAAATTAACATATTGCCACCCATTGGCTTTGTATTCCAAAATCCCGACCATCAATTAGTAATGCCTAGTGTTGGGGCTGATGTGGCCTTTGGACTTGTGGATGAAAAACTACCAATAGCTACAATAAAATCCAGAGTAGAGGAAGCATTGGGGGCTGTAAATTTACTTGCTTTGCAAAGGCGTCCTATCTACGCTTTAAGTGGGGGACAGAAGCAAAGAGTCGCAATAGCAGGTGCTTTAGCCAGAAACTGTGAGGTTTTGCTTTTAGATGAACCAACGGCTTTACTTGACCCCGATAGTCAACTAGATTTGGTATCACAAGTACGCCGCCTTGTCAAAAGCAGGGGTATCACAGCTTTATGGGTAACTCATCGTCTGGACGAGTTAAATTATTGCGATGGAGCATTTTTATTAGAAAAAGGCTCTTTGGTAGACCAAGGAGATGCTGAACGTCTTAAAGAAAGAATGATGAGAGCAGAAGAGGACAATTAGCCAATAACTATTAATCATATTGAAGAGTAGTCAACTAGTAGTCTGTCAGACAAAATATGATTGGTCTGTAGCAACCGTGGAACAGGCATCCTGCCTGTTTATTTTTGCCATAAAACAGGCAGGATGCCTGTTCCACCTAATTTGAAATATACTTTTGATATTTTTTTGATAATTTTTTATATTTTTTCTACCCAACAAAGTTGGATTAGGAATTGATTGGGGAAATATTTTTTGAAGTAAGGCCGCTGTAAACCATGTTTTTCAATAATCCTGGCTTTTATGGGACTTTACAAAAACTTTTTGTTAGCTACCTTGATATTTCTAAATTGTAACACAATATTACAATACTTGCTTCAATTACTATTGAAGTAATGCAACATTCTTTGTTAACTTTACATAATTGTGAATTATTACCATGTATCGTTCTTTATCCCCAGCCGTTTTCCTTGTGGACGGCTACAACATTATTGGTGCTTGGTCTTGTCTGAAGAAAACCCGTGATAACTCTGGATTGGAAGCCGCAAGGTATGAGTTAGTTGAACTACTAACAAGCTTTTGCGCCTTTCAAGGATATGATGCTCACCTTGTTTTTGATGCTCAGTATCAAAATACATCTGGCAATAAAGAAGTTATTACAGAACATTTGTCAGTTCACTACACGGATTTTGGGCAGACGGCAGATACTTTTATAGAAAAGCTGTGTGCTGATTTACGACAGCAATTAGCTTTGGCTGTAATATCCCGTGTAATTGTTGCCACCTCAGACCGGGCGCAGCAGTTGATGGTACAAGGCTATGGGGCTGAATATATATCAGCACAACAATTAAATAGTCGAATAGAAGCTAGCATTCATCAAACTAAATTAAAATCGAAATCTAAAAAGCAACCCCAGGGAAGGTTCTTGGCTAACTCTATAGATGCTAAAGCCCGCGATCGCTTAGCTGAATTGCGTATGGGCAGCAAGTAGATAGTAACATCGACCGCTTTCAAAATATTTATCCAGTGGCTGCAAATGGCGAGGAATAAAGAATTAAGCATGTGGCAAGAAAAAAAATCAAAAAAAAATTCTAAAAGTACTTGCTTTTTTAAAGTTCCTTGCTTAATATAGAAAACGTTGAAACGTTCCTCAGTAGCTCAGTGGTAGAGCGGTCGGCTGTTAACCGATTGGTCGCAGGTTCGAATCCTGCCTGGGGAGTTAAATATAAAAAATAGTATCCATGAGAAGTTAAAATTTACAATTTAGTATTTTTTAGCTTATTATAACTTAGTTTGCTCTTATTTATGTACGAAAATGGCGTTGCAGTTATTAATTGGAAGGAATTATGGACACTTGACTCATCCATTACTTTTCTAAATCATGGTTCCTTTGGTGCTTGTCCATTTACTGTATTAGAGAGACAAGGTGAATTGCGATCGCTCCTAGAAAACGAGCCATTACGTTTTTTTGGTAGAGACTGGGAGCCACTATTAGATAACGCGAGAATAAAATTGGCTGATTTTGTCGGTGCCAATGCTGCTGATATCGCATTTGTACCCAACGCTACCACAGGAGTAAACTCAGTTCTGCGATCGCTTATTTTTTGTAATGGCGACGAGCTACTCACCACCAACCACGAATATAACGCCTGTCGCAATGCTTTAGATTTTATAGCTAGTCGCACAGGAGCCAAAGTTGTCGTAGCCAATATACCATTTCCCATCGAATCACCAGAACAAATAGTAGCAGCAGTTATCGCAAAAGTTTCCCCCAGAACTAAATTGGCACTCCTAGACCATGTTAGCAGCCAAACAGGTTTAATTTTCCCAATTCAGGAGCTGGTGCAGAAGTTAAAATCTCTTGGTGTCGATACTTTGGTAGATGGAGCGCACGCCCCAGGGATGTTACCCTTGAACTTAAGTTTGATTGGGGCAGCTTACTATACGGGAAACTGTCATAAATGGTTATGCGCTCCAAAGGGTTCAGCTTTTCTTTACGTGGAGCAAGATAAACAATCACAAATTCGTCCTCTGACCATTAGTCATGGTACAAACTCTACCCGCACTGATAAAAGTCGCTTTTTACTAGAATTTGACTGGATGGGAACCAATGATTCCACATCTTATATATCTGTACCCAATGCAATAGAATTTATGGGTTCCTTACTTCCTGGTGGTTGGGATGAGTTAATCAATAAGAATCATCAACTTGTATTAAAGGGAAGAAAACTTATATGTGAAGTATTGGAGGTAAATTTGCCAGCACCAGATACAATGATTGGTTCAATGGCATCTATCCCAATACCAAAGGAGTTAGAAAATTGGAATTATATATCTCTCCATGATGAGTTATTTGATCAGTATAAAATTCAAGTCCAAGTAGTACCTTGGGATAAGCCTAATATTTTAATTAGGATTTCAGCACAAATTTATAACAGCTTGGAAGAATACGAGTATTTAGGTAAAGCTTTGAGGAAATTAATTTTACATAAAAATTAAAAAGTTAAAATTAAAATTAAAAAAAATACAAAATTACATCATTGGGACTTATCCACTCCTATTGAATCTCATACTTCGCTACAGTTAGTTTCGCTCAAAATAACAAAAAATGGTTATTTTCCGTAAGTAATGAAGACTCATGGTGTCGCTCACCGACTCGAAATTGTGATCATAACCTAAGTTCAGATAATTAAACCTTCATGTGTTTTTGATCAGAAATAAAAAAATAAAAGATTAGAAAAAATACTGATTTTATCTAAATTAAGTAATGCCAGAATATGATTTATAGGATGTATTTCTTTCCAGAAGATTACGACTCAATTAGTACAGTCTGCAAAAACGAATTTAACGGTGATATTTCTCGGTGGTTGGTTGTTATTTATCAGCGGTCAGTTTGATATTGACTATTTATAACAACTAACCACTGATATTTTTAATTACTTAAAATTCATTACTAATTAGCACAATAAAATAACTGAACTGGTAAATAATAATTTATTACCTTTGATTAGTTAGCTAAATTTACTGAGATAGAAGTTGGCTCATTAACTTTAATTATTTCCTTACGGTCATACTCTTTATCTTTAGCATTCATTTTCCATTCAGCTTTTTTTTCTGCACTGACAATAAATTGAATTGTGTCATATCCAACAGCTTTATGAACTCCCATTTTATAGGAAATCAATATTAGGTATGTTTCAGTTAAACCATTAGAGCATAGAGAATGACCTGGTTTATTAGATATTTGGGAACAATATTTTCCAAACTGGTCTTCTCCCGATATGGGAATTATTTTGATATTTCCAGCCCCCAAGGTTTTGGGAATTACTCCACTAGAATTCCTTCCATCGGTATGGTCTTGATTAAATTAGGACTTACGCAAGCTCTACGGAATCTTGGCGCTCTTGGCTCCTTGGCGGTTACATAAATCAAGCTTTCTGAGAATTTTTGCGTAAGTCCTGTAAATATCGTTAAAGTTTTATTGAGTTGCGATTTTGGATTATTTGCTTTTTCTAGGAAAGATTTTTCCACATTACTTTTTAGAGAATCTACTCCTGGTACTTTAGTATTTAATTTTTGTGGAGAAAATCCCATTACTGAGGATGGGGAAGAAAGCATTAATAAAGCATTAAAAATAAGTCTGTTCATAGCTACCCAATTGCAACAATAGGTATTAAATGATTTGTTATTTCCTTTTGTATAAGTAATAACAACTAAGTTATAAGCTTACATTCCAATATGTCTAGGTATTTTTTATATGCAGTGAGTAGTAGGGAAATGAGGTGACTGGCTGCTATTCTGATTTTAGCGAAGACAGTGCAACTACAATTGCGTCAGCGCGCCACCAACACCACCAGTGATAATTTATACCTCTACTTACTTAGAAAAAATACTTATTCTTTTATAAAAACGACTGACAAATTATTGGCAGGCATTTGATAAGTGTTAAGTAAAGTAAAGTGATTTTGCTTCGCAACTTCTATAACTTCATCTAAATCGCGAACACCCCATTCTAGATTTTGCATTTTGAGTGATTCGTCAAATGCATGATTGCTAGCTGCGGTATGCTTTCCGTTGATTTTATAAGGGCCGTATAAATAGAGAATACCGCCAGATGTTAATATCCGACAGGCGCCCGCCATCAGCCCAAGGCAAGCTGACCAGGGGGAAATGTGAATCATATTAATGTTGACAAGGGCTGTGATAGATAAATCTGGTTGTGAATTATTTTCTACTTCCCACAGGCGATCGCTCGCATCAATATTTAAAGGAGGATAAAGATTATCGCACTTTAACTCTTGACTCCAGGCAGTAATACTATCGCGTAATGTTGGGTTAGGGTCAGAGGGAAGCCATTTGCGAGGGCTTAAATTAGGAGCAAAAAATACTCCATGTTCTCCAGTGCCGCTTGCGATTTCCAGAATTGTGCCGGTGGGGGGAAGAACTAGTTTCAAAATATCTAAGATTGCTTCCCGGTTACGCTGGGTTGCAGGAGCGTATTTTTTTAAATTTTCTATATTCATCGAGGTCATTGACAGCGTTAAAAGCTTATATCCAAAATCTTATCTACACAAAATATATATTTACATTTAAATTGAAATTTACAAATACAATTACAAAATATGTGGGCTACTTGTAGAAGAACAAGTAGCCCAGGGAGTATTAATTGATAAATGATTCAGCATCGTCATCTACACACTTGCTGAAAGTTTACGCTTGTCTAGCCAAAGCTAAATCTCTAATAAGATTTGTTCGAGAATAAAGATAGGTTTGAACCATACCACTTTCTTCTATAGTGAGTGTTTGTTTTCGGTCTAGTTGTATCAATAGCCGTCTAACTAATTCCGCATCGCAAAGCCCAAGAATGACATTGGCTTGATTTTCTTCTATTACTGACCATATTTGACGTAGCATTGAAGATTTCACTTCACATACCTCACTTTTACTTATATAGTCTTATATTTAATTCTATCTTAGAGTTTAACATTTTCTTTAGATTTCAAACGTTACAAAAAGTTAACGATAAGTTAACATTTATAAATGTATGTAAGTAAAAATTATCTATACTTTACAGTAAAAGTTTAGATTTAATTTTTTCAACAAATTGAATTAGGGTGTTTGTGTAAGAAAGAAAATTACTTACATAGGTTTATCAGGCCTGTGGATTTTGGCAAAAAAATGTCATTCTGTAGCTTCTGATTGCTTTAGGAATACGTTGCGTAACAGAGAGAAGAATCTGGCAAGATACTTCACTGCCCTATCTTCGGAACCCCTTTGGGGAAAGGGGAATAGGGAAACGTTTCTTTGAAGATAGCAAAATATATTTTGCATCAATCCTAATTTAAAATCTGGCGTTGCTGAGTAAGAATATGAATTTGCATTTTTTACAACAATAAAAAAAGAAACTTTGCTTCTTTGTGCCTAGCTTGCGAGAGTGCCTAGCTATCGCTATGTTGTGATAAAAAGCCACTATTCATGCTTGTATTTAGTAATGCTTAAAATCTTTTCCATTTCGACAATCGATACTTGAAAAGTTATTCAAGTATTTCAAGGTTTTTTTTAATAACTTAGTTAACTATTATTTTTTGGAATTGTGGGAATAATTTGTCATTATTTCAATGAGACTAGCCATTTAGAGATTGCTAGAATTTCTAATATTGCGGGTTGGTACTTTGAGCGTGTTGTTTTTCCTGGACAACGTTTGTTATTTGAAGCACCACAGGGTGCTTGTCTAGAAATATATACGGGTACGACAGCAAGCGCTATTTTATCTGACAGGATAGATTGCAAGCGTTTACATGTTGATGACATCAATGTAGAGGTGGGAGTTGCGGCTATATGACCTATATGCATGTGATATCCCAATTTTTTGCCCATCATTTTCCTGGATGGGGAGTATGTCATTTAAATTATGACTGTAGGCAAAAGACTCTGTATTTTCACTGTCGTACACCAGGAAGAAGGACAGCCATATTCCAAGATGCAAAGTTAATTTCCAAATTGGATATTGGGATTGAGAGGTTTGTTGTTATACATCCTGATTATCCAGATATTATTATTCGTCCACAATCTAGTAGTCGATTTGTGGATAACATGTTGGATTTGGATTCTGAAACTCCCTAACCCCAAGTATTCCAGAGGTAAAGTCTAGGCTATTGAGTGTGATGAAATTTATACCCTATAACCTCGATGAGATTCTAAGATGATGTTTGGAAAGACCCGCTCTTAGACTGTAAGTCCCTGTCTAATACCTAAAAGTCCTCTAAAAGAGGACTAAAAAATAATGTTTTTAATGTAATATTTATCACGTATTTCTATTATTCTAAGTTTTTTTGCGTAAAGATGCAAGATGTGAGCTACACAAAATCAAGCTTTTAGTGGAGGTTTGCGGCTATTCCTAAAATCGTGAAAATAATGATTACCTCCCCTACTTCTCCACCACCCCTACCCCCTACTCAGGCTGATTAAGCTTTTCTCTCAAAATAGCCTCGACTTCAACTTCTGGATTTGCTAGATCAAAAGGATAAGGATGGCGATTAGCAGGATTGCGACGGCTCATCAAAACCTCCATTGCCGCTTGGAACGCATCACTATCATTGCGATGTTAAGAAATGTATCGCTTTAGCTCAGTATTAGACATTTCGGATAGTTTCGGTATCATAAAACAAACTCCCAACTTCCATCTTCATCAATGATGAGAGCAATATCATCATAGACCCCAGCCGTATATAACAGGAATAGCCGCAAAAATCCTCAGAAAGCTTGATTTATTTAACCGCCTCTCGGCGCTTAGCCGCGTTCCTAG
>Ga0114939_10001322_pt1 | contig 19600 bp, 15 predicted proteins | sample AshMeaCrysSpring_FD_87196 | JGI IMG/M metagenome (GOLD analysis project Ga0114939, IMG submission 87196) | Groundwater microbial communities from Big Spring, Nevada to study Microbial Dark Matter (Phase II) - Ash Meadows Crystal Spring | ecosystem: Environmental > Aquatic > Deep subsurface >...
CAACAACAAGTAAAGCCCACCGCCGAGATAGCCCAAGGCCCAACCCTTTGAACTTACATCGTCGCGCCGGTCTGGCGAAGTGATCTGGGGCAAGAAACTATTGTAAAAGACAATCGCCGCTCCAAAACATAGATTGGCAATGATGAATAGCAGACTCCCGAATACAACTACACCATTCACACCCAACGCGCCCAACCCGTCACGGACAAAAAACAGCATAATCGTCGCGAACGCGCCGGTATAGGCGAAGGCCAGCAACATTCGCTTCTTCAGATGGGTGTAATCGGCGATCGTTCCCAAGAGCGGGAGGAAGAGAACTTGCAGAATGACCGAGAGGGAAACCGCCGCCGGATAAATCGCCCCCGGCTCAATTGCCGTTCCAAACACCCGCAGCGGTTCAGAACTAGACTCGGCAAGGGCTTGAATATACGGGCCGAGCAAGGCGGTCACAACCGTCGTACTGAAAGCCGAATTGGCCCAGTCGTACATCATCCAGCCGTTGATCTCACGCTTATCGTTCAAGAGACCTCTCCTGTATGCCTGAAGCCGCTTGGTATTGAAAAAGACGATGCCAGCCGGTTGGCTGCACATCGTCCCATATCATCTGCTAGACGGATTCCATCACCCTGGGATTATGCCCCCGGTCATGAAATTACGCAATCAGGATTCCGGCGGTAAATTGGCTAAGGGGGCGTTGAATGCCGGGCGGCAAGCGTTGTAGTCGTTGCCGATGACTACGCGATAATTGTAGGGGTATTCATCATTCTCCAACTGGATATCATCCTGAGATGCGTCCATGACCCAGCTGAACAACCAATCGTAGGACCCTTTGAAGTTCTCACCGTAATAGGTCAGTTCGGTCGTTTCCTGTGGTTCTTGCGTCTCGCCCAGCACCGGCACGAAGCCGTACCAGGCCAGATTATCGGCCGCCAGACGACCCTGGGCCGGGTATTGGCTGGCATTGATGATCTCAACCGTGATGGGAGCGCGGTCGGCCCGGTTTAAGGCCGGCGGCAGGAACAGGCGACGGAAGGTTTCCTGCATCATATTTTCTCCCTCCCAAATCGGCAATTGAACCGATGCGCCGGTGTCCGGCACTGTCCAGGCTTGCATCTTGTTGGCCAGATAGAGATGCTGTACGCCGTTGTTGCGCACGCCCGGCGCGATAGAAGCCATTTGTAGGATGCGACCAATATCCATATTGGTCTCGACCACGTTACTGAAGGCGCTCCACAATTCCGGTACTTTAGCCATCAATCCCAGGTCTACGCTTTGATTCAGCATGGCCTGCAGGAGTTGTTGCTGGCGGCGGCCGCGATCGAAGTCGCTGGTCGTTAGCCGCGAACGGGCATACCATAACGCCAAATCGCCGTCCATCTGGTGCATTCCTGCGTCCAGACGGAATTGTTCCCAGTTTTCCTCCAGGGTCGGATCAAGACCGGGTGAAATGAGTCGCCAATCCTGTAGCGGACAACTGACCGCCATCTCCACTCCCCCAAGCAGATCGACTACCTGTTTGAAACCATTAAAGTCGACCTGGGCATGGTAATGGATCGGGATACCAAAGTTATAAAGAATCGCCTGCTCCAAAAGTTCAACCCCACCCAGGCTGACCGCGGTATTTAACCGGCTCATAATCCGGTTGGGCATATAAACATACAGGTCGCGAGGGAGTGAGATCATCGAGGCGGTCTGGGTATCGCTGTTGACCGAAACGACGATCATCGTGTCGGTCCGGCCATCTCCGGAGCCGCCGTCATCCACATCCTTACCAAGCAGGAGAATATTCGTCGTCCCCTCCGGCACCTCAAACGCCGACACCGGCGAAGGAATTGCTGTCGGCGGCGTGGGCACGCCTTCGCGCATGGAACCGGTGATCGTTAAAGCCGCCGTCGGATCAACCTGGGGAACACTTGTCGGCGTAGCAGTCGATTCGACTATGGCAGTAGGTGATGGCGTCGGGGAACTGCCGGACTGTGTTGGTGTCGCGGTAGGCACACCGGCATCATCCCCAGGCCGGCTGGTCATCTCGATTGTCGGCGTCCGTGTGGCGATCGGTTCGGTCGTTGCCGTCAGGCTTGGTGTCGCTTCCGGCGATTCTGCCGGAGTGTCCTCGGCGACTGCCTCCGCTGTTGAAGTGGGAAACGGTGTCACGCTCGCGCGGCTGACCGGCTGGCAGGCGATCAAACCACCTACGACCAGAATTGCAAGGAACAAGCCTGGATAAAAAAATCGTAACTGCTTCATAGGCAAATGGTTAAAAATGGTTCGGGCGAACCGTGGGATGCGTAAAGGCTATAGCTTCTCGCCAAATAGTGGATTGAGGCGACTGAATACGCCATAGCCGACGATCAACACAATCACGGCCGTCACAAATGTCCGCAAAAGATAGGCCGGGTTCATCGATACCGGTCCAGCGCTGTCATAGGTTCCCCACAATACTGTCCGGTAGCCGTCGATGATCGAGGCCATCGGGTTGATCCAGCGCATCACCTGGGCCGGATTGAAGGTGACACCAAACAAGGTCGCTGTGTCGCCAAACAATTCCAGGGAATAAAATACAGGTGTCAGGAAAAACCAGGCCAGCATAACGACTTCCAGGATCATCAACACATCGCGGTAGAAGACTGTCAGGCTGCCCAACAAGAGCGCCAGCCCCAGCGTGAATATCAGTTGGGTCAGTAGAATGGCTGGCACCCACAACGCGTGGACTGTCAGGCCGATACCGAAGATGTAGAGAAAGATTATCAGAACCAGAAAGGCAAACAGGAAGTTCACCAGGTTCGACAGCAGCGAAGAAACCGGGAGCAATTCGCGCGGGAAATAAACTTTCTTGACTAATGACGAGTTACCGGTCACTGCGGTTGTTCCGCTGATCAGTGAACCGCTGAAAAAATTCCACGGTATCAATCCAACCAGGACAAAAATGGGGTATTGACGAATCTGATTATTGGCCAGCACTGTGAACAGGATGGTAAAGACCAGCATCAGAAACAGTGGGTTCAAAACACTCCACAAGATGCCCAGGACCGAGTTTTTGTAACGGGCTTTAAGGTCACGAACCACAAGGTTAACGAGTAGATACCGATATTGCCGGAGTTCGCGCGCCTTATGACGCAGATCAAAGCCCTGGCTGTCAGCGTTATAGGTATATACCGGAACCTTACCCGGATCAGTGGGTCGCGTTTCTGAACTCATCTTCTATCAGTATGCCGGCTTGCTCCACACGATGGTCGCGAACCAACAAGCCGCAATTATACTTCGTGGCCTAGGAATGCCGATGTCAGCCATCATTTTCTAATCGTGAGATGGGGGCGGGCTATCAGACAATACTTCTCGATAGAGCGCATCAATGGCCGCGGCATGTTCGGCATTCGTCGGTGGCGGATTGATGGCGCGGCGAAGTTCGGCAAGCCCTGCCGGATTATGGGATAAGGATTCAAGGATCGAGCGTAGTCGGGCTGGATCGCCTGCGGGAAATAGCAAACCGTCGATCCCGTCGCGAATCATCATCGCCGGCGCGCCGATGTTAGAGGCAATGACCGGTACCTGCGCGGCAAAAGCCTCACGCACAATAAACGGCGAAGCCTCATACCACAAAGTTGGAAAGATAAGGGCATCGAGTTTAGCCAACGCGGCCCATACACCGGCCCTATCCAGGCGGCCGCCGAAGCGAATACCCGGATGGGTTGCCTGGCGTTGTAGTTCCGCAGCGTAATCGGGAAACACCGTCATATCCCCGAAAATGTTGAGGGAAACGCGATCGTCCGGCAAGCCGTTCACCGCTTCGATTAGGACATGAACGCCTTTCTGCGGACTTATGCTGCCGATGTAGCCCAACTGCAAGCTGGAGGCTTGCGGCCTTGTTGATCGGAGCAATAGATCGGCCGGCGGCGACTCAACACCCATCGGGACGACAACCATTCTTTCTAGCGGCAACCCCATCTGGCGATAGATGCTGCCAACGAACTCATTAGGCGCGATAATTCGCGCGGCGCCGTTGAGAACGGCCGCCAGTAATTCGTTCCGCCGTCTCATTAACGCCGCTATCAGGGGGCCTATCTGCCTCGCGAACGAATTAAGCCCCGCGCGTGCCACGGCGCAGCGCCCGCAATTATGGAGGCGCGAGTCGGGACCGGCGCACACCTGCTGAGTGTCATTGGTCAGGAGTTGGCCGTTGGCACAGCCATACCAGTAATCGTGCAGGAAAACCACATACGGCACGCCGGAACGGCGAATGGCCGCCACAACGGCGACCGGCAGCCCCATCAGATGCTGAATGTGGATAATATCGGGTTTTTCGGCGGCTAATACCGCGGCGAAGTCATTCGCCAGTTGGGACTGGTGAAATGTGCTTAGGAATACGGCTGTAGCGCTCCGAGGACCGACCGGCATGCCGAAGATACGAACGCCCGATACCGGCGCCGGTCCTGGTTGATCCGGCATCGCTCGATTTAGCGGTGTGAAGACCCCCACCCAATGGCCAGCTTCGGCCTGGTTTTGAGCCAACCAGCGGGTATACAGCTCCGTCCCGGCGACGTGATCGGGCGGGTACTGGTGAACAACGTGGAGGATACGCATAAGGGTCGTCCGAGCGGTTGTCTAGCGACCAGTCAGGATTGCGGTGTAATGGGATGATAGCCGTTCAGTGACCGATTCCCAATTGTATTGATCGGCAACCTTACGCCGGCCATTTTCACCCATGTGAATCGCTTCAGCCGGATCGGCCAGCAAACGCTCAACGGCCGCGGCCAAGCCGGTTACATCGCCAAACGACACGAGCAAACCGTTTTCGCCGTCATCTACCACACCGGGGATGCCGCCCGCCCGCGCGGCGATCACCGGCACGCCGCAAGCCCAGGCCTCAAGCATGACGATGCCAAACGAATCACTGCGCGACGGCAGCATGAGGAAACGCGACCCGGCCAGTAGCCGGTATTTCTCCACTTCACCGATCAGACCGATCGGCCGCACGAGTTGTCGATCAGACTCGGGCAACTTGTCGTAGTAGCGACTGAATTCCGGCGTCGCTGACCCGGCCAGAATCAAGGCGACCTCTCTGCCGGATCGATGCAAAACCCGAATAGCCTCCGCGGCGTGGATAGCGCCTTTATCAAACGACAAGCGACCGATGAAGACGCCATAGATCGGTGGAAGGTCCAAATGGAAAGTTGGTGTCGACGCTTCTTTCATATCGGTTGCCGGTAAACTGTCTACCCCGCCGCCGATGACGATGATCCTTTCCGGCGAAATATTGTACTTCGCCAGATCAGCCTGCTCGACGCTCGTCAGGACCAACACCCGGCTAGCCTGGCGCAGAATCGTCAATTGATGATCCATCGTCGAATTGCGCGCTACCCGATCCCCTTCTCCGGTTCCGAAATGAGCAAAGGGGGTAACGACGTATGGGATTCCCGCCCGCACGGCGTACCGAAGCGCCGCCACCAACCCCCGCTCCCAGGACAGATTGAAGGCATGGACAAGATCAACATCCGTGAGGGCATCCAGCGCATCGTCCATTCCAGTGACAGGTGGTATCCCGGCCGCCATTCGAGAAAGAATCGCCGTTTGATCGCCTGGCAATGACGAGATCACCACCATCGCCTTGCGCCACATCATAAGACCGCGCCGACCGCCGGGGAATGACCGGATGGGACAACGCACGACCCGGATGCCGTCCGCGACTGATTCGATGAGACGTTTGGTTGGAGTGCCGGACCACAAATCCGCCTCGGCGGTGGCCGCGCTGGTGATAACCGTGACAGGATGACCTTGCCGCGCCAGACCGCGCGCCAGTGCCCCGACATAGCGTTCGCCTCCACCCGGCAGGGGCAAGTAAGCGGGAGTCACGAGAACGATATGCACAAACAGCGCTCTCCAATCGTCAACCGGGAGATTGTCCGGCGGCCAACAACCCCAGCCGGCGCAAAATAGCAATCCACGTCTGGCGCACTTGCGGCTCCAGAAAATGCCGGACACGCTCTGTCTGGCGAGTAACGATGCGGCCACGCAATCCGTCGTCGGCCAGAATCGTGGCGATCAATTCCGCTAAAGCCTCATAATCTTTGCGGAAAAACATGATTCCGGCGTCGCCCATCGTATCGGGCACAGCCGTCGATGCATAAGCCACGACTGGCAGGCCCAAGTACATGCTCTCGATGAGCGGTTTCCCGAAACCCTCGTGCTCACTCATCGAAACATAGACATCGGCACAGCGATAATAGGTCAGCATCTCTTGCTGAGTTACATGACCGGCCCATTGAACCGCGCCATCATCCAGCCCCAGGCTCGAAGCCAGTTCCCGCTGCCATTCGACATACGACTGAACATGGGGACTGCCGACCAGGACGAGCCGGGCTTCAGGAATAATTCTTTGCAGGCAATACAGAAGCTTGATCAAATCCTCTTGCCGTTTATTCGGTACCAACCGGCCGACGAACAGCAACAGCGGCTTGTGCTGGTCACATGTGGCGGCCACTGACGGGGCAAGCGGCAGGTTGTATCGCGTCTCGTCGAGGACGATCGGCAAAACGCCGGTGGGTGAAAATCCCAGTTCGACCAGTTCGCGCTCGTTATAAGCAGAATCGCCCAGAGCCAGTAAGGTGCGGCTGCGCGCCGCCGCCAGTTGCGCCCGTCCTTTGTCGAGTTGCCGGGCCATAATGGGGTTGGTAGCGGCGAAATATTCGGGCGGCGTGATATTGTGATAGATAAGAATCTGGGGCAGCTCGATCGATTGTAGCCGATCAGCGATATCGGATCCGACCGCGTGATGGTGAATCAGACCACGTTCATTCGGGCCGGGTTTATATTCACCGGCAAGTCGCACCCGTCCGGCGAATTCAGGCTCTATGCGTTCGGCGTAGATCTCGGAAATAAACCCAAGTTCGCGCAACCAGCGCTGGATCAAGAGCACCTGGTCCGTCACGGCATCGCCGGGGTGCACACCCTCCGTGAACTGGTGCAAAACCGCCTCAGCCATCGCCAACTGCCTTGTTATTCTCGGTCAGTGTCTCCACGATAGCCCGGTATTTCGCCATGACGATATCCCAGTCGTAGCGCGCCGCGACAAAAGCCTTTCCTTGTCGGCCGAGCTGGGCGCGCAATTCAGGGTCGCCAAGCAAGCGATTTAAAGTCATAACAAATTCATCATAGGTGAAGTAATACAAGCCGGCGTTGCTCTGGCGGCATTGGTATTTAAGTACGTCACACCGGCCATTCAGCAATGTTGGCGTCTCCATCAACCAAGCCTCCAAAGCGACCATCGACAGGCTTTCATAAAGCGAAGGCATCATCAACGCCTCAGCGGCTCGGATGGCGTCGAATTTGTCTTCTTCGGGTATAAAGCCCAACGATACAATGTCGTCCCGAACGGGCAAGGACATATTCGCCTTGCCGATCAGCACGAGTTTCAGGTCCTCGCCGGTATCTGCCCGATAGCGCATGAAAAAATCCAGCAGTTCGGGCACGTTTTTGGCCTCGTCTACCCGGCCAACATAGACCAAAAACCGCCTATCGACACCATATCGCTGCCGGAAGCGCTCCGCCGACACATCGGCGGGGGTGTTAATGCCCACCCCGGCCACGATTTGCGGTATGTAATCATTCTGGGTGATTTCATTGACCAGTTGCTTTTCCGGCTCGGTGTTATAGATGATCGCTTGGGGCAGGTGGAATAAAGAACGAAACGCCGGGAAGCGGAGGTATGGCTCATCATGGGCTGTCGGCACCAGGACGGCTTTGTCGGAGACAAGAGGCAAGCCGAAAAACGCCGGTGGATAGAGATAGGTCACAAAGATAAACAAGTCGATGTCGTTATAGGCTTCCCGCAGATGGGTCAATAGACCGGTTGAGTAAGGACCCTGGTCCTTCACCCATTGCACTTCCTTGAAGATCGAGTGCCGGTTCTTCAAAAGAGCGACTGTCTGCTCCTGGAAGTCGGGTTTCCGCGGCGCGTCGACTCTAAAGCGATGGACCCGTACCCCGTTAAGCAGCGTTTCCCCAGGCGGATAGGCATTTTCCCAGGTGTGGTAATCGACGGCGCAGGTAGTGATCGCGTGCACTTCGGCCAGGGCTGTCAGCCGTTCGGCCAGCCAGCGAGCATGGAGTTCCGCGCCGCCGTTCACCTCTTCGCCATACCGCTGGACGACAACGGCAATGCGCTTCCTGCTCAAGCTAAGCCCACCTTCGCCAGGTAATCTACAAAGAGGGTCTTAACCTGGGGTTCCAGAAATGTTTCCGCCCGTTCCTTTTGGCAGGCCACGACGCGATCGCGCAGGGGTTGGCCCGCCAACAGGAAATCGATCAACTCAGCCAGGGCTTCGAAGTCCTTGCGGTGAAACAGAATTCCCCCCATCCCCAATGTATCCGGCACAGCCGTCGCGCTATAAGCCACAATCGGCAAGCCCAGATACATGCTCTCGATGAGCGGCACGCCGAAACCTTCATGCTCGCTCATCGAGACATAACAATCGGCTGATTTGAGATAGGTGATCATATCCTGCTGCGCAACCTTACCGGTCAAGGTCAGACCATCACGGACGCCGAGTTCATCCGCCAATTGTTCGACCCAACGATCGTAACCGACTGCCCACCGATCGCCGACGAGGTAAAGATGTGCCGCGGGCCTGATTCGCCGCAGGCAGAATAGCAAGCGCACCAGGTCTTCCTGGCGTTTGTTCGGGGCTAGGCGCCCGATAAACAATAGGTTGGCACCACCGGCCTTCAACGTTCCGGCAAGGCCAGCATTCAACGGCAGCTGATAACGCGCGGCCTCTAGGGCGATCGGTAAAACCGCCACGTCTGTAACACCCGCACGAGACAGGTCTGCGGCATTAAATGCTGAGTCAGCCAGGGCTAGGCCTGTCTGTGACCGCAGGTTGTGCAATTGCTCCAATCCCAACCGGGCCAAGCGTGCGCGCATCGGGTCAATGCCATCAAAAAACGCCGGTGGCGTGATATTGTGGTAGATGAGGATCAGGCGCAGATCATGACCGGCCAGATAGTCAGGCACTTCGGATCCGATGCTATGGCGATAAATGGCCCAGCGCTCATTTCGACCACGCCTGTATGACGTCAGCGGCCGAATTTCCGCGGCTAAGTCGGGATGGATATGCCAGGCATAAATGTCCGAAGCGAATCCCAGGTCGCGCAACCACTGTCTCATCAACAGCGCCTGTTCGGTGATGGCGTCACCGGACGTGGCACCCGTAAGAAACTGGTGTAACTCCGGTTGGCTCACCAATACGCCTCGCCGGCTGTTTGGATCGGGTAGCAGGTTTTCATGACGGCATTGGGGAGAGGGGCAAGCGTATAACGATCGGGAGGTGACCTATTCCATTCCTTCTTCACCGGGCTTTAGTTGCGCCCGCAAGCGATCGATTTCCGCCTGCTGGGCTTGTATTTCCCGTGTCAATTCATTCAGCGTACTGATCAAGTCAATGTTAAGGCGGTTCTGATCGCCGGCCATCTGGTTTACATAAAATAGTATAAGGTTGTGCATCTCGCCGCGAATTAGCTGCCACAGCCGCCCCAAGAAGGGAAGGCGTGTCGCCGGCGACGGAGCCAGCACCGGCTCAACGGTTGGCGGGGGCGATTGGTTGGCTTGTTTTAGATAGTAATAAAGGTTGGGGTTGTAGGCATGCCCGGCCGGTGGCTCGGGATAAGTTGATACATGGCCAAATGTGGGAAAGATCAAGTTCACTGGCCCTAACTCAGTGCGTCGAGCAGCAACACGCCTATCAATCTCAGCTACCAGTGCTTCCGAAGTGATGACTGGATCGTGGATTTCTATCCAGGGTTTTTCCGGCTGATTACCGGCTTGAGATTCATCAATCATGAAGGCTCATGAGTGGCCAGTCTTACCCGCGCCAGTCTTGTGGTTGGCGTTGAACTCCTCATCATTTAAAAACCAATCGACCACTTCGGCACGCTTGGGTTTCTGTTCTTGTAATCGCGCCAACCAGTCCTGCCACTCCATATCCGCCGGCTCGCGATTGAGAAGGAGTCGATAACAGGTATAAACATCATCCGGTGAGGCAAGCTCGCTTTTCCCCGGTCCTGTTGTTATCTGTCGTCCAATTCGCCCCTGTTGATCAGTTTCGCTCACGCTATCGAATGGTGAGTCGAGCTGTCGCAGTGCTTGCAGTACATGGTGATTTATCTCGCTCTGCTTGTAGGCGAGATGATCGAAGTAGTAGGCAACCAGTTGGTGAAATTGCTGCCTGATCCGATCCAACAGTGGGCCGAGGATGGGTACGGTGCTCTTGACAATTGGCGGTTTGATCGTCAAGTCCCCTTGCGCCAATCCGGCCCGGTAGAGGTGTTCGTAGAAATCGGGCGGCAGGGTACGGGGCGCCGGCGGCCGCTTGGCCCGCCCCGGTAACGTCCGGGAAAGGATTTCGTCGCGGACTTCTTGCATGATATCTTCGATATTGACGGCTGGAGGTGAAATCGCCGGATCTTTATCTGCCATAAGATGATTATTCGATGAAATGAAGCATCAGGGTCGTTTCGTTAGGCACTACCTTCCGCGGCTTCTGGGTATAACTACTTTCCAGACGCTGCGTCACCCAACCCACGGTTTCGGTACGGTAGCCAAAGCCCCGGTCTTCCAGCCAACCAGGGTCGCCGATCCAGACTACTTGTCGGCCGCTATTTTGCCACATCATGATGGCTTCGACCACGAGGACCGGATCAACGTCGGATCGGCGCAGGGTGAACACATCGTACCCGTAGACAAACCTGAGCGGGGTTCCCCAAATATCTCCCAGACCGACCGGGGATTGGTCATTGAACAACAAAATGGATCCGGCCGGCAAACGCCCGGCTAATCCATCCACCTGTCCGATCAACCCGGCGTGGTCCACCTGGCTTGCATAACCGCGCGCCGCCCAGACCAGACCGCCCAGCCAAAGCACCACCACGAGCGTACTAATAATCGGTGCCAGCAACGGCGGAAGCTGGGCCAACCGACCGGGCAGCTTTGACCTGATCGTGGTGAATTCAAACCCCTGACTGACCAGGTAGGCAGCGGATAAGGTCAGAAAGGGGACAACCGCGGGAATATAACGTCGCATGACATAAACATGATGCGGATTGGCGCTGATATTCCAAAGGTATAGCCCGGTGAATAGGAAGCCGGTGGCGAGCGTGACCGCTGTACGGCGGTTTACCCGCCAGAGGAGGAGACAGCTCCCCACAATCCCAAGCCAGATGCCCAATGGCGTCAGGTACCAACCCAAACGCGGCCAATTTTCATGATTGGTAACAGGGATTTCACCGCCGCTAAACACATCAGGCCGCATGGTCGTTTGGCCCAGGGTGGGTCTGATAAACCAGCCGTAAAACGCAAACACCAGGACCGCAATAATCAGCACGGCCAGGATGGGTTGTTTCAGCCGCTCCGGCGCGCTCATATTGGCACCTCGGCCACGAACCAGCCATAGGAAACCCACACCCAACACGGCCAGGGAGATCCAGAGCGGCCAAAGACGTGTAAGCAACAGGGTCGCGTAACCGATGGTCTCATAAAAATATGGGCCGCCCAGGAAGTGGCCGTGCAACAGCGAATGAACGAATAGCGAGACCAATGGTATGGCAAACCACGAATCGGCCGTCCGCCATCCGCGCACCCATCGCCAAACCAGCAAAAGAACGAACACCGGCAACAGCACGATGGCGTCGATGCGAACCAGAAAAAACGCCCCGAACGCGCTGCCCGCGGTGAAGGCCCAAAGTTTCTGTGGCTGAGCTTCCGTTAACCACCGACCTGTCGCCCATAACCCGGACCACAACAAGAACTGGCTTAAGGCTTCGCTGGTTGGGTATCGCGCGAACCACATCTGCAGGGCCGTGACGGTTAAGCCCACCAGCACCAGCACAGCCGCGATCCGGCCGCCGATCTCACGCGTGTGCAGGTAAATCGCTAACGACCCCAGGATGGCCCACAACCCGCCGAGCAACAATTCAGCCCGGATGCCCCCCGCGTCACCGCCAGCCAGCGCAAAGGCGATAGCCTGGAGGGTAGGGTGAAACGGGTAGAATTGAGGCGTCAATTCGCCCCTGGCCGGGTCAGTCACATAAAAACCAGGCAACAGATAGGCGTCAGCACCTGGAGTATTCGGCAACGGTCGCATCACTGCTTCGCGTAAAGCCGGGTCCAGCGCCATCAGAGTAGGATCGACGACGCGAAAACTGCCGTGTCTGGCAACCTCCGCTCCCAAACTGACGTACACGCCGGCATCCGCCCCGCCAAAGATATACTCGTGCGGCCGCAAGAAAAGCCAGCCGGCAGCGACCAGCCAGACAGCCAGGAGCAACCACTCCCACTTGGCCATGTTGTTTGGGTCCACCTCAGGAGCGGCGAAATCTTGCGGCTGGTGGTGATCTACGACAGCCGGGCTATAAACAAACGACCAAGCAATCAGCCCACCTACCAACAGTCCCCACACCACCAGAACGGAGCCTAGGGTGAACCACCCAAATTCCGCCAGCACAAGCGCCAGCCAGCCCAGTACAATAAAACCCAGTGTCAGGGCGGTGAAAATTCCCGGTAAGGTCCACCTGGAACGAGGTACCCCGAACCGATGGATCATGAGCGCACCGGGCACGAATGCCAATAGGACAAGAAGCGGGATGGCTAATCCGCTAGGCAGCGATGGAAACAATTTTCTCCAGCGTCTGTTGGATAAAGGTTACGTAGGTCGCGGCAACCCGATCGGGGTGACAGAACTCGCGGGCGTAAGCGCGTCCGGCTTCACCCATCCGGCTCCGCAAGCCGGGTGAGTTCCCCAAGCGCGACATGGCCGCCGCTAGTTCCTCCTCGTCAAGTGCCTTGACTTTGAGAGCGTTCGCGTCCGGAATTTCGCTGTACCAGCCGTGATCGAAGACGATCAACGGCCGGCCGGTGGCCATCGCCCGCAGTGCCACGGCCGATGTCTCACCGGCTGTGGGGTAGCGTAAATTGATAACCACGTCGGCGGTATGAATCCAGTCAACAAATTCGTCAAGGCCGGCAACGTGACCGACCCAATGTACATGGCCGGCCAAACCCAAGGATGCGATCATCGCTTCGAAGGTATCGGCAATATCAGGCAAAGCCTCTCCGACAAACAGAAAGCGAGCCTCAGGCTGTGATTCCATCACCCGTTGCAAGGCGCGCAGCGACAATTCCGGTTGTTTCTCGGCCGTGATCTGGCCGAAGCTGCCGAACAGAACCGCATCCGCGGGTATTCCCAAACTGGAACGCAGGGACTGTCCATCGCGCGGCTCGATCAGCGCCGGGATAACAGCCAGCGGTAGCTCCGGCCGGCGGCGGCGAACACCGGCCGCGGCGTACTCACTGTGAACCAACAGACCCAGGCTAATGTCAATCAGATGTTCGTTCAACGGTTCCGCGTACAGGGGCGGCAAGGCCTTGCCGCTTTGGATATCACGTTCCAACTGCCATCCCTCATTTCCTAATGCGTAGGCCAGTTCGCGTCCATAACCGGTCCATTGACCTTCGTTACGGGTAAAGTAGCGGATAAAATGATGGATGGTGAAATCATGCAGGACAACAATACCTGGATATTGAATCAACAGATCGTAAATCACCTGGTGATGGCTGCTGTTACCCATTTGGTAGAGGGCGATATCGAACTGGTCGCGCAGATCGGGATAAGCATCGATTGGTTGCAACGGTAAACCGGCTACCGGCTGGGATTGCGGATCTTTCGAAAAGAGAACAACCTCAGCCCGACGGGCTAGATGGGGCAGCAGTTCGGCGCTGTAGTCGGCGATACCGCTGTGGGCTGGCGGCAATGGGCTGAAGTAAGCGATCCGCAAGGGTCGCCCAGCACTAACGACATTTGCGGCAGGGCTACCATCACCCAGCCATTTCGCCCTGATCTCCAACTCCGCGATCTGCCGGATCAGGCGGGTCTGCTCGCGATCCTCATCAACCAGCCAGGCTTCCATACCGGCAGCCGTCGCCGCGGCCACTCCCTGCACCCTCTCCAATTGATCGACATTGGCCAGATTAAAAGCCGTCTGCTGAGCCATCAGCGGCCGGACATACCACTTGGTGGCCACGCTGTTCCAGGCACCGCGAAACCAGGCGATCAACGGGCCGATCAGCGGCACGCGTGAATTGAATTCGTGTTCTTCTAATCGCGCCTGCCGGCGCAATTCGGCCAAAGTCTCATGTGCCCCGTTCATCGATGGCGACGGCGTGGCAGGGCTATCAGTCATGCCAGGGTAAATCCGGTACGGCGGCGGGGACGGCGTAGGGGCCGTCTTTCAGGTCATCAAAATATTCCAACGCTTCGAGCGCTGTGTACGAAAACAACGCGTGTCCGGCCGTGCCCAGGTTGCGGGCGGCCGTGATGCGATCGGCGATTTCCTGGAAGGGAGTTTGATCCGCCCCAATGCCGGGGATGATATAGCGATCGCCACGGTTGGCCTGGAAATCACTTACTAAGGTTTGCCAACGATCGAGCGGGAAGGTGTCGGGGTTGCTGGAGTAGATCATCGGCGCGATGGCATCGATATATCCACCCTTTACCCAGCCTTGTGAATCCTGATAGTAATCGCGATATCCCTGGCTATACCCCCAGCCCCAGCGATCGATGTAGGTGTGCCATACGGCGGCCGATAGCCAGATATCGCGTTGGGCGGGGAGGATGGTGTTCTGGTAAATGTCGCGCACAAGGCTGTTGATCTGCTCGCGCTGCCAATCTTCATAGGTAACGCTGCCGCCGGATGTGAAACATGGCCCCCCGAATGCCGCCTCACTGACCGGATCGCAGGACGTACTGCGCCCGGCGTAGCGCACTCGATCCAGGTGAATGCCGTCGATGTCATAGCGGTTGATCAAATCGGCGACGATGGCCTTGAAGTGGTTGCGGAAAACAGGCGATGCCGGGGATGCATAGAGATAGTCACCACAATAGGGCTCGTCGGTTACCAGCCATTGAACTCCATTCGGGCGGCCGTCGTTGCTGCCGTGGGCTTCTTCCAGGAGGTAGTACAGCGGTTTGGGCGTGACAAGCGGTGGTGGCGGGCATTCGTTGGTGCCTGTCCGATCACCGACCGGGTAAACATTGAGATAGGCATGGACTTGTAAGCCTTGTTGTTGGGCACGCTGGATGAAGTAGGCCAGCGGGTCCCACGCCGGGCTGGGCGGCTGGCCAAGCGCGCCGCCGCTGACACGCTGCGCCCAAGGCTCCAGGCCGGGCGTATAATAAGCATCGGCCGTCGCCCTCACCTGGAAGAAGATCGCGTTAAAACCGGCTTCAGCGGCATTGTTGACGATTTCATCGATCCGGGCCGGGTCAGCCGGGTGATTGAAAACAGTCCAATCGAAGCGCGTGACCCACAGCCCGCGGAACTCGACCATACCCGGCGGCCGGGTTGGTGTCGGAGTTGGTGCCGGGGCATCACCCACTTTGTAGATTTCAAGGAACAATAGCTTGTTGTTCTGAGCCGATGGCCCGCTGGCGACTGTTAAACGGCCGTCCTGCACGGTAACGGTAACAACCCCGGAGATGAATCGCCGCTCGTCACTGGGCACGCCGTCAAGCCCTAAACTGCCTTCGACCAGCGTTTGCATCCGGCCATCAAAGAAATCGGGATCGCCGGCGACGAGATGCACATCATAAATACCCGGCGGCAAGGCGATTTCCCAGATCGCGGCCGGGTTCTCAGGTCGCTGCAAGTGGATGAGCGTGTCATAACGCTGGTCAAAAGCGAAAGCTGATTCACGCTCACGGGTGGTGGCGCTATTATCGGCGTTCCATCCGTAGAATAACCCGTTGCCGCGGTCACCATAAACTGTCCCGGAGTCGGCCAGATACCCGCCCGGGATCACAGCCGTTGCCGGTTGGAAGTTGATCTTGGTCACCGGCAGGCCGTTCGATGCCGGACCGCGGAGGACGACCGGCAACAGGCTTTTACCGCTTTCTTGAGCCAGAGCGGTCAGGAACACAACTGCCGGCACCAGGATAACCACAAGTAACATTACCCGCCGAGGCTTTTTGTCTATCATCAATGTGTATTGTGCCACAGATAAATGATACATCCCAACGCCCGATTGACAGCTTCCGGACGTGGTCTATACTCAGCCTATTCGAACTGCGCTCCGAGTGGAGATCATAAACCATGGCCTCTCGTTATTATGATATCAGCCGCCCCCTTTCGGCCGAAATGGCTGTTTGGCCGGGTGACACCCCATTTGAGTGCCGGGCGACCGGCCGTCGCGCACGGGGCGACAGCGTCAACCTGTCAACGCTGATCATGAGTGCCCACACCGGCAGTCACGCCGACGCACCTTATCACTTTACCGATGACGGACCGACCATCGATGCGGTCGAACTTTCAGTTTACTGGGGACCGGCGCAGGTCGTTACGGTCAGAAAAGCCAATGGCCCCCTTTTGCCGGTCGATTTCGCGGCTTGTGACCTGGGCCTTGCCCCTCGCCTTTTGGTCCATAGCACGGCCAGTGAGGCCGATCCGCGAATTTTTCCCGGCCAATTTGTGTATCCCAGCCCCGCACTGGCCGATTTCCTCGGCGCGCGTGGCATCCAATTATATGGCGCGGATGCGCCGTCGATGGATGCCGCGGACAGCCAGGCCCTGCCCGGCCACAACGCCATGAGGCGCAACGGTATTATGATCCTGGAAGGTCTGGACTTAAGCGCCGTGCCGGACGGGGTTTATGAACTGGTCGCGTTACCGCTGCGAATCAACGGCGGGGACGGTAGCCCGGTGCGAGCGGTGTTACGGACATTCGAATGACGCTAGCACAGGCACAGCAACTCGATGCGGGCGATCCCCTGACAGCCTTTCGCGAGCGCTTCGTAATCGATGATCCGGACCTGATTTATCTGGACGGCAATTCGCTCGGCCGCCTGCCCCATGACACGATCGAGCGAATGGAAGCGGTTATCCATCATGAATGGGGCAACCGCCTGATTCGCAGCTGGAATGAAGGCTGGTTCGAATTGCCCAACCGGCTGGGCGGCAAGTTGGCCCGGCTATTAGGCACGCGCCAGGATGAAATAATCCTGGCCGATTCAACCTCGGTCAACCTCTTCAAGCTGATTCTTGCCGCTGTGTTGGCCCAACCCGACCGTCGGAAAATCGTTACCGATAATCTCAACTTCCCCTCGGACCTCTACATTCTGCAAGGTGTTAGTAGTTTGGTTCCCGGCTGCCGGGTGGCGATCGTGCCCTCACCGGATGGTATTCATGGTCCCGTCGAAGCACTGGCTGAAGCTATTGACGAAGAGACGGCCATTGTGACGCTCTCGCACACGGTTTTTAAGAGTGGCTACACCTATGACATGGCCGCCATGACTGCCCAGGCTCACCACGCCGGATCGCTTGTCCTGTGGGACCTTAGCCACGCCGCCGGCTCGGTCACGGTCGATCTGAACGGCGCGGCGGCCGACCTGGCCGTCGGCTGCACCTACAAGTACTTAAACGGCGGTCCGGGCGCGCCTGCGTTTCTTTATGTGCGTCGCGATCTCCAGGAAGTGTTATCTAATCCTATCAGCGGCTGGATCGGGCAACACGAGCCGTTCGACTTCGATCTTAAATATCGACCGGCGATCGGAATCCAGCGTTTTTTGACCGGGACGCCGCCAATATTATCTCTTTCGGCTGTCGAACCAGGGATTGATCTATTGTTAGAGGCAGGCATGGAAAACGTTCGGGCACGATCAGTACGCCTCAGCGAATATTTCATCGCCCTGTGGGAAGAAAGGCTGGCCTCGCTTGGATTCCGGTTCAATTCACCGCGGGATGCGGCAACACGAGGTTCCCACGTCTCGCTGGGTCACGACGAGGGATTGCGCATCAATCTGGCGCTGATCCATGATATGAAGGTTGTGCCTGATTTTCGCCGCCCCGACACTATCCGCTTTGGCATCGCCCCGCTGTATAATACCTATACAGACATTTTCATCGCCGTCGAGCGTCTCCGCGGCATTATCAACGACCGGCTATATGAGAAGTATGAACCTGCCGGCTTGACCGTCACATGAACAAACTACCTCAAAAATTTCTGACCAGCGATGGGCGAACGATTTATAACTTCACGGTCCGTTCTTTTCCGACATTGGTCAATAACATCTATGTCATTAGCGATGGGCAAAATCGCATCCTGGTTGACTGTGGATCCGGTATGGAAAAGCCGAACACCGATTTGCTGGCCGGGTTCAATGCGATCGGCGAGACATTCGGCGAACCGATCAGTCTGGCCGATATCGATACCATTCTGATCACCCACGGCCATATCGATCACTTCGGCGGCTTGCCATTTGTGCGTCGATTCACCGACGCGCCTATCGGCGTCCATATCCTCGACCGGCGTGTGCTCTCCAATCATGAGGAGCGGGTCATTATCGCCTATCGCCGGTTGGAAAGTTTCCTGGAAGGCGCGGGTGTCGCCGAAAACCAGCGCGAAGTCTTGATGAGTGTCTACTTGTTCGCCAAAACCTATTACCACTCGACGCCGGTCCAGTTTTTGCTGGAAGAAGAAAATCCCACAGTCGGTGGCATTCGTGTCTATCATGTGCCGGGCCATTGCTCAGGCCAGGTTTGTTTGCAAGTGGACGACATCCTGCTCACGGCCGACCATGTCCTCTCGCGCATCACCCCGCACCAGGCCCCGGAAAGCATCACTAATCACATGGGTTTGGGCCATTACCTGGAATCCTTGGGGAGGATCGAAACCATGCCGGGCATTCGTTTCGGTCTCGGCGGGCACGAGGAGCCGATTGCCGATGTTCCGGCGCGGATTGGCGAGATTCGCGACGCGCATGACGAGCGGCTGAACAAAATCGCCGATATCTGCGCCGAACCAAAATCAATCGCCGCCATCAGCCTCGAACTATTCGGTCGTGTAGATAGCTACCATGTCCTGTTGGCACTGGAAGAGACCGGTGCTCATGTCGAATACCTCTATCAGCGCGGCGAGTTGGTGGCGGCCAACCTGGATGAGATCGAAAAAACCAGCCATCCGGTGATCCAATATATCCGCGCCTGAGGATCACTTCGCCGCCCAACCCGGAAAGATGAGCGATCTCGAACGCGCGCTTATCGCCTCCCTTCTCCTTGATTGGTGGGACAACGGCCACGCGGACCTGCCTTGGCGGCGAAATCAGGATCCATATCGGATCTGGATCGCGGAAATCATGCTGCAACAAACGCAGATCTCCACCGTCATCCCTTACTACGAACGCTGGCTGGAGCGTTTCCCGACGGTCCGGAGTTTAGCCGAAGCGACGCTGGATGACGTGTTGAAACAGTGGGAAGGCTTGGGCTATTACAGGCGGGCGCGCAACCTGCATGCCGCCGCGGCCGAGATCGTCTCCGGTCATAACGGCCAATTACCTGATAGCGTCGACGCCCTGATGAAACTGCCCGGTATTGGCCGGTACACGGCCGCGGCTATCGCTTCTATCGCCTTCGAGGAACGGGCTGCGGTTTTGGACGGCAATGTCATCCGCGTGCTGAGTCGTCTGATCGATCTGGCCGAGGATGTAACCCAATCGCCAACCCGCACCCGGCTGTGGCATCTGGCCGAAGCGCTCGTGCCGGAGGATCGTCCGGGTGATTA
>Ga0114939_10001323_pt1 | contig 19595 bp, 19 predicted proteins | sample AshMeaCrysSpring_FD_87196 | JGI IMG/M metagenome (GOLD analysis project Ga0114939, IMG submission 87196) | Groundwater microbial communities from Big Spring, Nevada to study Microbial Dark Matter (Phase II) - Ash Meadows Crystal Spring | ecosystem: Environmental > Aquatic > Deep subsurface >...
GCAGTGGCTCAAGCGGCTGTTCATTGGCTGGAGAACCTGCCTTTTGCAGATTTCTGTTCTTTGATGGGTATCGATGAGCGCGAGCTCGCATTTGTTAACAAACCTTTTTCATAATGACTTAAACAATCCATATCGCATCATTCAATAGTCGCCGGCATGCGGCAGCGGCGCGGTCCGGTTGGCAGGGCATGTTAATGGTCGAGCCATTCAATTGTCGGGGAAGGGCAGGTGATTAATGAAAACGCAAACAGCCGCCCTTTACGGACGGCTGTCATATTCATTGCATTTGGTGACCGGTTTCAGGAGAAACCGGAGTCCGTTTTACTCGGTAGCTTGTGGCACCCCTTTGGGTAGATCAGCTGCCTCGGAGAGGTAAGTCTCGATGCCGCCCTCACGACGATTCACGCGAGAAGATAAAATACCCGCGGCCAGAACAAGGATGGAGCTAAAGATCGACGCCCCGAGTAATGCGATAAACCATGCCATAGTTATTACCTCTACAATGGCCGGAAGAATTCTATTAAGGCTCCTCGACCGTAAGATTATTCGTAAGGTTAATCCGTTATATTGCTGGGCTAATAATGCAGGCATTATAAAGGTTTAGGCCTCGTTTGTCCACCCTTCAATGTGAATTTTTTGTGACTATCCCCGGATAAGTCATAAACTACTCATGAACCCGACCGGCGTTACGGGTGGTGTGCATATTACCGGCCGTGCCACTGGGGCCGGCGTTTATTGACAAAGGCATCCATTCCCTCTTTTTGGTCCTCGGTGCTGAACAAGAGGTAAAACAGGCGACGCTCGTGGTCCAGTCCGGCCTGCAGGGGCATCTCATAAACGGCATTGACCGCCTCTTTAGCCAAACGCAAAGCCACCGGCGCGCGGCCAGCTATTTCATTGGCAAGCTTGATCGCCTCGGTCAGGTACACTTCAACCGGAAAGATGCGATTTACCAGTCCGTAGCGTAAGGCTTCGTCGGCCGAGAGAAACCGGCCGTTCAGGACCATCTCCATCGCCAACGACTTGCCGACAGCCAGGGTCATTCGCTGCGTGCCGCCCGCGCCCGGAATAACGCCCAGGTTGATCTCCGGCTGGCCGAATTGAGCCGTCTCACTGGCGACGATCATATCGCAGGCCATAGCCAGCTCACAGCCTCCACCGAGCGCATAACCTGAAACGGCGGCGATCACCGGCTTGCCGACCCGCCGCAGCCGGCCCCACTGATCGATGAAACCGCCGGTCATCATCGATGAAGGGGTGGCGGTCATCATCTCCTTGATGTCGGCGCCAGCGGCGAAGGCGCGTTCGTTGCCGGTGATGACTAGGCAGCCAACAGCCTCATCCGCATCAAACGAGGCCAGAGCATCCATCAGTTCGGTCATCGTCTCGCGGTTGAGGGCGTTCAGCGCTTTCGGCCGGTTGAGCTGGACCACGCCGACGCTTCCCTCGACACGGGTTAGGATATTTTCATAAGTCATCGGTTGCCTCCTTGGGGAAGATCAGATGCGATAATCACTCTCGCGCCGAGGCCATAGACGCCAGATGACGATGGCGAAGAGCGCGGCAATGAACAGGTAAACCACCCGGATGCCGGTAGCGGGCATATCATCCGGCGGTTGGAAGACAAACCAGACGGTGAAGGTCTGTAACGCCTGGATCAGCACCGGACCCAGCAGGCTGCCGGTGCGCAGCCGGATCATGCCATATAGCACACCCCAGGTCAGGAAATAGAGCAAGCCCGACAGCTCCGGCACAAACGACTCCTGAAACAAGAGAAAGCCGGTCATGCCATAGAGGATGCCACTGCCGACAGCCGCCGCCAGCGCGCCGCGCCAATCGGCCAATGCCCGGAATACCAGTCCGAACGTCCAGAGCTGAGTGGCGAAAGCCTCGAAGAGCAGCAGGAAAAAGAAAGCCCGACCCGATCCCTCGGAGCGAATGGCCAAGGTCTCGATGAGGAACGCGACGCGGACGATGGCCTGGCCATCTTCGGCATAGCTGATGTCCGGCCGGCCGGGCAGGAAACGGCCGATCAGCACGATGACCCAAGCCAACACAGCAAAACCAATCCCGGCCCAGAGTGGACGCTTGATGCGCAGACCCAGACCGCGCAAGCCGTAGAAACGCAGGCCAATGAACCAGCTGGCGATACCCAGAGCGGCAAAAAGCGGCGCGGCTGACGGGATGGCGCCACCCTCGCGGCGGAACAGCGCGCCGGTGATAACCCCCACCAATAACGCCAGCGCCGCGGGAACCAGGATAGCCACCAGCACCCGGCTGAGAGCGTCGCGAGGCGAGATGGATTCTGGGGATTGGACGGCGCCAGGTGGCCGGCTCCCTTTCGAATGTTCGGCCATGGAAAGGATTTTAACACTGTGTGCCGGTTTGTCATGTGCGCGTCATTGTGCCCCGGTTGGGCATCGGTTACACTTGCCTTTCTATGGATCAAATGACCGAGCAGGAGAGTCCCCCATGGATCTGGAATAGCCGGAGTCTGGTGCGATTGGGCGTATTGACGGCGGCGCGTTTCTGTCTCAACACCCTCCTGCGCATCGTTTACCCCTTTGCTCCAGCCTTTGCCCGTGGCCTGGGGGCGCCAGTGACGACGATTTACCTGCTCATCTCGTTGCGCAATATGATCGGGCTGTTCAGTCCTTTGTTCGCTTCTTTGCCGGAGCGTTTCGGCCGCCGGGTCGTCATGGCGGTGGGTTTGCTGGTGTTCGGCCTGGCCACGCTGCTGGTCGTCGCCTTCCCCACTGTTTGGGCTTTCGGCATCGCTCTGCTCGTCGGCGGCGCGATCAAGGTTATCTTCGACCCGGCAATGCAATCTTATTTGGGTGACACAGTGCCCTATGCCCAACGCGGACGCGCACTGGCCGTCACGGAGTTCGGCTGGAGCGGCGCATTTCTGATTGGCGCGCCGGTAACAGGCTGGTTGATCGCTCAACAGGGTTGGAATGCTCCATTTCTATGGTTGGGTATTGGTGGACTGATCGCCGCACCATTACTTTGGCGGGTGCTGCCGCCGGCACGAAAACATGACCGGGGGAGCATCAGTGTGTTCTACGTCTGGCACATGCTGCGCCTGCATCCTATCATCTGGGCGGCCGCGCTCTACATGATGCTGACGATGGTCGCCCAGGAGGCATTATTCATCGTTTACGGCGATTGGATGGAGAGCACATTCCTGCTGAGTTTGACCAGCCTGGGGTTGGCCACCACGTTGATCGGTCTGGCGGAGATGAGCGGCGAAGCCACCGCAGGCTGGTCGGTCGATCGGTTCGGCAAGCGACCGGTCATCATCCTGGCCGGGTTGCTGAACATGATCGTCTATCTGATCATCCCGCTGAGTACTGGTAGTTTGCCATTCGCACTGGTGATGTTGGTGATTCTTTTCTTCACATTTGAGATCGCTGTCGTTGGCGCGATCCCGCTCCTGACCGAACTGGTGCCGGCCGCTCGCGGGGCGGTCATGTCGATGGCCTTTGGGGCGATGGCCGCCGGGCGAACGATAGGCTCTTTAATCGGACCGATCGTCTGGGAGCGGGCCGGCATCTCCGGCAATAGTATTCTGGCTGCGGGTATGATGTTGCTGGCTGTGCTGGTCGTCATCCGCTGGCTGCACGAATCCAAAGAGGCGCGCGCATGAAAAGACAAGTTGACTTACTGATTCATTCGGCCGGGCAACTGGCCATCATACCGCCGCATGACGGTGGTCCCCAGCGCGGCACAGCGCTGGGCGATCTGGGTCTGGTCGCCGGCGGAGCCGTGGCCGTTGCCGACGGTCAAGTCATCGACTCCGGTCTGTCGAGTGATTTGCGCGATCGATTCCAAGCCAAAACTGTCATCGACGCCAGTGGTCGCTGCGTCTTGCCCGGCTTCGTCGATCCCCACACACACCTGCCCTGGTTCGGCGACCGCGCGGCCGAGTTCGAGCAACGCATTGCCGGAGCTACCTATATGGAGATCATGGCTGCGGGAGGTGGTATCATGTCTACCGTGCGCCAGACGCGCCGGGCGTCCGTCGAGGAACTGGTGGCCGACAATCTGCCCCGACTGGGGCGTATGCTCCGTTACGGCACGACGACTGTCGAGACCAAAACCGGCTATGGGCTGCAAACGGCCGCCGAACTGAAGCAGCTGGAGGCCATCCGCGCGCTGGATGACCTGCAACCGGTCGATCTGGTGCCAACGTTCCTACCCGCTCACGCCATCCCGGCCGAATACAGTGGTGATACCGAGGGCTACGTCCGCGCCGTCATCGATGACATGCTGCCGGCGGGGGCGGTTTGGATGCGACAACACGATATTCACCTGTATTGTGACGTGTTTTGCGAAGCGGGCGTGTTCGAACTGGATCAGACCCGCCGCATCCTGGAAGCAGCCGCGGCGTTGGGGTACAGGCTGAAGGTTCACGCTGACGAGTTTGAAGGACTGGGTGGCACAAAGCTAGCCGTCGAACTAGGCGCGGTCTCGGCCGACCATCTGGTCAGCACGCCGGAAGCGGATATCGCCGCGCTGGGTCGGGGCGACACCATCGCCGTCGGCTTACCGGGGACGCCCTTTGGACTGGGCCACCAGGCCTACACGCCGGCCAAGGCCATTCTGGCTGCCAGCGGAGCGCTGGCTCTGGCCACGGACTGCAATCCGGGCACGGCCTGGTGCGAATCGATGCAGATGGTCATCGCCCTGGCTTGCCGCTATATGGGCCTGACCCAGGCTCAGGCGATCGTCGCTTCCACCTTGAATGCAGCCTTCGCCGTCGATCGCGGCCAGGTGGTTGGCAGCCTCTCGCCCGGTTACCAGGCCGACATCATCATCCTGGATGTGGCTGATTATCGCCAGCTGGGTTACCGGTTCGGAACAAATCTGGTCGACACGGTTATCAAACGCGGACAGGTGGTTGCCCGGAACAATCCAAATCTGTCGAGCGTCCAAGAAACATGAATACACTGATGTCCGCATTGAATCTTAGTTCGTCGGAAATCGTGTGGGTCGCGATCGCCATCATCGCCCTTCCGATCATCCTTATCGGGCTGCGCCTGATCCTTAATTTAGCGATGAGCCTGATTCGGATTATTCTGATCGCCGGTGTTTTACTCATTCTGCTCTACATTTCAGTCAACCTGTTTCTACGGTAAGGCGAGTTGGCGGTATAATCCCGAGAATGATAGCCAAAACTTTGACGCCCATCTTCCTGATAATCATCATGATCTGGGGGATTGCCTGCCGCCAGACAGAACAACCGGACTCCGGCCCATCAACGGAAAGCAACCAGCAGGCAACCAGCCCCGAAAATACACCTTTGCCGCCGGCCATCGCCACCAACACGCCCATCCCTCCCACGCCTACCCCAACCGAGCCGATGGCTGCCCTGGTTAATGGACAGCCGATTTTCCTGGCTGAATACGAACGGGAGTTGGCCCGATATATGGCCGCGATGGGCGACGCCCTACAACCCGATTATGAAGTCCTGGTCCTCGATGCGCTCATCGAACGGGAACTGATCCGGCAAGCAGCCGCGTCCGATGGAATAGTCGTCAGCTCGGAATCTGTTGACCAGCGATTGGAGGAATTGCGGGCCACCGCCGAAGAGACGGGCGGTTTCGGAGCCTGGTTGGAAGCGAACCAGTACACAGAGGAGGAGTTTCGCGAAGCGCTGGCCGCCGAGATGGTCACCGGGGAGATGGTCAGCCGGGTGACGGCCGACGTGCCGACGGCTGTCGAACAGGTTCGCGCTCGCTATATCCAGATGGACGACGAGGCGTTGGCCCAGTCCGTCCTCGAACGCGCCCGTGCCGGCGATGATTTCGCCTTCCTGGCCGAGCAGAACTCTGTCGACCGGGTAACAGGTGAGTTTGGCGGCGATTTGGGGTTTTTCCCGCCGGGGTCCTTGCTTGTGCCCGAGGTCGAGCAAGCAGCGTTTGCCTTGCAACCGGGCGAGATCAGCGACCTGATCACCGTCACCCGCGCAGATGGGACGACGGTCTATTACATCGTCCAGACTACCGAGCGCGATCCCGAACGGGAATTGACGGCCGATATGCGCTCGGGACTATTGCAGGCAGCTTTTACTGCCTGGATCGAGCAATTGCGGACCGAGGCGACAGTAGAGCGGTTCGAGCCGTAGGCAGTCATACCGACTGTTCACGAGTTCACGCGCCCATTTTCCGACCATACGGCCACGATTTGCTCATAAGCCGCCCTGAGTTCAGGGTCCTGGGCGCGGCGGGCGCGCTTGCGCATGTTGGAACACACCAACCACCGGGCGACCTTCTGTTTCAGGCGACCGTGGTGTTTTTGATAGAGCCGGGCGCGACTGGTCCACAAATTGACCACCGACTGGGCCGGGATCTGCCGTGTGCTCTCGCCACCGAAATGGACGATCTCGGCCGCGGGCACGACGAAAATCTCCCAACCCGACTCCCGCACCCGCCAACTCCAGTCGATTTCCTCGCAATACATATGATAGGCTTCGTCGAAGCCTCGCGTCGATTCGGCCACATCGGCTCGCACCAGCATTGTCGCCCCCAGGGGATGGTCAATGGCAAACGGTGAGCGGCTGGTCTGGTAGTAACGGCGCGGGTACCGGCCATTCAAGCGGCTATCATACAGGCGTGGGGGCATGGGGTAAAGGTCGAAGATCAACTGGCCAAGACCGGGAAACGAGAAGCCGCTATGTTGCAACCGGCCGTCCCCGTAGATGAGCCTAGCTCCGGCCATTCCGGCCCGCGGGCGTTCATCAAGTGTTTTGACCAACCTGCCCAGCGCGCCGGGACGGACAAGGGTGTCGGGATTCAGAAAGAAATAATAGCGAGGATGGCGCTCGGCCGCGGCGCGCATACCCTGATTATTGCCGGCGGCAAAGCCGACGTTGTGAGAGTTGGTAATGACATGCACCTGGGGGAATAAATCCTCCAGTAACTCGACCGTCCCATCGGTTGAGGCATTATCAACAACCCAGATTTCGGCATTCAGATGGGATGCCTGAAACTCGGCCGCCAGTGAGCGCAGGCAATCCGACAAGTAATTGCGCACATTCCAGCTCACAATGATGACGGCTATGTCGATCATCTCAGTCTGTCTCGCTCCAGAGGTCTGCAGCTTCCAAATCCAGCGTGTCGGTGATAAAACGAATCGGGTCATAGATAGCATCGTCCGCAGGCTCCAACCCTGTCCAGCCATAGAGGTCGGCCGAACATAGGGACGTCTGGCAGGTCTCCGAGGCAGCGAACTCTACCAGCGCCGCCACTGTTTGGCGGGCCAGGGCAAAGGGGAAATCGGCCCCCACGACGACGGTCTCGCGGGGAATGGGGGCGCTCAGAGTCAAAATGCGGGTCACATCAAAAATGTCGGCTGTGGTATCGAATAGGCGCGAGCGAGCATCGCGTAGCCGGTAGCCGCCATTTTCCGGATCGCCGGCGACGACAACGTAACCAATGGGGCTGCGCGTCGGTGAAATGCCCAACACGCGCCACTCCTCAGGGTCCGTTTCACCGAAGACCCAGGGCCGGGCAAAGGGCATGAGCGGCGGCACAAAGACGGCTGTGGCAAAATCAGCTTCGCCGTCGCGGAGGGCCAACAGCGCGCTGCTGTCCTCCGGCGCGGTGATGATCTCGCCCGGCGTTATTCCGGCCTCAGCCAGGATAGCCCGAAAGTAGAGATCATTGGCCAGGCTGCCGGTGTCAGCGACGACCCAGCGCTTGCCTTCCAGATCGGCCAGTTCGTTAATACCTCCGCCCGCGCGCGTCACGATCATGCCTGTTTCCCATGTCAGATCATCATCACCGCGGGCAACGAGAGCGGCCTGCGCCCCACAGCGTTCACTGGCGATTGTATAAGCCGCGGCGGAGATGAAGGCAATGGTGTCCGCTGGAGCCGAACAAAGCAGGTCGACCGCTGTGGCCTCGTCGTCCGGGATACTGATCGCGAAGTTGGCCCCGGTGGTCGTTTCCAGCGCTTGAGCCAACGACTCGCCGCGCTGCATAATGACTGCCGTATTGGCCACCGGTGGAAACAAGAGTTGCACCGGCCGCTCCTCGGAACCCAAGGGGCGCGGCGTCACTTCGACAACAGTCGTCGCGACGACTGTCACGGTAACGATCGTCGCGGCCGGGGTTGGTAATGGGGCGGTGGCCGCCGGGTCCGCGGAATCAGCCGGCGCGGCGGCGGTTACCTCGCGGTCCACCAGCCGGGTTACCTCGACGATCGCCGGACCCTGGGCACAAGCTGCCAGAAGCCAGATGATCGATAGGGAAAGCATGGCCATTGCGGTGGCCCGGGCCAACAATTTGGTATTCATGGATAAAAAAGACTGACGAGTACGCCAGTCGATACCTGCTGTCACTGTGAGATGTCTGCTATGGACGGCAGTTGCCCGGTTTACCACGATTTTGGGGCGATACCAGGCCGGAGCGGGTTTATTGCTCCCGACGCTCGACCTCCGTAGTGTATCTCGGCTATGGCCGCACCCCAACCAAACTAAGGGGAGATTAAGGTGCTAATTGGAGGCTGGTAATTGGCGCACGGGGATCGACCTCGGTTCGCAGTCAACGTCTGTCGCCGGGCCAGGAATATCAACGAGAATATCCCGTGGGTCGACGCGATTGTTGAACTCGGTGATCTCCACGTCCTCATGAATCAAGCCGGCCCAAATTGGCTGCGGGTTGCGATCGCCAAAGACATCGACGACGCGAACACCACCGGTGATAACCGCCCGATCCCCAGGCATCAGGTAATAGTGGTCGCCGATCTTCGTCAGCTCATCGAGGTTGCCCAAAGCCCAGCGAAAGGGATAGTTGGTCAGTTCGTTCTCAAAACCGATGGCCGCACGCCAGGCACCCGATTCAGTATGCCAACCAAGGGTGTTGTAGTTCCAGTCAGAATCGTAAACCGTGCCGGGTTCGGGGCCGGTCGTGCGGATGGGTGTGGTACCGTAGTTCTCGACTGTCATGGTGAAGACGATGGTATCGCACAGCGCGACGGCGGTCGTGTTCCACTGGACGGTATTGCCCGTCGGTGGTGAAAAAATATCGGCTCGCGGCACACCGCCAAACTGTAGCGTTAATTCATCCTCAACCCGCACCTGTTGCCCTTCCAGATCCTCGGCGACGGCGACGATGGCATAAGTTCCATCGGGCGGCGGCGTCTCGCCGTTGTCAACCCCGCCTTCATAGTCATGGTAGTGGCGGCCGGGCATGTTGGCCGGGATCTCCCGCTCCTGCTCGGCGATGGGTAATTCGCGCCCGTCGGGCAGTTGCACAAACACGCGCACCCCCGCTACTTCTTTGGGCAGGTAATACTGGATCAAAACGCGGTCATCGATACCGTCGCGATTGGGCGTGAAGAGTTGCTTGTCCAACGAGAAGTTGCGAAGTTCGGGCAGTTGCGAATCGGCATTGGCGATCGTGATCGTTCCCGTGGCAGTTTCGGCGTTGCCGTCGAAATCGGTGGCTTCGATGGTCCAGGTATAGTCGCCGTCGCGCAGCAAGCGGGCCAGGATTTCGCCCTCGAAGGTATCATCCGGTAATCGATAGCCGTCCACAACGCCACTGAACAGGACCTCATACTTCCCTGTTCCGCGAGGTTTTTCTTGGCGAAAGTAAAACCGTTCCCCGGCCTCGTTCTCGAAATAAATGGAGACAGTAGCGTTGCGCGATAGCTGATAGCGGATAGGGGTCGCATCGGTCTCGCCGTCGGCATTGGGCGTAATCAAGGTGTCACTCACCTCGACATTGCGCAGCAAGCTGCGGTCGCCGTTGATCAGTCGCCCGCCCGCCAGAATCGCCGCCAGAACCAGCGCAGCGGCAACCAGGATGACGGCCAGGATCGTCTTTTTCCGATTAGATGATGTTTGTTCCACGTCACTAAGTGTAACAAAGGCCGTCCGGCCGGACAGGGGCGATTAACCGGCGCTCACCCCACGTTCAGCGTCGCCGGATGGCGGGAGGGGCGGGTCGGCGCGACGCGTCAGCCGACGGATGATCATCCAGGCGGCAGCAACCACGGCCACAAGGATGGAAACCAGCGTGGCCACGGCGACGCCCGTTTCCAGACCGAAGAGAGCTACAGCGCGACTATCCAGGCGCACCAGTTCCAACAGGCTGCGGCCGACGGCGTAGGCGATTAGGTAGAAGGCAAACACCTCGCCGGGCCATAGGCGGTCACTGCGCCGCCGCACCAGCCACAGAAGGACAAAAAACGTCAGCAAGCTCCACAACGATTCGTAAAGAAACGCCGGATGAAATTTTTCGAAAGCGGCGTAATCGGGCAGGCGGTAGATAGGGTCGATGCTGATGGCCCAGGGGACTGTTGTCGGCCGGCCATATAACTCCTGGTTGAAGAAGTTGCCCCAACGCCCGATCGCCTGACCCAACGCCAGACCGACAACGGCCAGGTCCGCCCAACCCAGAGTCTGCAACCGGTTGCGACGAGTATAGATAATCAGACCCAACAAGCCGCCCAAAATCCCGCCGTAGATGCCCAGGCCACCGCCCCGAAAATTCAATAATTGTAACGGGTTACGAAAATAATCGAGCGGGGAATAAATGCCGATAGCGGCCATACTCGGCGACGGGGTTAAGATGTGGTAGAGACGTGCGCCGATGAGGGCCAGGATCAAGATCAGAATCAGGGCATTCCAGACATGATCAGGGTTCCATTGTCGCCAGGGAGCGTTTTCAACCCATGCCGGCTCAACCGCGGGAATGGCCAGGAGAGCCTCGCCCAAGTCTGCTTGTTCCGGCTTTTTCAGACCAAGGCGACGCGGGTCCAACCCATACTCCCAAAGCGCTTGCCCGAGAGTCGTCACCTCGCGCTCCGCCAGGCGTGTCGCCCAGGTCTCCGGCAACCCGGCCTCGGCCAGTGATAGTCGGGCCGTCGTCTCCGGCACAGCGGCCAGGAAGGCTTTTTCGGCTCGTTCGGCCGCCAGGCGCGAGACGACCCAAGCGCCCATGACCACCCCGGCGATGATCCACAGGCCATACCAGTAAATCGGAAAACCAAGAATGGTGATCGCCGCCCGCGGCGGCGTCACCCCGGTGATGAGGTGATAGGTGAAGAGGGCGGCGGCGACAACCAAGAAGATGGCGATCGCGTACCAGTACGGCTCAATGCGTCTCAAGGGAATCCGGCCTCTAGTTATTCTGCGCTTCAGCCTGTCGCCATACGCCGGCCATGCGCTGGAAGAAGGTGAAGTAAGTGAAGACCGCCAGAATCGGCAAGGCGATCTGGGGCATGTTTAGGGCCAGAAAGACGATGAGCACGACGTAGCGTTCCACGCGGCTGAGGAGGCCTTCCTTCGCTCCGAAGCCGAGCGCCTCGGCCCGGGAGCGGGCGTAGCTGACCATAAGCGATCCGGTAGCGGCCAGGTACGCGATGGCGACCATAAGCGGATAGTCAGTTACGTAGTAATAATAAATAAAACCGCCATAGAGGGCGATCTCAGCCAGACGGTCCAGGGTGGAATCCAAGAAGGCACCAAAACCGCCCTGCTTGCGACCCAACTTGCGGGCTAACGCTCCGTCGAGCGCGTCCAGCGGCGAGAGCAAGGCGATGGCCAGGGCCGCCCAGCGAAATTCACCCATAGCGATCAGGTAGGCGAAAAACAGGTGGGTGAGAAAGCCCAGGACAGTTAGTAAATCCGGCGAGAGCTTGAATCGTGCCAGCGTCTCAACGACGGGATCGATGATGGGACGCGTTTTGACACGAAGTTGGTCCGTCAGGGTCAGGCGTGGTTTATCCGATTGTTCTTGATTCATGGAAATCAACTCGGCATTTGTAGTATGGATAGTAACGAACGTGCTCGCGGGCGTCAAAAACGATCAGGGGCATCACATAAAGAAAACAGGCCGGTAAAGAGACAATCCCGGCCTGTCCAACAGTACGAACAAATGGGGCGGCCTTTTCGGCTCAGCCGCCCTCTTCTCTCCTCTCAACGAGAGTTACGCCTGGGCAACTTAGCGGTTCAGGGATTCCTGCAACGCGCTCATGCGGTTGGCAACGCTATCATCGACGATGCGATCGCCTACCCGCACGACCAGACCGCCCAGGATGGACGGATCGACCTTGAAATCGACTTCCTTGGCGCCGAGCATTTTCTTGGCTTTCGTCTTTTCGGCGTCGGTCAATGGCAAAGCGCTGGTGATCTCGGCGACTTCACCCTGGAGCGACGACACTTCGGCCGGAACCTTGCTGAAGAAGTCACCAATCAGTTCATGCTGGCGCTTTTCATCCAGCGATTCACCAACCAGTTTGTTGGCGGCGGCGATGGAAATGGCCGCGACCTGACCGCGCAGTTCCGACAGGATGCGGTTGCGCTCTTCCAGGGCCTCGGTTTGAGCGTTGGCGATGATCTGCTTGGCATCCTCGCGAGCCTTGTGTTCCACGTCCTTTCCGGCCTGTTCGGCGGCGACGACGGCCTCGCGGCGAATATTTGAGGCTTCTTGGCGAGCTTCATCCAGGATGCGCTTGGCATCGGCATCGGCGTTTTCTCGGGCAATGGCGGCTTGCCGGGCATCTTCCAATCCCTTGGCAATGCGCGCTTTACGTTCGTCGAGCACGCGGATCAAGGGCTTATAGAGAAAAGCCGTCAGCAACAGGATGAGGGCGGAAATACCCAGGATTTGCGTTAACAGGTAGCCTAAATTAATACCTAATGCTTCCATGTGTGGTCCTCTTCAATTTGGCGGGTAATGGGCAACCAGGTCACAACCGGACGCAGCCGCCCGACACACCCGGCAGCATTCATCTAGAACACGAACAGGATGATAAGGGCGACTACCAGGGCGTAGATAGCTACGGCTTCGGTAAAGGCAATGCCCAGAATCATGTTCGTCTGAATATTGCCGCTGGCGTCCGGATTACGGGCGATACCTTGCACCGCGCCGCCAACCAGGATACCGATACCGGCACCCGCGCCAATCGCACCCAACATCGCCAAGCCCGCGCCAATGGCTTTCAAACCTTCTGCCAGTGCGGCTGTAGCCAATGCATCCATGAATTAATCCTCCGATGTCTTGTTGTTCTTGGGCGGCGATTCTATTGAAAACCGCCGCCGGGATGACAAATTGTGTTTATGTATGAGCCCGCGACGGCCAAAGCTGATCGCGCGCTGTCGTTATTGTTTTTAATGATGTTCCTCATCACCGCCATGATGCTCAGTGGCGCTGCTCATGAAGATGAGCGTCAGCAAGCCGAACACGATAGCCTGGATGAGGCCGACAAAGAACTCCAGGCCGAAGAAGGCGATGTTCAGCACGTTCAGGATATAGGCCATAACGAATAGCAGGACCATTCCGGCGAACATATTGCCCAGAAGACGGAAGGAGAACGATAGAATTTTGGAGATTTCGCTGATCAATTCCAGCAGTCCGACGGCCGGGTCGATGGCCCCGATGGGATTCTTTTTCACGGAGTCGCCCCAGCCCTTCTTGAGGAAGGGGAAGAATTTTTGTAAATAACCGCCGCCCAGGTGTTTAAAGCCGTAGTATTGGACCATGACCATCGCGATCAGGGCGAAGGCCAGGGTCATGTTCAGGTCGGTTGAGGCCGGGCGGAAGAAAGGCACAATCGTCCAGTCGGCGGCCTCCGGGTTGCGGCCGATCTTGTCGCCATTGGAGTCGGTCTCGACGGGCGCGGCGGGATCGGCGTTATCAGCCCGGATCAGAAATAAACCGTCGCGCAAACCCCAGGCATTCTCTTCATCGACGGCCAGGGCGGCTTCATGGATAACCTCTTCGATCTCTTCCAGTGTGGGTTTCAAACCCTCGGCTTCGGCCTGGGCTTTGAACTCCTTACCGGCCTTTTCGCCGATGAAGTGAGGCTTGTGTTCCCACAGACCAATGCTGTCATAGCCGGGGATGAGCCCCATCCAGTTGGAGACCAAAATGATCAGGATGAAACTCATGAAGAACGGAAAAAATTCCTTGACCTTCGACCCGGCGATATTCTGGGCGAAGTTATAGGCACCCTCGATGATCATCTCGAAGAAGTTATAAAAACCGCTCGGCACTTCATCGGCTGTGCGCGAGCGCGCCTTAACGGCGAAGATGAGCAGCAGGATGACCAACCAGGCCAGCAGCGTCGCGGCGAAGGTGTTGGTTAAGCCCGTATCGTTGAACAGGAACTCGGGCAACCAGCCCTCGGTTCCCGGGTACACTTCACCCGGCAACTGGATAAACGGCAACACGGGCCGGGTATACGCGACGATCGATCCGAAGACGATCATCAGGATAACAATGAGCAGCAGAATGTAGCGTTTCTTAATCATACGGATGACTTATCCCTGTCTTCATTGTTCAAGCGTTCCATGCTGGTTTGCGCCCTGGCCACCATCCACAGGCTGATTCGCACCATGGCGTAGAGGGTTACGGGGAAGCTGCCAAGCATGAATATCACGGTGAAGATCTTGCGCTCGTTGCCGAGCCATCCATCTAATAGCCACCCCGCCCCAAAGGCAACCCCGATGATGGCGAGGGCCACAAAACCGGTGACGCAACCAACCTGACCAACCATGTTGGTCAATTGCGCCGCCCGCTGGATGTTCGGATCTTGCGACACGTTAATCTGTTAACCTGAGAGATTGCGGATTATATCACAATCGATCGACCGGTCAATTTAGCCGGGGAAAAAAGCCGCGGCCGCTTGACGGGTGAAATCGAACGCGAATCCCGCGCTGATACCCAGATAGAGAATAAACAACACCGACACAATTAGGCCGATTTGGGCCGCGCGAGAGACCGGAATGGCCACATCGTCTTCCTCAGAGCGGTATAGGTACATGTACTTGATGATGCTCAGGTAGTAATAAAGACCGACAAAGGCCATCAGGATACCGATTAAGGCTAACCACCATAGCCCGGCGTCGACAGCGGCCTTGAAGATGAAGAATTTGCCGAAGAAACCGGCCGTGGGCGGAATGCCACCCAGCGAGAGCACGGCGAACAACATCACCAGGGCCAGGAAGGGGCTGCGCCGGTTGAGACCGGACAGGTCCTTCAGATCGTCGGAGCCGGTGACGTTGCTGACCAGAATGATGACCCCAAAGGCGGCGATGTTGGTGAAGACGTACATCAGCAGGTAAAACATCGACGCGCCGGAGCCGTCCTGGGTCAGGGTCACGAGACCGATCAACACGTAGCCGGCCTGAGCAATGCTGGAATAGGCCAGCAGGCGCTTGATGTTCGTCTGGAAGATGGCCACAAAGTTGCCCAGGATCATGGTGATGATGCACATCGCCACCAGCATAGCCCACCACTCGGATGAGGTCTGGGCCGGGCCAAGGACGCCAGCCAGAAAGACGCGCAAGAAGACAGCAAAACCGGCTGCCTTGGAGGCTGTCGACAAGAAGCCGGTGAAGGGCGTCGGCGCGCCTTCGTAGACATCGGGTGTCCAGAAATGATAGGGCACGATGGAAGTCTTGAAGGCAAACCCGACGACGATGAACACCGCCGCCAGTAGCAATAGCGGCTGCACCATGTCGATCTGCTCGGCGTTGCTGAAGAGGCTGCCGATCAGATACAGGTTGGTCTGGCCGGTGACGCCATAGAGCAGGCTCATGCCGTAGAGCATGACGGCCGTGGTGAACGCGCCATAGACGAAGTACTTCATGCCCGCTTCGGAAGACCGCGTCTGGCCGGAGTAGAAACCGGCCAACAAGTAGGACGAAATGCTGGCCGTTTCCAGCGCCACGTAGATCATGATCAGGTCACTGGAGGCCGCCATCAGGCTGAAGCCGATTGTCGCTGTCACCAGCAGCGCATAGTATTCGATCTTTTGCAGGCGTGGGACATCCATCGACAACAAGGCGGTGAGGATCAGGGCCGATAAGAACATGATCCGGAAGACCAGGGTTACCAGGTCATTGCGCATCATGCCGCCCCAGAAGACGCTCTCAGTCAGTGCCCAGGCCGGGTCCGGCTCGCTGAACAGCCAGTAAAGGCCGATGGTCATCAGCAGGATGATGAAAGCGCCCCAAGCCGTGAACAGGCCGATCTGGCGTGGGTTATCTGGTTTGACGGCCCTCTCATAGATGAGGATCACAAAGAGCATCACCAATAAGGCGATCTCCGGCGCGAGGGCCAAAACCCAGGACAGGGTGATATTGGGACTCACTTATGCACCTCCCAGCCATCGCATGACGTTGGCTGCGACGAATTGAATCACGTGTTGGGCCGAATCGACAACCGTACCGCCGAATTCGGCCGCCTGCTTGGCCGTGTCGATGCGTACGCTGACCGGTTCCATACCGGATTGGATGATGGGCGCGATTACCGCCGGGAACACACCGATGACGATCAGAATGATGGCGAAGCCGATCAGGGTGAGTTTGTCAATACCCAACAACGGCCGCATGTCGTGCCATTTCTCGCCCTCATACTCGCCAAAGAATACGGAGTGGATGGCTCGCAGGATATAGGCTGCGGTGATGACAATACCCAGGATCGCCAGAATGGCAACGATCTGGTAGTAGTTGGAAGGGTTGAGGCCAAGAACACCCTCGAGGTTGATATTGCCACCTTGCCACACGCCTAGAAAGATGGGGAACTCGGCGATGAAGCCGGAGAGGCCGGGCATACCCATCGAGACCAGACCGCCGATAATGAAGGCCACCACCGTCCAGGGCAGCGCCCGGCGCATACCCTGCAATTCGTCCATGTCGCGGGTATGGGCCCTGTCGTAAATCATGCCGACGACGGAGAAGAACAGAGCAGTCATGACGCCGTGGCTGACCATCTGGATGCCCGCGCCGGTGAAGCCGACCAGCGTCATGGCCGCGAAGCCCATCGTCACCAGCCCCATATGACTGACGCTGGAGTACCCGATCAGGTACTTCATATCCTTTTGCCGCATGGCGATAAACGAACCGTAGAGGACGTTGACCAGCGTTAATAGCAGGATGAGCGGCATCCAATAAACCGCGCCTTCGGGCAGAAGCTGGATGCCGACACGCATCGAGGCATAGGCGCCGAGCTTCATCAAGACACCGGCATGGATCATGGAGACGGCCGTCGGCGCAGCCACATGGCCGTCGGGCGACCAGTTGTGGAACGGCCACAAACCGGCCAGCACGCCAAAGCCCAGGAAAAGCGGCATGAAGACGAGCAACTGGATGTTGAACGGGAAATCAGCCTCCGACCACACGCGCAGATCAAACGTCCGCAGGGCTTCGCCGCCTTCGACCGGCGTGAAATAGAGAACCAGGAAGGCGATGAAGGAGATGAAGCTGCCGATGAGTAAATAGAGGGTCAGCTTCATGGCCGCGTATTCGCGTGTCACCTTCCAGCCCCAAACGACGATGAGCACATACATGGGCAACACCGCCAATTCGTAGAAGAAGAAGAGGAGGAAGGCATCGACGGCTACGAAAACACCTTGCACGCCGGCTACCAGGAGCATGAAGAAGGCGAAGAACTCGCGCGGTCGATCTTCAATACTCCAGGAGATGAGCACGCCGCCCAGGCCGACAATGGACGTCAGCAGCACCAGCGTGGCGCTGAGGCCATCGACGCCCATAATATAGTTTAGGCCGATGCTGGGTACCCAGCGATACTCTTCGACGAACTTGAGCGTTTCGGCCCAGGGCGTGCCCGCCGGGGGAAGGTTCTGGTAGGTGGCGATGTAGACATATAGCGACAACACCAAGCCCAAAATCATGGCCCCCAGCGCCAACATGCGGGCATCTTCCCCGCGCTGCTTGGGCAGGAAGAGAATGATCACCGCGAAGATGATCGGTGAAAGTGTGATTACTGACAGATACGGGAAATCCATAACGTCCGTCCAGCTTATCAGCGTCGGCTAGCTGAAGATCTTCGTCACCGTGTCGTTGATCACCGCCAACAACCACTGCGGCCACACGCCCAAACTGAGCATGAGCGCCATCAGCGGCCAGATGACAAGGTGCTCGCGAGCCGTCATTTGCGGCAGATCAGCCCACTCCGGTTTCAGCGGACCGTGCAGCGTCTCGCCGATCCCCTTGAGGATATAGGCACCGGTCATGAGTAAACCCAGCATCGAGAGCGCCAGTTGGATCGTGAAAACGGGCCATGTTCCGCGGGCGACGAGAAATTCACCAACAAAGCCGTTCAGGCCCGGCAGGCCAAGCGAAGCCATGCTGGTGAAAATGAGAATCATGCCAAAGACGGGCAGCACTGTCCAAATGCCGCCATAGCGTTTGAGATCGCGCGTGTGAGTGCGCGAGTAAATGACGCCGACGAGGAAAAACATCCCCGCCGCTGACAGACCGTGGTTGAACATCTGCATCACCGCGCCGTTGGTGGCGATGATGGCGTCGTAGCTCAGTCCATCGGTCCGTCCCTGAAAACCATAAGCGAAAGCCATGACAGCGATGCCCAAAACAACAAAGCCCATGTGGTTGACCGACGAGTAGGCCACCAGTCGTTTGAAATCCCACTGGCCAAAGGCGGCGTAAGCGCCCAGAACGATACTGAGCATGCCCAGTGTGGCCAGGATGCCCGCCGTCAGGTGAGCTTGCTGCGGAAATAAGGGAATAACCAGCCGGATGAAGCCATAGGCGCCCAGTTTTAGCAAGACACCGGCCAGGATCATCGAGCCGGCCGTGGGCGCCTGGGTGTGGGCATCGGGCAGCCAGGTGTGGAACGGCCAAATAGGCACCTTGATGGCGAAGGCAATGACGAAAGCCCAATAGGCGATAGGCTTGACAATATCAACATTCAGCCCCGTAACAGGCAGTTGGCTGCCGGCCGGTAGATTGACCCAGGTGTTCATCAGGGTCGGGATATCGAAGCTGCCCATGCTGATGCCCATGACCTGGATGGCCAGAAGGAGGCCCAGACTGCCGGCCATGGTGTAGATCATGAATTTGAAGGAAGCGTACTCGCGGTCCTTGCCGCCCCATATCTTGATCAGGAAGTACATCGGCACGAGACCAAACTCCCAGAAGATGAAAAAGATGATCAGGTCCAGCGAGGCGAAGAGACCCAGCATGGCCGTTTCCATGAGCAGGAAAAGAAACATGTAGGTGCGTACGTTCTCTTCGATCTCGAACGAGGCCAGGATGGCCAGCGGCGTCAGGATGACGGTCAGTAACAACATCGACAGGCTAATACCGTCGACGCCAATATGAAAGCTGGAGCCGATCGCGGGGAACCAGTTGGCCATCGTCTCGTACTGGATGCCGGCATCGACCCGGTCATAGTTGAACCACATGATCAACACGAGGATCAGGGGCACAATGCTGAAGGCCAGCGCCAGCCGGCGGATGGTCCACTTGGCATCGTCGGGCATGACGAAGATGACGAGCGAAGCCACCACCGGGAAAAAGATGGTCAGGACCAGAAGATTGTTGAGAATGACGTCCATAATTTATTTGCCGTCTAATCGCGCGCCGGCGGCCTTAGAAGATACTGGCCAGCCAACCACTGTTTATCAGCAGGATAACCACCGCCAGGGCCGTGGCGATGAAGACCGAAATCAGGGCATATTCCTGTACCTTGCCGGTCTGTAGGTAACGGAACTCCCGCGCCCCAGACAGGAAAGCGTCTTTAACCTTGTCTACACCGCCGCTGATGACGACTTCCTCGAAGCGTTTGAGGTAGCCGCCGGTGGTGTAGAAA
>Ga0114939_10001324_pt1 | contig 19573 bp, 16 predicted proteins | sample AshMeaCrysSpring_FD_87196 | JGI IMG/M metagenome (GOLD analysis project Ga0114939, IMG submission 87196) | Groundwater microbial communities from Big Spring, Nevada to study Microbial Dark Matter (Phase II) - Ash Meadows Crystal Spring | ecosystem: Environmental > Aquatic > Deep subsurface >...
CATGAACCGTTGGGACCTGATTGTCATCGGCGCCGGCGCAGTCGGCAGTGCGGCGCTGCGGGCGGCGAGCGAAGCCGGCGCCCGCGTGCTGGGTCTCGAGCAGTTCGAGCCCGCGAACACGCGCGGGTCGAGCCACGGTCATTCGCGCATCTTTCGTCACGCCTACTTCGAGCACCCGGATTACGTGCCGCTGTTGCGATACTCGACGGCGCGTCTCGAGGCGCTGGAGCGCGAGTCGGGTACTGCACTGCTGCATCGCTGCGGGATGCTTGCGGCCGGGCCGCGCGACTGCGCGATCGTACGTGGCACGCTCGATTCGGCGCAGCGCTGGGGGCTGGCGGTGGAGGCACTCGAGGACGATGCGCTCGCCGCGCGCTTCCCATGGTTTGCGTTCCCGCGCGGCACGGTCGCGTCCTTCGAGTCGAACGCCGGCCTGCTGCGGCCCGAGGCGACAGTGAATGCCGCCGTCAGAGCTGCCGTCACGCGCGGCGCCGAACTGCGCCTCGATGTCCGCGTGCGCAGAGTCGCGGAGGACGCGAGTGGCGTGACAGTCGAGACGGACGGCGCTGGCGAACGCGCTTCGGCCGTGATCGTCGCCGCGGGACCGTGGACTGCGAAGCTGCTGCCCGAGCTCGCGCCGCTGCTGCGCGTCACGCGCCAGGTGCAGGCATGGCTCGCGCCGCAATCGGGAATCGACGTGCGGGCGATGCCCTGCTGGATCTACGACCGCGGCCCGCAGCGCCGCGCGATCTACGGCCTGGCACCCGACCCGCTCGCGGCCGACGAGGCGCCAGGCGCGCGCACCCCCGCACGCCATCCAAAGGTCGGGCTGCACGGCTCGAGCGAGATCGTGGATCCCGACGTCGGTGCGGCAGCTGTCACTCGCGTCGACGTCGAACGACTGCTGGATGCGTGCCGCGAGGTAACGCCTGCGCTGGCCGGCGAGGTCACCGCGACTGGGACCTGCCTCTACACCATGTCCCCCGATGAGAATTTCCTCGTTGGGACACGCGCCGGGAGCCGGCGCACGCATTTCGCGGCGGGACTCTCGGGCCACGGCTTCAAGCTCGCGCCTGCGCTCGGCGACGGGCTGGTCGAGATGGCGCTTCGGGGGCGAACGGATCTTCCTTTCGGTTTTCTTTCGCCGCAACGCTTCACCTGAGAACTGCCTTCCAGGCCGGAATCGCTCGCAGCGCGGCGTATCCGTGGCGGGAGCCGAACGCGCGCAATCGCTTCACCGTCATGGGTCCGCCAGGCAGTCATGTATCGGCGTTCGACGGCGTGATCGCATAATCGACCAGTCCGCACTTCATCACCTGCGCACCGTGACTTCCAGCACGTCCCTCCGCCGCGTCGCCCTTGCAGTCCTGCTGGTCACGTCTCAGACGCTGGTGGGCTCTGCCGCGTACGCGGCCCGCAACGATGCGCCGCTCGCGCAAGCCGCGCTCGAGACCGAACCCGTCGCCTCACGCGGCGACGCCGCGGACGATCCGGCGATATGGGTCAACCCGGCAGATCCTGCGGTGTCGCTGGTAATCGGCACCGACAAGTCTCGCGGGCTCAACGTCTATCGCCTCGACGGCACACTGGTGCAGTCGCTCCCCGACGGACGCATGAACAACGTCGACCTGCGCGACGGCTTCGCGCTCGGCGAGCGTCGCGTCACGGTAGTCGCGGCCAGCGATCGCGACCGCGATGCGGTTGCACTGTACCTTGTCGCGCCCGACACGCAGACACTCGTGGGCATCGGGGACGGCGTGCTCGCCACCGGCCTCACACGGATCTACGGGCTCTGCATGTACGCGGAGCCTGCGAGCGGGCGTCAGTTCGTGTTCGTGAACGACAAGGACGGGCGCTACCAGCAGCACGAGCTGGAGGCGCGCCCGGGCGGACGGATCGGACTGCGACTGGTGCGCGAGTTCCGGCTCGCGAGGCAGCCCGAGGGTTGTGCTGCCGACGACGAGCTCGGCTGGCTGTACGTTGGCGAGGAGGCCACGGGTTTCTATCGCCTGTCGGCCGCACCGGATGCGGCCGTGACGCTCGATCGCGTGGATCGTACCGGCAGCGGCCGGCTGGTCGCCGACGTCGAGGGCATCAGCATCTACCGCGCGAGCGGCGGAGAAGGTTACCTCCTTGTCTCCAGCCAGGGCGACGACGCCTACGCGGTGTACCGGCGCCGCCCGCCGAACGAGTACGTCGGACGGTTCCGAATCGGCGACGGCGCAGTGGACGGCGTCACGAGCACGGACGGAATCGACGTCACGAGCCGGCCGTTGCCCGCGCCGTTCACGGAGGGCCTGCTCGTCGTGCAGGACGACCGCAACACGAGCCCGCGGGCCCCCCAGAACTTCAAGCTCGTGCCGTGGAACGAGGTTCGTCGCGCGCTGGCGCTCGATCGCTGACGATCGGCGCGATGTCAGCGTAACCATGACCCTTGCTCGAATAGCCTGAACGACCCTTCGACCCTTCGCCTCCCGGTCTTTTGCCCGTAACATCGCGCCCAGCCGTGCCGGGGGACAGTTGAACACGCTCGCGGGTTTCGTCAGAGGCATCGACGCACTCAACGACTGGCTCGGGCGCACGGTCGCGTGGCTGACCATGGGCTGCGTGCTCACCTGCTTCGCAGTGGTCGTGCTGCGCTACGCCTTCGGTCTAGGCTTTCCCTGGATGCAGGAGCTCTATGTCTGGCAGCATGCCACGGTGTTCATGGCGGGCGCCGGCTACACGATGCTGCATCGCGGCCACGTCAACGTCGACGTGCTCTACGGCCGGATGAGCCCGCGGCGACGCGCGTGGGTGGACATCCTCGGCACACTGATGTTCCTGTTCCCGTGGCTCGCGATCTTGGCGGTCACCTCGGCGCCCTTCGTGCTGTCGTCCTGGGAGATCCGCGAGCCGTCGAGCACCGCCGGCGGCATGCCGGGGCTCTATTTCCTCAAGTCGCTGCTGTGGGTGTTCTGCGCGGTGCTGTTCCTGCAGGGCCTCGCGCTGATCGCGCGGCGCGCGTTGTTCCTCGCCGGGCACGGGCTGCAAGACCACGACGAGGACCTGGTGACCGATGAGCGGATCTAGCCCAGGGCCCGGGACCGCAGCGCGATGAACACCGTGCTGATCGGCGAGATCCTCTCAGTCGCGATGTTCCTCACGACCATCGGCGCGGTGCTGATCGGCTACCCGGTCGCATTTACGCTCGCCGGCGTGGGACTCATGTTCGCGACGCTCGGCATGGCCCTCGGCGTGTTCGACGTTGCGATCCTCTCGGCACTGGTGGGCCGCTACTTCGGCACGATGACCAACGAGACGCTGGTCGCCGTGCCGCTGTTCGTGTTCATGGGTGTGATGCTCGAGCGCTCGAAGATCGCCGAGGCACTGCTCACCACCATGGGCGAGCTGTTCGGCGCGCTGCGCGGCGGGCTCGGCTACTCCGTGGTGATCGTGGGCGCGCTGCTCGCGGCCTCGACCGGCATCGTCGGCGCCACGGTGGTGACCATGGGCCTGCTGTCCCTGCCGGCGATGATGCGCGCGGGTTACGACCCGAAGCTCGCGGCGGGCACGATCTGCGCCGCGGGCACGCTCGGGCAGATCATCCCGCCCTCGACCGTGCTGATCTTCGTGGGCGACATCCTGCAGGGCGCGAACCAGCGGGCGCAGCTCGAGCTCGGCAATCTCGCGCCCGAGCCGATCTCGGTGGGCCAGCTGTTCGCCGGCGCGATGCTGCCGGGCCTCGTGCTGGTGGGGCTGTACCTCGCGTGGATCCTCGCGAAGTCGATCTTCGATCCGAAGTCCTGCCCGCCGATCGAGATGAGCGACGCGCAGCGCGCCGGGCTCGCCGGGCGGGTGCTGCGCGCCCTGCTCCCGCCGCTGCTGCTGATCCTCGCGGTGCTGGGCTCGATCCTCGCCGGCATCGCGACGCCGACCGAATCGGCCTCCGTTGGCGCGGTGGGCGCGATGCTGCTCGCCGGCGTCAAGAACCGCTTCGACCGCAAGGTCCTGCACGAGGTGATGCGCACGACCTTGAGCATCACTTCGATGGTGTTCGTGATCCTGCTCGGCGCGAGCGTGTTCAGCCTCGTGTTCCGCGGGCTCGGCGGCGAACACCTCGTGCACGACGCGCTCGCCTCCATGCCGGGCGGCGTGTTCGGCGCGGTGTTCGCGGTGATGCTCGTGATCTTCGTGCTCGGGTTCTTCCTCGATACCTTCGAGATCATCTTCATCGTCGTGCCGATCGCGGCGCCGTCACTGATCAAGCTCGGCGTGGACCCGGTCTGGCTCGGCGTGATGATCGGCGTGAACCTCCAGACCAGCTTCCTCACGCCGCCCTTCGGTTTCGCACTGTTCTACCTGCGTGGCGTCGCGGGCAAGCTGCTGCGGACTGCCGAGATCTACCGCGGCGTGGTGCCGTTCGTCGGACTGCAGGCAATTGGACTGGCGTTGCTCTGGGCGGCGCCCGGACTCGCCACGAAGCTGCCGGACAGGTTGTTCGCCGCGGAGTCGCGGCTGTCCATCGATGACTCCGGGCCGGCACCACGCGCGGCGGGCTCGGGCTCACCGGTCGGCGATGACTTCAACGGGCTGCTCGAGGAGCCTGCGGCCGGAGGCCAGCGTCCCTATCTCGACGATTTCGAGGATCTCCTGCCACAAGAGCCCGTCGAATGAGAAGCGTGCATCTCCACGCGAATCGGTACCTGCTGCCCGGCGCGATTGCGGCACTCGCCATCGCCATTGCCGCGGGTCCCGCCGGCGCGGCGGAGATGCCTCCGGAGCGCATCTACCTCAACGCCCGCGTCTGGACCGGCGACCCGGCGCAGCCCGCGGCCGAAGCCTTCGCGGTGCGTGGCGACCGCTTCATTGCGGTGGGCCCCGCTCCCGCGATCGAAGCACTTGCCGGCACTGCAACCGAGATCGTCGATCTCGAAGGTCGCCGCGTGGTGCCTGGATTCAACGACGCGCATTGGCACCTGCCGGCACGCAAGGACGCGAGGCTCGACAACGCCGGATCGGTCGCAGTGATCCAGCAGCGACTGAAGGACTACGCGGCGACGTTGCCCGCGGAGTCGTGGGTGACTGGCCGCGGCTGGATGCCACCCGACTTCCCCGGCAACACCGCGCACAAGCGCTACCTCGACCAGGTCTTTCCCGGCCGTCCCGTGGTGATCCGCGACCGCGACGGGCACCAGGCGCTCGCGAACGCGCGGGCGCTGCAGCTGGCGAAGATCACCCGCGACACGCCCGATCCCGCCGACGGCATCATCGTGCGCGACGCGAGTGGCGAACCGACGGGGCTGCTCAAGGAAAGTGCAGTCAGCCTCGTGCGCGATCTGCTGCCCGCCCTTACGACCGAAGACACCTACCAGCTGCTGATCGGCGAAGTCACCGAAGCCGCGTCGCTCGGCCTGACGTCCCTGCAGGACGCCACCGAGGGCGGGCTCAACGACAACGAGCGCGCCGCAGTCACGCGCGCGATCGCCGCGGGCCGGCTCCCGGTGCGCTACCGCTCGGCCGTGCCGTTCGACGAGCAGCCGGAGCGCCGGCAGCTGAGGCGCTACGTCGAGGCATGCGAGGCCGCGCGCGGCAGCCTGCACGCCTGCGGGTTCGCCAAGCTGATCCTCGACGGCACCGTGGACGCGAAGACGGCTGTGATGCTCGAGCCCTATGTCGGCGGCGGTAACGGCCTCGCCTTCCTGTCCCAGGAGCAGCTCGAGCGGGCGGTCACGGCCTACGACCGTGCGGGACTGCAGGTCGAGATCCACGCGATCGGCGACGGCGCGATCCGCATGGCGCTCGACGCGTTCGAGCACGCCGCAAGGACGAACGGCACGAGCGGCCGACGCCACCGCATCGAGCACCTCGAGGTGCCGGCATCCGCCGACCTGCCGCGTTTCCGCCAGCTCGGCGTGATCGCCTCGACACAGGCGATTTTCGCAACACCCGACGCGGGCACGCTCGAGAACTACGCACCGCTGGTCGGCCCCGAGCGCGCGGCGCGCGCGCAGCCCTTCCGCCTGTTCGACGAGGCCGGCGCCGTACAGGCCTTTGGCAGCGACTATCCCGTCTACCCGATGGATCCGCTGCTCGGCATCTACACCGCGGTCACGCGCCAGACCCGCGCCGGCACGCCCGCGGGCGGCTGGTATCCGCAGAACCGCATCGGCGTGGAAGCGGCACTCACGCACTACACGCGCGATGCCGCGTACGCGGAGTTCGAAGAGGCCGTGAAGGGCACGATCTCCCCCGGGAAGTACGCTGACTTCGTCGTGCTGTCGCGCGACATCCTTGCGATTCCTTCCGCCGAGCTGAGGGAAACGCGCGTGCTGCTCACGGTGATGGGCGGGCGCGAGACCTGGCGCGCCGCCAGCACCGAGTAGTCCGACTCAGGCCCTGAGCTTGAACTCGAACGGCAACCGCCTCGCGTTGAGATAGGCCTGCTCGCCGATGCGCGTCCACGGCATGATCTCGCGACGGAAGGCGAGGAAGTCCTCGATGATCCGGCGCACGATGCGGTTGGGAGAGGCGTCGGCCGCGTAGATCTCGTTCAATACCTCGTTCGACTTCTGACCGCAGGCCATCAGCGCGTCTTCGGGGAACGGACGGACGATCACGCCGTGATCATTGACGAGCGCGCGCAGGGCCGGACCGGACCGCGCGTTGTACTCGGCGAGCATGTCTCGCGTCGCGGCGTCGGCCGCAGTGCGCACGATTGCCTGCAGTTCCGGCGTCAGCGAGCGCCAGGCCTGCTCGTTGATCATGAGCTGCAGGTTCGGGCCCGGCTCGTGGTAGCCCGGCGCGTAGTAGTAGCGGCACACCTGGTAGAAGCCCAGGGCGAGGTCGTTATACGGGCCGATCCACTCGGCGGCATCGATGGCGCCCGACTGCAGGGCCGGGAAGATCTCGCCGCCCGGCAGGTTCACGGGCGTGACGCCGAGCTTGGCGAGCACGCGGCCCTGGTTGCCGGGCGCGCGGAACTTGAGGCCCCTCAGATCCTCGACCGAGCGGATCTCCTTGCGGAACCAGCCGAGCATCTGAGTGCCCGTGCTGCCCGCGTGGAACGCGCGGATGCCGAACGGCGCATAGAGCTCGTCCCAGAGCTTCTGGCCGTTGCCGTACTTCACCCAGGCGTCCATCTCGTTCGCGGTGAACCCGAACGGGAACGCGGTGAAGAACGGCGCGCCCTCGGACTTGCCGGTGTGGTAGTAGGCCGCGTCGTGGCCGAGCTGCGCCGTGCCGTTGGCCACCGCGCCGAAGCACTCGAGCGCCGGCACCAGCTCGCCCGCCGCATAGACCTTGATCGCGAGACGGCCACCGCTCATGGCCGTGATGTTGGCCGCGAGGCGCTCGGCGCCGGCACCGAGCCCCGGCAGGCCCTTCGGCCAGCTCGTGACCATGCGCCACTCCATCAGGCCCTTCGAGATAGCTGGCGCGGCGACGGCTGCACCGCCGGCCAGGACTGCGGCCTTCAGGAGTGATCTGCGCTTCACGCGTGGCTCCAAGGTTGGCGACTCGATGGCTTCGGCTGCGACAAGATAGCGTTCGTCGACGCGACGCGCGACACATGTCCGCTCAAGCGGCCGGTTCAACCAGCATCGCTGCCAGCAGCTCGCGCGCAAGCCTGGCGGCGACGGTCGCAGACAGGCCGTCGATGTCGCAGTCGGGATTGAGTTCCACGACATCGCCGCCCACGAGCCGCGGCGCGCGGACTGCGGCGAGCACATCCAGCACCTGGCGGACCGTGAGCCCGCCCGGTTCCCGATGCGAAACGCCCGGTGCGAACGCCGGGTCCAGCGCGTCGAGGTCGATGGAAACATAGAGCGGGGAGCGAAAGCGCAGCGGCTTCATCTGCCCCACTTCCCAGGCACGCCAGGTCTCGACTCCGTGACGGCGCGTCATCTCCGCCTGCACCGGTGCATAGCTGCGAATGCCCACCTGCACCAGCCGGTCGATCAGGCCGTCCGCGAGACTGCGCGCGAAGGGACAGGCGTGCGAATAGCGGTTGCCGTCCAGCTCCGGGTAGAGATCCGGGTGGGCATCGAAGTGCAGCACGCCCAGCGGACCGTGGACGACCGCGATCGCGCGCAACACCGGGTAGGTCACGGCGTGATCGCCGCCGAGAACGACGAGGCGCGGCGTGACCGCGAGCGCCTTCGCGACGCCCCGCTCGATCTGCTCGATCGGCTTTCGGGAAGCCGCCTTGGGCGAGACGCGCAGATCGCCGTGGTCAATCACGCGCGCGCTCGGCCACACTTCGATGCCGCGCTCGCTCCAGGCGTTGCCGGCCTCGGACCCCATGGCCGCCCGGATCGCCCGCGGTGCCTTGCGCGGGCCGCGGCGATGACTCGAGTTCGCGTCGAACGGGACGCCGAGCAGCCCGATCGCCCTGCCTTCGGCCGCGGTCATTGTTGGTCTCCTCCTGCGGGATTCGAGCGCGAGCATATCGTGGCCTCTCGGGCGCGCGTCCGGGGCGCGGTCTGCGCTAGGCTTCCGTCTGCCACGCGCCTCGCAGATGCGTTCTCGAGGCCGGTACAGGGGATTGCATCATGCCGAATACGTCACCTGCCCGTCGCCTGTTGTGCCTGGCCACCGCATCGACGCTGTTCCTCTTGTCTCCCGCAGGGGCCGATGCCCCCGCAGCGGACGTCGGCCTCTCCGCCGATACCCAGCGTCGCATCGACCAGGCCGCCGCCGAGGTGCTCGCGAAGACCGGGGCCGCGAGCGCGTCGGTCTCGATCGTGAAGGACGGTCGCATTGCTTACGCGAAGGCCTACGGCGACGCGCGGCGCGATCCGAAGCAGCCCGCGCATGCCGCCACGCGCTACGCCATCGGCTCGATCTCGAAGCAGTTCACTGCCGCGGCGATCCTGCTCCTCGTGCAGGACGGCAAGCTGTCCCTCGACGAGCCCGTCGAGAAGCACGTCCCCGGGCTGACACGCGGTGGCGACATCACCATCCGCCAGCTGCTCTCGCACACCTCGGGCTATCAGGACTACTGGCCGCAGGACTACATGTTCCCGCTCATGACCGAGCCCGCGGCGCCCGAGCTCATCATGGATCGCTGGGCGCGCAAGCCACTCGACTACGAGCCCGGCACGAAATGGCAGTACAGCAACACCGGCTACGTGATCGCCGGCCGCATCGTGGAAAAAGCGAGCGGCCAGCCGCTGTTCGCGTTCCTGAAGCGGCGCATCTTCGAGCCGCTCGGGATGAAATCCGTGCTGGACTTCGACCGCGAGCCGCACTCTGACGGCATGGCCGAGGGCTACACGCAGTATGCGCTGGGACCGTCGCGCGTCGTGACGCCGAGCGCGCCGGGCTGGCTGTTCGGGGCGGGGCAACTGGCCATGACCGCCGAGGACCTTGCACGCTGGGATGTGTCGCTGATCAAGCGTGAATTGCTCGAGAAGGCGTCGTACCTGGCCCTCGAGACCGACACCCGGCTCGCGAACGGCGCCGGCACGCAGTACGGGCTCGGCACGGACGTGGAGATAGAGAACCACCGTCGCAAGCTGGCGCACGGCGGAGCGGTGAATGGCTTCACGTCCGACAACCTCGTCTACCCGGAGGACGGCGCGGCGATCGTGGTGCTCACCAACCAGGACGCCTCCCCGGCTCCGTCGCAGCTCTCGGGTAAGCTCGTCGAGATCATGTTCGAAGACGCGCGACCCGCTGACGTCGCTGCCGCGGCGCGCGCCCGTGCCCTCTTCGAGGGACTGCAGAAGGGCCAGCTCGATCGCAGCCAGTTCACGTCGAACGCGAATTTCTACTTCACCGACCAGGCGATCGCCGACTTCCAGTCGAGTCTCGCCCCGCTCGGCCCGCCCACGGAGTTCCGCCAGACGCGGCGCTGGCTGCGCGGCGGCATGACCGGCCGATCCTACGACGCGAAGTTCGGCGACCGCTCGCTGCGCGTGTGGACCTACGAGATGTCGGACGGGAAGCTCGAGCAGTTGCAGGTCGCGGTGAAAGAGTAGGCGCTTCAAGGACCACGTCGAAGGTCGCCCTCGCTGCGCCAGCGAACGGGCTGACGAACCACGGCGTCTGCGCGGCGATACGCGGCGGGCGACCGGCAATCCGCCGGTGCCAGCGTCTCGCTATACCCGGAGCAGGCGGTTGGCCATCCGGGAAAATCAGACTGAGGTCCGCTTCTCAGCCGAGCTGCGCCGCGACATGGTCCACCTCGTCCCCACCGCCGGGAATGACCGGCGTGCGCTCGTGGATGGCTTTCGGCTGCACGTCGAGGATGCGCTGCCCGGGCGCCGCCAGCGCCTTGCCGCCCGCCTGCCCGATCAGCATCGCCATCGGGTTCGCCTCGTACATCAACCGCAGCTTGCCGGCCGGCGCCTTTTTCGTCGGGGGATGCAGGAACACGCCGCCCTTGAGCAGGATGCGGTGCGCGTCGGCGACCATCGAGCCCACGTAACGTGACGAGTAGCCGCGTTCCTGCGCCCAGTCGAGGTAGCGCTGGTAGCCGTCGGGGAAGCTGCGGCGATTGCCTTCGTTCACCGAGTAGCTCCTGCACGTCGCCGGCTGCGACCTGATCCCGGCCGGGCTGCAGCAGCGCCGCCTGTGCGTCGCTCGCCTGCGGGTCGTGGCGCAGGATGCTGAAGATCGTGCCGACGCCGCCGCACACGTCGAGGTTCGATGAACCGTCGAGCGGGTCGAACAGCACGCAGTAGCGGTGCTCGCCGGACGGATGGTTGCGCGCGCGCGGCGCACCTTGTTGCTGATGATCATGGCCGAAATCGACATCGCCGACAGGATCCACGACAGCGTGCCCGTGGCGCCGGGGATGCGCTCACTGCACGGCAATCTCCCGGCCGCCGAGCATCACGAACGTCACCTTCTCGAGCACCGTGAGATCCTGCAGCGGATCGCCCGGCACGGCGATGATGTCGGCGAGCTTGCCCGCCTCGACCGTGCCGACCCGCTCCTGCCAGCCGAGCAGCTCTGAATTCACGCGCGTGGCGGCCTGGATGGCCTGCATCGGCGTCATGCCAGCGTCGACCAGCAGCCCGAGTTCGCGCACGCCCTGCTGCACCGGGAAGCCGACGTAGTCCGTGCCGACGGTGACGTTCACGCCCGCCTTGATTGCCCGGCCCAGGGCTGCGACGTGCTGCGCGCGGTACTTGCGCGTCAGCTCGTTCATCTTCGCCTGCGCCTCGCTGCCCGGCTGCTCGTTGAGGCAGTAATCGCCGACATAGAGCGTCGGCACGAGGTAGACACCCTTCTCTTTCATGAGCCTGATGCTCTCGTCGTCCATGAACGTGCCGTGCTCGATGGTGCGCGCGCCGGCGAGGATCGACGCTTTGATCCCAGCTGCCGAGTGTGCGTGCGCCGCGACAGGCACGCCGAGGCGCGAGGCTTCGTCGACGATCGCGGCCAGCTCGTCGGGGCTGAAGTGCGCACGGCTTTGCGCAGCGCATCCATACCGTCGACGACGAGACCGTCGGCCACCACCCGGTGCTCGGGACCGAGGAAGTTGAGGTCCCCGCCGCCACCCGTGATCGACAGGTAGTGACCAGCGCCGGTCAACCGGGGACCCGTGAACAGGCCCTCCTGGATCGCCGTGCGCACATCGAGGTGTGCGTAGGCCACATCCGCATCGCCGAGGATGCGCACCGTCGTCCATCCCGAGCGCAGCATCTGCTGCACCACGTCGAGGCCGCGTAATGCCTTGCAGCCGGACGAGCGCCGCAGGTGATCGACCTGGTAGTCGTGGGTCTTGATCAGCACGTGGGCGTGCGCGTCGATCAGGCCCGGCAGGCAGGTGTCCTGCGAGCGATCGATGACGGTGCCGGCCGAACCCGGCGCATATGCGCCAACATGAACGATGCTTCCGTCCTCGATGCGGATCGCGACATCGCGCTTCGGGGTCGCTGACCTGCCGTCGATGAGCGTGCCGCAGCGGAGCGTGGTGACGCCGCCTGCGGAGGGAACCAGCATGTCGGCCACAGGGCCGGCATGGGCAGAGCAGGCAAGGGCCAGGCACACCAGCGCCAGGCACGAATTCGTCGCACGTCGATTCATCACGCTTTTTCTCCTGCGCTGAAGCTGCTACGCGGTGACGGCTGCGGATGGGACTCACGCCCGCGGCGGACAGCGGATAGTACTTTCGAACGCCTCCGACGACCCCCGGGCGTCACAGCAGGCGTCCCTACCCTCGCGCGCGGACTCACCCCGGTCGAGGCCCAACGGCCGCCGTGGTCCGGTCGCCGCACCACTACGGGCTAGCACGGATGGTCAGCGCCGGGGTCGCCCTGCAATCTCGATGCCCATGGGATCTCGGCGACCAGGGAATCGGGTCGGGCATCTTGCTTTCGGATGCGTCCTGCTTGCCCTTTCCGGCTGCATGACGAAGCGCGCGGTCGAGGGCGCCACCTGTGGGGACGTAGAGCCCGCCATCACCGAGCCCACCACCGCACCGATCCGCGATGAGATCAACGTACTGGCCCTGTCGGCCGGCGGCCCCTGGGGAGGATTCGGCATCGGGTTCCTCGACGGGTGGTCGAAGGTCGCCGCCACGACCGGCCGTGCCCGGCCGCGTTTCGACATCGCGATCGGCGTTTCGACCGGTGCGGTCTTCGTGACCCACGCCTTCCTCGGCACCGACTACGACCCTGTGATCCGCCAGCAACTGTTCACGCTCTCGACCTCCACCGTCTACCACCGCAGACCGATACTTGCCTCGCTGGCCGGCGACTCGGTGGCGACCACCAGCCCGCTTCGCAAGCGACTCGAGGCGGTGATCACGCCTGAGATCCTCGACCGCGTCGCTGACGCGTGGCTCACGGAGGGCCGCCGGCTGGCCGTGATCGCGGTGGACATGGACTGTGGCAGGCCGATGCTGCTCGACCTCTCGGCCGTGGCGCTGGCGCGCGATCGCCCTGGCCGCGTCGCGCGCTACATCAGTTACCTGATGGCCTCCTCGGCCAGTCCGGTCGCATTCCCCCCGGAGTTCGTGGACGGTCGCATGCTGGTGGACGGCGCACTGCGCCAGCACATACCGTTCCCGAGCCAGGTGGCCGAGCTGATGGCCGGTCGCGAGCGGGCGGGCCAGCGCGTCAACCTCTACGTCATCGTCAATAGCCCGCGCATCGCCATCCCGCAGTGCGTTACCGACCACGTGCTGCTCGTGGCGCTGCGAACCAGCGACGTCTGGACCGGTGAGCGTGCCAACGACTCGCTGGCGCTCGCGCTGACCGACGCCGCGCGGCGTGGCTGGAAGGCGCAGTACGTCACGCCGGACGGGGACCTCTGCCAGCCCGTGCCGCCCCCGGAGGACTACTTCAACTCGGCGTTCATGCGCTGCCAGTACGATTACGGCCGCCGACTCGCCCTGCAGCCAGTGTCGCCCTGGCAGGACCGAGTCGATTCACTGCCGCCGTTCGAGCTGAAGCCCGTCACGCAGCGCCATCCGTGCGCGAAGTGAGGCAGCGCAGGTGACCGCCGCGACGCCACCGACCCTGCCGGTCCGCGAGGCAGCGCCGGACGGCAGGCGCGCGGATCGCTACCCGCGGGCGCTGCTGGCCGCCTTCGCCGTCGTGTTCGCCGCACTCGCGGTCGCGCCCTGGTACCGGCAGGACTGGCTGCTGGAGAACCTGCTGGTGCTCGTCGCGGTGCCGTTGCTGGCGCTCAACCACCGTCGCCTGCCGCTGTCGAATTTCGCCTACACCTGCCTGTTCGCGTTCTTCGTGCTGCACGAGATCGGCGCGCACTACACCTACAGCGAGGTGCCGTGGCGCGGGTGGCTGGCCGCGCTCGGCGTCGAGGGTGAACCCGGCGTGCCGGGGCGCAATCACTACGACCGCCTGGTGCACTTCTGCTACGGCCTGCTCGTGATGCCCGCGGCCTGGGAGGTGCTCCACGCTAGGACCACGCCGCGCGGAATGTGGCGTTATCTGCTGCCGGTGCTCTTCATCCTGTCGCATTCGACGATCTACGAGCTGATCGAATGGGCGGCGGCGAGCGTGTTCGGCGGCGACCTCGGCGTGGCCTACCTCGGTACACAGGGCGACCAATGGGACGCCCAGAAGGACATGGCGCTCGCCGCGCTTGGCGCAGTGCTGGGGCTCGGCGTCGTCCTGTTGCGCGAACGGTGGCGCTCACGCACCGGCCGGCCGGGCGGCTCAACCTAATGAACCCCGCGGCGCCCGCGGGTGCTCGGCGCCCGCTCCGCCCGCGGTGTGCCGCAGGTGCGATGCAGACGCGCTGGCGCATTTCGTCCGCGTTGCTGGCGGGGCGACCTGAGCTGCACGCGGCCTGCCTGCTCTGCGCTTTCGTCTGGCACCGCGCCGAGTAGAATTCGCCAATTTCGCTCGCATCACCTGACGGGGGACTCGCATGCAGATGCTCCAACGGGCCGCGCTCGGCCTCGCCCTGTTGCTCGCCGGATCCGCAGCCCATGCGTTGACGGCGGCCGAACTGGTTGACCGGAACGTGGAAGCCAAGGGCGGCGCGGCCGCCCTGCAGTCCGTCAGGTCGCTGCGGCGCGAGGGCAAGCTGATCGTCAACGGCGGGCAATACGTCATGAACCTCGTCGAGACCAAGCAACGGCCCGAGTCGGTCCGTACGGAAGTCAGCCTGCAGGGTCTGTCGAAGGTGCAGGCGTACGACGGCAAGGAAGGCTGGCGCATCGACCCGTTCGGCGGGCGCAAGGACCCCGAGCGCATGCCGGCCGACGACGTCAGGGAATATGCGGAGGACGCGTCGATCGACGGCGTGCTTGCGGACGCCAGGGCCGCGGGCAGCAGCATCGAGTACCTCGGCACCGAGGACATCGACGGCACGCAGGCGCACAAGCTCAAGGTCGTGCGCAAGGACGGCGGCGTGCAGTACGTCTACCTCGATCCGGATTACTTCCTCGAGATCCGGGTCGAAAGCCAGCGCACGGTGCGCGGCGTGAAGCGGACGGCGATCACCGATTACGGCAACTACGAGAAGGTCGGCGGCGTGTTCTGGCCACTGTCGATCGAGTCCGGCATCAAGGGCGGTGGCACTCCGGCCAAGTACGAGTACGACTCTGCGGTCGTCAATCCCGAGCTGGCCGCCGACTATTTCTCTTTCCCCGCCGCGCTGAACAAGTAAGGACCTGTCGACCATGAAACCACTGCGCACCTTAATGGTCGCGGCCGCGTGCGTGCCGTGCCTGTCGATTGCAGCCGCGCCGCGGGACACCGCGCCGGTGTTCGACTCCGCCATCATTTCCGGCCTCGGCGTTCGCAACATCGGTTCGGCGGCGATGAGCGGCCGCATCGCGTCGCTCGACGCGGCGACGCTGCCCGACGGCAAGCTGATGGTCTGGGTCGGCGCCGCCAGTGGCGGCGTGTGGAAGTCGCTCGACGGCGGCACCACGTTCACGCCGGTGTTCGACGACCAGCCGGTACAGTCCGTCGGCGCGGTCGAAATCGACCGGCGCAACACCGACACGGTCTGGGTCGGCACCGGCGAGGCCTGGACGCGCAACAGCGTGTCGATCGGCGACGGCATCTACAAGACCGTCGACGGCGGCGACACGTGGCACAACCTCGGCCTCGGCGGTTCGGAACGCATTGCCGATATCCGCATCGATCCGCGTGCAAGCGACACCGTGTTCGCCTGCGTGACGGGACGGCTGTGGAGCGACTCCACCGAGCGCGGCGTCTACCGGACTACGGATGGCGGCAGGACCTGGCAGCACGTGCTCAAGGGCCCGAACGCGTCAACCGGCTGCGCCAGCCTGAGCATGGACGAGAAGAACCCCGACGTGCTCTTCGCGGCGCTGTGGGACTTCCGCCGCAAGGGATGGACGTTCCGCTCCGGCGGCGAATCGCCGACTGCAGCGTCGGGCAGTGCGCTGATGGTCACGCGCGACCGTGGCCGGACCTGGGCGGAGATCACCCCGGAGACGAACAAGGGTTTCGCGACCAAGCCCTACGGGCGCATCGCGGTCAACGTCGCGCCGAGCGATTCGCGGCGCATCTACGCGGCGGTCGAATCGACGCAGAGTGGCCTGTACGTCAGCGAGGACGGCGGCGCCACCTGGGAAGCGCGCGACCGCAGCCAATGGATGGTCTGGCGGCCATTCTACTTCTCGCGGATGACCGTCGACCCGAACAACGCCGACCGCATCTTCAAGGACAACGGCAACCTGATCCTCTCCGAGGATGCGGGCCGCAGCTTCAGCGTCGTGGGTGGCTTCCAAGGCATGCATGGCGACATCCACGACGTCTGGGTGAACCCGCGAAACTCGAAGCACGTGGTCTCGGGCGACGACGGCGGCCTGTGGCAGAGCCACGACGGCGGCAGCAAGTGGTGGAAGGGCGAGAACCTGCCGCTTTCGCAGTTCTACCACGTGAGCGTGGACGACGAGGATCCGTACCACGTCTACGGCGGCCTGCAGGACAACAGCAGCTGGATCGGCGATTCGGCCTATCCAGGCGGCATCACCAATGGCCGCTGGGAGAACATGTACGGCGGCGACGGCTTCTGGATGTTCTCCGATCCGGCCGACCCGGACTACCTCTACGCCGAATACCAGGGCGGGTTCCTCAGCCGCGTGAACAAGCTTACGCACGAGGCTCGCGACATCCAGCCCAAGGCGCGTGGCGGCGAAAAGTTGCGCTTCAACTGGAACACGCCGCTGCACCTCTCGCCCCACGAGAAGGGCACGCTCTACATGGGCAGCCAGTTCCTGTTCCGGACGCGCGACCACGGCCAGACCTGGGACCGCATCTCGCCCGACCTGACGACGAACGACCCGCAGAAGCAGCGCCAGGAAGAGACCGGCGGCATCACGGTCGACAACTCCGCAGCCGAGATGCACACGACGATCTACTCGATCAGCGAGTCACCGCGGGCCGCCGGCACGATCTGGGTCGGCACCGACGACGGCAACGTGCAGGTCACGCGCGATGGCGGCAAGACCTGGACCAACGTGACCGGCAACCTCGAGGGCCTGCCACCGGCGAGCTGGGTCAGCTGGGTCGAAGCGAGTCGCCACGATGCAGCCACCGCCTACGCCGCTTTCGACCGCCACACGTTCGGCGATCACGCGCCGTGGCTCTACGTCACTCGCGACTACGGCAGGACCTGGCAGCCGCTCGTGACGCCGAAGGACACGCGCGGTGTTCGCGGTTATGCCCACGTGATCAAGGAAGACCTGCAGGCGCCGAACCTGCTGTTCCTCGGCACGGAGTTCGGACTCTGGATCTCGATCGACGGCGGCAAGGCGTGGGCGGCCTTCAAGGGCGACGACTTCCCTGCGGTCGCGGTGCGCGACCTCGCGCTGCAGCCACGCGACAACGACCTGGTGATCGGCACGCACGGCCGCGGCATCTGGATCATCGACGACATCACTCCGCTGCGCTCGCTGAGCGCGGAGTTGCTGGCGAAGGAAGCGGCGTTCGTCGGCGCCCGCCCGACGCAGCAACGCATCAGCGGCCCGGGCGGCTGGGCCAACGGCTCGGCGGTGTTCGTCGGCAAGAATCCCGCCGACGGGGCCGTGATCACCTACTACCAGCGTAAGCGACACCTGTTCGGCAAGCAGAAGCTCGAGATCCTCGACGCCAGCGGCCGGGTGGTCGACGAACTGCCGGCCAGCAAGCGCCGCGGGCTCAATCGCGTCGCCTGGTCGATGCGTGAAAAGCCGCCGCGCGTCCCACCGGCGGTGCAGCTCGCATACGCCGGCACCCAGGGCCCGCGCGTGTTGCCGGGCACGTACACCGCGCGCCTGACCAAGGGCACCGAAGTCTACGAGGCGCCGTTCGAGGTAAAGCTCGACGACCGCGCGGCCTTCACGGTGGCCGACCGCAAGCTGCAGTACGACGCGGCGATGCGGGTGCGACGGCTGTTCGGCGAAGAGACGGCCGTGCTCGAACGTATCGGGCAGATGCGCTCGAAAGTCGCGGCGGCCGGCGCCAATGCGGCGGTCGACGCAACGACCCGGTCCATGCTGTCCGCCTTCGACGCCAGGCTGGACGAGGTCCGCAAGCGCATCGTCGCGACCAAGGAAGGCGGTGCAATCACGGGTGAGGAACGGCTGCGCGAGCACACCGACCAGCTCTACGGCGCGATCATGAGCTACGAAGGCGCGCCGGCTGAGTACCAGATCGAGCGCATTGCCGTGCTCGAGGCCGAACTGGCCGATGTCGAACAGCAGTTCGAGAACTTGTTGTCGACGGACCTGCCGGGCTTGAACCGGGCGCTGCAGGGCGTGGGCGTGGAGCCGCTCGCATCGCCGGCCAGGGTGCCGGCGATGGCCGACGCGGGAGTCAGTTCCGCGAACGCGCGCTGGCTGGAGACGCGCAGTCGCCAGGACAAGAAACAGATGTTCCACAGCCTGCCGCAAGGCCCTGTGGACCTGCGGTAGGCACGACAATGGTTACGGACCTGTGCGGGCAGCGGGTCTGCGGGCCTGCTACTTCTTGATCTTCGTGATCTTGTTGCCCTGCAGCCCGACCCCGGCCATCAATCCCTGCTGCTTGAATACGAGGGCGTAGATTTCCTCGGTCAGACTGCTGGTCGTGATGTTCTTGGCCATGCCGGAATCGATGACCACGAGGCTCGGGCCGACGCCGACCTCGAATCCCTCCGTGGATTCAAGGGACTTCAGCGCCTTCTCCGTCATGAAGAACATCGCGTAGCCGAACTGCTGCGCGCCGGCCTGCAGTCCGTAGGAGGCGCCGGCCGTGTTGTAGTAGCCGACTGCCTTGCCGCCGCGCCAGAGCACGCCTTCGCCGAACTGGCCGCCAATCCCGAGGCCGACCTTGGTGATGCTGGGGAACACAAGCACCGCGACGGCCTTTGAATTCAGCGTCTTGGCTGCCGGGACCGTCGCGACCAGCTTGTCCAGCGCCTTCTTCGACGCGGCTTCGAGTTCGGACTTCGATGCCGCGAGCGCCGGGGCGGATGTGCCGATGGACAGAGCAAGAGCGAATGCGGTGATGAGGGCTCGGCGAGACAAAAGGCTCATGGCGGCTCCTCGATTGGGTCCATGGAATCAGACCGAAGTGCGTGGCACCGATTGCTAGCGAAGAACGCCGGGGTCGGCAGCGGAAAGCTGAGCCCCGGCGTCCGCCTGTCAGGCTTCGTACTTGAACGACAGTGAAACCCGCGCCCGATACGCGACGACCTTCCCGCCCTCGACCTTCATGTCGAGCTTGCTGACTTCCGCAACGCGCAGGTCGCGGAGCGATCCGGCGGCCGTTTCCACTGCGCGCTTCGCCGCGTCCTCCCAGGACACGGCGCTCGTGCCGATAATCTCTGTCACGCGGTATACGCCGCTGTCGGACTTCTTCTTTGCCATGTTGATCTCTCCCCTCTAATCGAAGTACGGATCGCCGGACGGGTGTCCGGGTGCTGGCATCATACGCCCGGCCGCGAGCGGCACGGACTGTGCCCAGCGAACTCGTCCGAGGCGAGCACACGCACGTCGTCTCGGATGCGCGCGGCGTGACCGGCCCTGCCATCGGCGGCGCAGCGCGCTCAATTCCCCGGCGTGTACCAGATCGGCGAGCTCCACGCCCGCTCCTGCGTGACCATCGGCACGTCGGCCGACATCTTCACCTTGAAGTACGCCGCGTCGTATGCCGTCCATCGCGGAGTC
>Ga0114939_10001325_pt1 | contig 19563 bp, 20 predicted proteins | sample AshMeaCrysSpring_FD_87196 | JGI IMG/M metagenome (GOLD analysis project Ga0114939, IMG submission 87196) | Groundwater microbial communities from Big Spring, Nevada to study Microbial Dark Matter (Phase II) - Ash Meadows Crystal Spring | ecosystem: Environmental > Aquatic > Deep subsurface >...
CGGCCTGCAGGGCTGAGCCCGCGCGAGCCTGAGCCCACTGCGGGCTCGGGCCCGGCTGGCGAAGGGTTGCGCGTGTCTCGCACGCGCAGCGCGGCCTGCAGGGCCGAGCCCGGCGCCTAGAATTCCGGCTGATCGCTGCCCGTAGCTCAACCGGATAGAGCAGCTGCCTTCTAAGCAGCAGGTCGGGGGTTCGAGTCCCTCCGGGCAGGCCAGCGAGAGGCCTTCTCGCGGCCGCGGCCAGGTCTGCGAGTCGCGTCGCCGGCGCTCAGCCCTTCGACTCCGGCAGCACGATGCTGAACACGGCACCCTGCCCTTCGACGCTGGCAGCGCTGAGCTGCCCGCCATGCGCCTCGACGATGCCGTAGCTGATGGACAGCCCCAGGCCCGTGCCCTGCCCCACCGGCTTGGTGGTGAAGAAGGGATCGAAGATGCGCTGCAGCACCTCGGCCGGGATGCCGGGCCCGTTGTCGGCGAAGTTCAGGCGGATCTGTCCCTGCGATCTCTCGGTGCAAATCTCCAGGCGCGCATCGGGGCGGCCGGCGGTGGCATCGACGGCGTTCTGAATGAGGTTCATCAGCACCTGCAGCAGCTGGCCGGCATTGCCGTGCACGGACAGCGGCTCGGACCCCCGGATCCAACTCACCTGCAACTCCGGCGACATGCCCTTGCGCACCCAATGGATGGCGCGTTCGACCTCGTCACGCAGGTCGACGGGGCCGCGCTCCCCCCGGTCGACGGCCGAGAAGCGCTTCAGACCGGACACGATGTCGGCGGTGCGCCTCGCGCCTTCCTGCATGCCGTCCAGCGCCGACGGCAGATCGGCCAGCGCCGCGTCCACCCGCAGCGAGCGACGCAGCGCCTCGAGTTCGTCCCGGGCCGCGCCGCCATGCACGGCCTGCAGGTAGCGCGTCAGGCGGTCGCCGTACTTCTGCATCGCCTGCACGTTGCCCAGCACGAAGCTGATCGGGTTGTTCAGCTCGTGCGCCACGCCGGCCACCAGCCGCCCGAGCGAGGCCATCTTCTCGGACTGCAGCAGCTGCGCCTGGGTGCGCTTCAGCGCCTCGTGGGCCTCGCGCAGGGCGACGTAGGCGCGCTTGATCTCGCCCAGCGGGCGGCCGACCAGCACATGCCCGGCGCGCCGCCCGTTGGCGCCCAGGCGCACCGTGCAGTTGAAGTCGACCGGCACGCGCTGGCCCTGCGCGTCGAGCAGCTCGATCTCGACCGTGGCCACGGCACGCTCGTGCTGCGCGCACTGCAGCGCATGGCGCAGCCGCGCGCCTGCGACCTCGTCGGCCACCAGCGCGGCCAGCGCCGTGCCGCGCAGCTGCGCATCGCTGCGGCCGACCAGCTCGCACAGCGCGGCGTTGGTCTCCTCGATCAGGCCTTCGCCGTTGCAGGCCACCAGCACGTCGCTCATCGCCGACAGCAGGCTGCGGATGAAGCGCTGCTGCCGTTCGAGCTCGGCGTTCTTGGCCTCCAGCGCCTCCTCGTCGGCCACCAGCTGGGTGTAGACCTCGTCCATCTTGTGAATCACGTCCAGCCAGGTCGACTCGTCGATGCCGCCCAGGTCGGCGGATGGCACGGACGGCCGCGGCGGCACCGGAGGCTGAGCGTGGCCCATTCAGCCTAGATCCGGCAGATGGACGCGCCCGAGCGGGCCGTCCTCGGTTGCGCCGGCAAGGCGCGACGAGCCTGCAGGCTCATGCCCGCGAGGCGGCGCAACGCCGCCAGCGCGCCCGAGGGCGGCTCGATCGGGCGCGCAGCGCTGCCACCCGCAAGGTGGCGGTGCTCGTGAGCGAGAGTGTCAGCGTCCATGGGGTGCAGCCAGCGGATCGAAGCGGTCGACTGCGGATCTGGGTTCAATGCACGGTGCAGACCATGCAGGGGTCGAAGGAGCGCACCACGTGCTGCACCGCCACCGGCTGCGCCGCGCCCTCGGGCACCGGCGTGCCCACCAGTGCCGCCTCCAGCGCTCCCGGCTGTCCGGAGGCATCGCGCGGCGAGAAGTTCCAGCTCGTCGGCGCGATGATCTGATAGCGCTCGATGCGCCCGTCGCTTACCGCGAGCCAGTGGCCGAGCGCCCCGCGCGCCGCCTCCACCAGGCCGACACCCTGTCCGTGCGCCGGCAGTTCGCAGGGCTGGTGGTAGGGCGCGCGCGGCTGCAGAGCAGCCAGCCATTGCTCCACCCAGGGCAGCACGCAAGCCACCTCGACCAGCCGGGCGACGACGCGGCTGCGCACGTTGCCGCCCTCGCGCCTGGCCAGATCGCGCAGCAGCGGCTGGCCGCTGGCCAGCTGGCGGGCCAGCGCGCCGGTCTCGACCACCCGACCGTCCAGGCGCGGCGCCTTGTTCCAGCTGTAGGCGCCGGGCTTGTCGGCCTGCGGTTCGGTGCGGCCCTGGCTGGGGTGGCGCGGTGCGGCGGCCTCGTCACGCAGCCAGGCATGCGTCAGGTCCTCGCTCACCGCCTGCAGCACCAGCGGCTCGAGCCGGCAGGCGGCCTCGTCCCACACGCCGGCCGGGATCGGCTGCGTGCCGTCGGGCTGCGCGTAGGCGCCATGGCACAGGTAGCGCCCTGGTCCGCGGCCGAGCTGCTCGAGCCCGAGATCCTGCGCCAGCGTGAGGAAGCAGCGCAGATCTCCAGCCATCGGCTCGCGCGCATGCCAGCGCTGCAGGGCCGCGGCGCTGTCGAGCCCGGCCACCTCCTCCAGCGCTGCGGCGAACAGCGTGTCCTCCAGAAACGCGCGGAACTCGCCGACCAGCGCCTGCAGGCGCAGCACCTCCACGCCGTCGAGCGCGCGCGTGCTGCCGCCAGGCAGCACGCTGCCGCTCATCGGCCAGCGGCCGCCCAGCGTGCCCATCATCGTGAACCAGCGCGCCCGGGCGGCGATGGCGCGGCGCGCGTGCAGCCCGTTGCCGGCGGCGAAGCGGCGCGACACCTCGCCGTGCCAGGCGCGCCCGGCATAGGCCTCGCCGGCGAAGTCGGCCATGAAGAACAGGTAGAAATGGGTGATGTGGTCGGCCAGGTTCTCCACCGCCGACATGAGGTTGATCGCATGCACGCCGTTGTCGGGCAGGCTGCCGCCGGCCAGCGCGCTCAGGGCGCGCGCCGCCGCCACCGATTGCGACAACGAACAGATGCCGCAGATGCGCGGCACGATCGTCAGCGCATCGGTCGGCGCCCGGCCGGGCAGCATCTGTTCGAAGCCGCGGTACATCGGTGCGCTGACCTCGGCCTGCTGCACCCGGCCGTCGGCCACGTCGAGACGTACCTCGAGGTCGCCCTCGACGCGGTTGAAAGGGCCGACGACGAGGCGGCTCACTTCAGGCGTGTCCGGCGGACCGCTGGCGGCACGGCCACGTGGTCGCTGCCCGCGTTGACCTTGACGCGCCGCGGCGTGGCACTCTTCGACAGCGATGCCAGCGCGACGAACCAGGCCTTGGGCATGTCGGTGGGCAGACCGATCGGGATGCCGGCCACCTTGGGTGTGCGGTCGAAGGCGTGGCCCGGGTCCTGGAAGCCGGGCTCGGTGCAGCTGACGCAGGCGAAGCCGCCGCGCGTGCACGAGCCCTGGCCGTTCCAAAGCCGGATGTTGCAGTCGGCGTGCGCCTGCGTGCCCTTGCAACCCATGTGCTCCATCAGGCAGCCCTGCTCGGACGGCAGCCCGGCGCTGGCCTTGAATTCGTAGTACTCGTTGCGTGTGCACCCATGGTGCACCAGGTGGTCGGCGTAGAAGCGCGGGCGGCCCAGCGCGTCCAGGTCGGCAGCCTGCAGGCGGCCGGCGGCCAGGGACGCGAAGGTGTCGACGACCCAGCCGGGATGCGTGGGGCAGCCGGCGATGTTGATCACCGGCAGGCCGCCACGCGCGCGAAAGGCCGCGCCCAGCAGCCCGCCCGCCTCGTCGTCCTCGTACTGCAGGCCGCAGGCCTCGGTGGGGTTGGGCCCGGTGGCTGCAATGCCGCCGTAGGCCGCGCAGCTGCCGACCGCGGCCACGTGGGTGGCCACGCCGGCCAGGGCGCGCAGCCAGTCGCTCATGCTGCGCCCGCTGCCGGCCAGCCGGTGATAGCCGCCGCTGCCGTGGGGCCCGCGCAGCACCGCGCCTTCCAGCACCAGCAGGTCCAGCGCGGTGCGTCCTGCCAGGCAGTCGTCGAGCAGCGCCAGCAGGCCGCGCCCGTCGCCCAGCGACAGCGCCGGGTGCGACAGCCAGCGCACGCCGGCCGACTCGAGCAGGCGCGCGAAGTCGCCCGTGTCGGCGCACAGCAAGGACATGCTGCAGCCGCCGCAGCCGCCGCTCTGCAGCCACAGCACGTTCAGCGGCGTCTTGTTCATTGCGCCTTGTCCGAGCCGGGCGCGTCGGCCATGCCGAAACGCAGCATCTTGGCACGCAGTCCGACGCGCGACAGGTTGAGCTCCTGCGCCGCGCGCGACTTGTTCCAGCGGTGGCGCAGCAGGGTCTCGCGCAGGATCGCCGCCTCGAAGGCCTCGAGACGCTCGGCCAGTGTGCCGGTGGCCGGCAGGGGCGTCGCCGCCGCGGCCAGCGGGACGGTTCGCCCCTGCAGGACGCGCGGCGAGAAATGCGAAGGCTCGATCACCGGGCCCTCGGCCAGCGCGACGGCCCGGGCGATCTCGTTGCGCAGCTCGCGCACGTTGCCTGGCCAGGCGTAGTGCACCAGGCAGGCCATCGTGCCGCTGCCGAAGCGCAGCGCGGGCCGCTTCAGCTGTGCAGCGACATCCTCGAGCAGCGCCTGTGCCATCGCGGCGATGTCGCCGGCGCGCTCGCGCAGCGGCGGCAGGTGCAGCGTCACGCCCGCCAGCCGGTAGTACAGGTCCTCGCGGAAGCGCCCGGCGCGCATGTCGTCGTCGAGGTTGCGGTGGGTGGCGGCGACGACGCGCACGTCGACCGGCAGGGCGCGCGCACTGCCCACCGGCCGGAGCTCGCCCTCCTGCAGCACGCGCAGCAGCTTGACCTGGAAGGCCGGCGAGGTCTCGCCGATCTCGTCGAGGAACACGGTGCCGCCATGGGCCCGCTGGAACAACCCGACGTGGTCTTCGACCGCGCCGGTGAAGCTGCCGCGCTTGTGGCCGAACAGCTCGCTCTCGAGCAGGGTGTCGGGAATCGCCGCGCAGTTCTCGACCACGAAGGCGGCGGCGCGTCGGCCGCTTGCGTAGTGGATGGCGCGCGCCATGAGTTCCTTGCCCGTGCCGGACTCTCCGGTCAGCAGGACCGGCAGGTCCACCTGCGCCACCCGCTCGGCCATCCGGCACACCGCATCGACCGGGCTGCCCGGCGCACGCGACAGGCGTTCGAAGCCGAAGGCCGAGCGCGCGGCTTCGAGCTTGCGCTCGCGTCGCTCCACCAATGCCGCCGCGCCGGAGCGCAGATCCAGGTCGAGCCGGGCGATGCCGTGACGCAGGCGCAAGGCGGCCACGGCGTCGTGCACCGTGCGCAGCAGGTGGTCGGGCGCCCAGGGCTTGAGCATGTACTGATGGATGCCGGCGTCGTTGATGCCGGCGACGATGTCCTCGCTGTCGGTGTAGCCGGAGACGATGATGCGCACCGTGTCCGGCCAGCGCTCGCGCACCTCCTTCAGGAACTGCACCCCGGTGACGCCGGGCATGCGCTGGTCGCACAGGATGACGTCGACCGGATGGCGCTGCAGCCAGGCCCGCGCGGCATCCGCTCCGTGCGCGGTCAGCACCTTGAAGTCCTCGTCGAGGGTGCGCCGCATTGCATCCACCGAACGCGGCTCGTCGTCGACCAGCAGCACCGTGGCATCGGCGGGCCAGGACGGCAGCTCCGCGGCGTTCATGGATGCGCGGGCTCAGCGGTGCACGGCCAGGTGCCGCGGCGTCCATGCATGCGGCTTGCGGTGCACGAAGTGATGGCGGGCGACATGGTAGGAGGCATCGAAGCCGTAGAAGTTTAGACGCATCGCCGCCAGCTCGGCGGCGCGGTAGTCGGCCAGCGGCCGGGTGCGTTCATCGGCCTCGCGACCGCGCGCCTTGGCCAGTATGCGCGCGGCCAGTTCGGGCGATGCCGCCAGCGCCAGCGCGCGCTGCGTCACCGCAGCCTCGAAGCCCGCGGCGCTGTCCGCCAGCAGTGCATCGACCAGGCCCAGCGCGCGGGCTTCGACGGCGCCGATCGGCAGTCGCGCGCGCATCACCGATTGCGCGCGCGCCTCGCCCACGCGCCGCGGCAGCAGGTAGGTCCAGTACTCGCTGCCGAAGAGGTTGCCCATGTTCTTGTAGTGCGGGTTCTGCACCACGCCGCGGTGCGCCCATACCTCGTCGGCAGCCAGCGCCAGGAAGCAGCCGCCCGCGCCGGCGTTGCCGCGCAGCGCCGCCACCACCAGGCGATCGCCGAGCGACAGCACGGCCAGCGCCACGTCGTCGATGGCCTCGATGTTGGCCAGCGACGCATCCGCCGCGCTGCCGCCCGCCAGCTGGTCGGCCTCGATGTCGTGCAGGTGGATGCCGTTGCAGAAGTGCTCGGCGCCGCCGTCCAGCACCAGCACGCGGGTCGGTCGCCGGGCCACCTCGGCCAGCGCGGCCAGCAGCCGCCGGCATTGGCGCGTGCTCATCGCGCCGTTGTGGAAATCGAAGCTGAGCACGCCGACCCGCTGGCCCTCGGGTCCGTGCTCGCGGTAGCGCAGTTCGTCCCAGGTCTGCGCATCGCGCTGCAGCGGCACGGCGAGCTCGGGCAGGCCCGCGCATTCGGCCGCGAAGGCGCGTGTCGCGGCCAGCTTGAGTGCCGGCAGGCCGTCGTCCCGCCGGCGCCGCACGTGGCCGATCCACACCGCGCCATCGACCGTGCGGCGCAGCAGGCCGGGCCCGCGTCGCGCCACCACCTCGGCAGGCGCGCCGGCCGGGACGCGACGCAGGTCGTCCACGCTGGCCGCGTGGACGTCGTGCAGTTGCGTGGGCACGCCGAACAACGCATCGGCCAGGCCCGGCGACCCGTCGGCACAGCGCACCTTGCGCAGCACCGCCGCGGTGTCGTCGCGCGCCCAGTCGATGCGGCGATCGGCCTGCGTCATCAGGGGCTGCCAGCGGCCCGGCGACGGCGCCGACGGCAAGGCCGGCGGGACCGCGGCGACCCTGGCCAGGGCTTCGCGCACGGCCTCGGCCGCCGCGTCGACGACTTCGCGGCGGTACAGGCCGGACTTGGTCGCACCCCTGCGCATCGCAAAGCGGCGCGACGCCCAGACCGGGCCGGCGTCGTACTGGCCGGTGGCCTGCAGCACGGTCACTCCCCACTGCGGCTCGTCGCCCAGCACTGCCCAGTCCAGCGCCGACGGGCCCTGGTCGCCGGGCGGGCCGGGATGCACCACCAGGCACAGCCGGGTCGACCACAGCGATTCGGGGATGCGCCGCTTCAGGAACGGCGCGATCACCACCTCGGGCTGCCACAGCGCGACCGCCTCCTCGGTGACCGCATCGGCGATGTCGAATTCGACCGACAGCTCGTGGCCGTCGGCGCGCAGTTCGACGAACAACCGTTGCGCCAGACTGTTGAAGGCGTGGGTCAGCAGCAGCAGTCGCATCGGCTCAACAGATGCGCGGCAGCGGTTCGCCCGAAAGCCAGTCGACGATGCGCCGGCCGCCGAAGCGCGTCTGCATCTGCACGAAGCGGTGCTCGTCGGCGACCACGCTGCCGATGCGTGCGGCGCGCTGCCCCAGCGGATGCGCACGCATGGCGGCCAGCAGGGCCTCGGCCGCCTCGGGCGCGACCGCGGCGACCAGCTTGCCCTCGTTGGCGATGTACAGCGGGTCCAGGCCCAGCAGCTCGCAGGCCGCCTCGACCTGCGGCTGCACCGGGATCGAGGCCTCGTCGATCCACATGCCGACGCCGGACTGGCGGGCGATCTCGTTCAGCGTGGTGCCCAGGCCGCCGCGCGTCGGGTCGCGCAGCACATGCAACGCGCCCGGCGGCACGGCGCCCAGCATGCCGGCCACCAGGGTATGCAGGGCGGCCGTGTCGGAAACGATGGCGGTGTCGAACTCCAGCGACTCGCGCTGCGACAGCACCGCCACGCCGTGCTCGCCGATGGTGCCCGAGACGATCAGCACATCGCCGGGCCGCGCCTGGGCGCCACCGACCTTCACGCCACGCGGTACCACGCCGACGCCGGTGGTGGCAATGAAGCAGCCGTCCCCCTTGCCCTGCTCGACGACCTTGGTGTCGCCGGTGACCACCGGCACGCCGGCCTGCCGCGCCGCGGCGGCCATCGAGTCGACCACGCGCGCGAGTTCGGCCAGCGCGAAGCCTTCTTCGAGGATGAAGCTGGCCGACAGGTACAGCGGCCGCGCGCCCATCATCGCCACGTCGTTGATCGTGCCGTGCACCGCCAGGCAGCCGATGTCGCCGCCGGGAAAGAACAGCGGCGACACGATGTGGCCGTCGCAGGCCATGACCAGTTGCCCGCCCTCCAGCAGCTCCGGCGGCACCGGCAGCCTGGCCCCGTCGTTGCCCTGGCGCAGGTAGTCGTTGTCGAAGGCGCGCGCGAAGATCTCGTCGATCAGCTGCATCGACGCGCGGCCGCCCGCGCCGTGGTTCATGTCGATGCGGCCCTGCCTGAGGTCCAGCGGGCGCACGTAGTCCTTCTTCACGCCCATCGCGCCCCTCCCGCCGCCGGCGTCAAGCGGCGGCCTCCCTGACGTCGCGGAAGCGGCCGTAGGAGTAGTGCGCCGCGCAGGCGCCCTCGCTGGACACCATGCACGAACCCATCGGGTTCTCGGGCGTGCACACCGTGCCGAAGAGCCTGCAGTCGACCGGCTTCTTCACGCCCCGCAGGATGGCGCCGCACTCGCACTGCTTGTGGTCCGGCACCGGCCGGTAGTGCAGGTCGAAGCGGCGCTCGGCGTCGAACTCGGCGTAGGCGGCGCGAATCTTCAGTGCCGAGTACGGCACCTCGCCCAGGCCGCGCCATTCGAAGCGCTCGCGCAGCTCGAAGACGTCGCTCACCGCACGCTGCGCCGCCAGGTTGCCCTGGCGCGTGACCGCGCGTGCGAACTGATTCTCGACCGCGGCGCGCGACGCGTTGACCTGCCGCACCAGCATCAGGCAGGCCTGCATCACGTCCAGCGGTTCGAAGCCGGCAATCACCACCGGCTTGCGGTACTCCTCGGCGAAGTGCTCGTAGGGCGCCGAGCCGATGACGATGCTGACGTGCGCCGGGCCGATGAAGCCGTCGATCGGCACCGTGCCGTACTGGCGCACCTCGGCCGATTCGAGGATGTGGGTGATGGCGCTGGGCGTCAGCACGTGGCAGCACAGCACGCTGAAGTTGCGCAGGCCTTCCCTCGCCGCCTGCTGGACGACCAGCGCGGTCGGCGGCGTGGTGGTCTCGAAGCCGATGGCGAAGAACACCACCTCGCGGCCGGGGTTGGCCCGCGCCGTCTTCAGCGCGTCGGCGGCCGAATAGACCATGCGGATGTCGGCCCCGCGCGCCTTGGCCTTCATCAGGCTGAGCGAGTCGCTGGCCGGCACGCGCAGCGTGTCGCCATAGCTGCAGACGATGGCGCCGCGCTGCAGCGCGATGCCGATGGCCTGGTCGATGCGGCCCACCGGCAGCACGCACACCGGGCAGCCGGGGCCGTGGATCATGCGCACCGCCTCGGGCAGCAGCTCCGCGATGCCGTAGCGCGAGATGGCATGGGTGTGCCCGCCGCAGAACTCCATGAAGCTGTAGCGGCGGTCGGGGCGCAGTTCGGCCGCGATGCGCTCGGCCAGGCCGCGCGCCAGGGCCCCGTCGCGGAACTCGTCGACGTACTTCATGACGCGGCCGGCCCGGCCGCCTGCGCCATTTCGGCGAACAGCGCCAGGGTGCGCTCGGCTTCCTCGGCATCGATGACGCCGATGGCATGGCCCACGTGCACGATCACGTAGTCGCCCACGGCCACCTCGGGCGTGAGCTCCACCGACACCGTCTTGCGCACGCCCCCCAGGTCGATGCTGGCCTGGTGGTCGGCAGCGAGCGCGACGACGCGCGCCGGCAGCGCTAGGCACATGCGGACACCTCCGTGGTGACAAGGTCGCCGTGGCCGCCGGCGAGGCGCTGCGCCGCGATCCAGGCCTGGCCCAGCGCCAGACCCGCGTCGCCGGGCCCGCGGCCGTGCACCTGCCGCACCGCCAGCCCGGCGGCTTCCAGCCGCGCGGCGAGCCGCCGCGTGAGCAGGCGGTTGTGAAAGCAGCCGCCGCCCAGCAGCACGCTGCCGATGCCGGCGCGGCGCGCGGCCTCGCCGGCGGCCTGGGCCAGCCCGTCGGCCAGCCCGACGTGGAACAGCGCCGCCGCTTCGGCCGTGGCGCCGCGATCGGCAAGCTCCAGGCAGTCCCGGGCCAGCGGGCGCAGATCCATGCCGCAGCTCGCGACACGCGGCGCGGCCTGCGTCTCGAGCCAGCCGGCGGCGGCGCGTTCGAGCCGCATCGCCGCCTCGGCCTCCTGCTGCTGGCGCACGCTCAGCGCCAGCAGGCCGGCGATGGCATCGAACCAGCGGCCGGCGCTGGTGGTCGCGGGGCAATGCAGGCCGCGCCGCAGCAGCAGGGCCACGCCCGAGGCCAGGCGTTCGCCGACCGCCGGCGCCAGGCGCGGCACGATCTCGGCGTCGCGGCCCAGGGCATGCAGTGCCGCCGCGGCCATGCGCCAGGGCTCGCGTGCCGCCAGGTCGCCGCCCGGCAAGCGCAGGGGCGTCAGGTGCGCCAGCCGCGTCCACTGCGCTCCGGCCACCTGCAGCAACTCGCCGCCCCAGGCGCTGCCGTCCGGCCCCAGGCCCACGCCATCCAGCGCCAGCCCGACGGCCGGCGCCACGCTGCCCTGCTCGGCCTGCAGCACGCCGATGTGGGCATGGTGGTGCTGCACCGCCAGCGCGGGCACGCCCAGCCGGTCGGCGACGGCGCGTGCCTGGCGGGTGCTCTCGAAGTCCGGGTGCAGGTCGTGCGCCACGGCATCGAGGCCGCCTTCGGCGCGGCCCAGCAACGCCTGCGCGGATGCCGCCAGCGCGCGGCAGGCCTCCGGCGTGTCCAGGTCGCCATGCAGCGGCGACCAATGCACCGCGTCGCCGTCGAGCAGGCAGGCGGAATTCTTCAGCCAGGCGCCGAATGCCAGCACGCGCGCCGGCGCGGCCCGGGGCAGCCGCTGCGTCGTGATCAAGGCCTGCCCTCGCTTTGCGCCAGACGCGCTTCGAGTTCGGCGATGCGCGCCTTCAGCGCCGCGGTTTCGTCGCCTGCCGCGGCCGGCGCATCGGCCAGCAGCCAGTCCAGCCAGGCGTCCACGCCCTGGCCGCTCTTGGCCGACAGCAACAGCACCTCGATGCCCGGGTTCACGCGTTGCGCATGGGCGATGCAGCGCGCCACGTCGAAATCCACATGCGGCAGCAGATCGGTCTTGGTCAGCACCATCAGCCGCGCCGCGGCGAACATGTCGGGGTACTTGAGCGGCTTGTCCTCGCCTTCGGTGACCGACAGGATCGCCACCTTGGCGCGTTCTCCCAGGTCCCACATCGCCGGGCAGACCAGGTTGCCGACGTTCTCGATGAACAGCAGCGAGCGCGCGGCGGCAGGCTGCGGCCCGTGGCCGTGCAGCGGCAGTCGCTCGAAGGCCGCGGCCACCATCGGCGCGTCCAGATGGCAGCCCTTGCCGGTGTTGACCTGGATCGCTGGCACCCCGGTGGCGCGGATGCGATCGGCGTCGTGGGTGGTCTGCTGGTCGCCTTCGATCACGGCCAGCGGCAACGCGGCGTCGCGCCGGCGCAGCGCCTCGATCGTCGCCACGAGCAGCGTGGTCTTGCCGGACCCGGGGCTGGAGACGAGGTTGTAGGCCACCACGCCGTGAGCCCGGAAGTGCGCCCGGTTCGCGCGCGCGACGCGGTCGTTGGCGGCCAGCACGTCGACTTCCAGCTTGATGGCGCGCGCGGACGAAAGCCCCGGCACCGACACGCGCGCGGCGTTGGCGCCGAAATCGAGATCGCCATGCGCCACGCCATACTCATGGCCGTGGCCGTGGTCATGCGCGTGTCCATGATGAAGGTCGTGCGTGTGGCCATGCGCAGCGTCGTGCGCACGCCCGTGGCTGGGTTGCGCGTCGGGCGCGCCGCCGTCCGAACATCCACAAACGACACACATCGCCTCACTCCTCGGGTTCGTCATCGTGCACGATCAGCTCCCGCACCTTCAGCTCGGTGCCACCGGTCGGCGTCAACTGCCAGCCGCCACAGGCGGGACAGGGGTCGGTGCGCGACAGGATCGAGACGCTGCGGCTGCAGCGCATGCACCACGCGCTGGCAGCAGGTTCGTCGATCTCGATGAGCGCGCCTTCGAGCAGGGTGCCCGGGGCCATGGCTTCCAGCGCAAAGCGCAGCGCGTTCACCTCCACGCCCGCCAGCGCGCCGGCTTCCAGCGACAGTCGCGACACGCGCTTGAAGCAGTCGCGCGAGGCCGCGTCCTCGACCACGCGCAGGATGCCGCCGGCCAGACTCATCTCATGCATGGTGGCCGGCCTCGTCGAGGCTGAACTCGATGCAGGGGTCGAGCGCCGCGGCCGCCAGCCGCGCCTGCGCCGCCGTCGCGCTGCCTGCCGCCAGCCACTGGGCGAAGGCGCCGTCCGCGTGGAAGTTCCACTCCGTGGGTGCGAGCACGTGGTAGCGCACGACGCGTGCCGTCTCGGCCTGCCGCGCGCCTTCCAGCTGCACCCAGTGCATCAGCAGCCCGCGCGACATCTCGGTCCAGGCCAGGCCCACGCCTTCGGCCAGCGTCAGCGCACCGCAGGCCAGCGGCTGCCCCAGGGCGATGCGCGACAGGTCGGCGATGCGCGCACCGAGCCGGTCCCAGGCGCTGAACACCGGGTCGGGCGACCCGCCGCGCGTCCAGGGCCCGGTCTCCGCGGGTGCACCTTGCCAGATCGGCGACGCGGCAAAGCGCGCATCCCGTTCGAGCGCGGCGGCGATCGATGCCGCCGCGTCGGGCGCGTCCGGATGCAGCGCCCGGCAATCCCAACCCGCGGCCTCGGCGTCGGGCTGCACTGCGGCCAGCCAACGTGCCACCGGGTGAGGCTGCTGCCGGCACCAGCGGGCCAGCCAGTCGCCACGGCCGCGCCGCCAGGCGTCCAGCCAGGCGGTCGCCGGCATGCCCAGCAACTGCTCCTCCAGGAAAGCCCGCAGGGCCGCGGCCGCCTGCGGCAATGCCTGCTGCGGCGCGGACTCGAGGCCGTGCAACGGCACCTCGCGCAGCCACCCCGGCTGCGGCGCCGCCGTGGCCGAACGGGCCGGCAGGTCCAGCGCCAGACGCTGCAGATGCTCGCGCGCAACCTGCAGTGCCGCGCGTTGGGCGTCGCCGGCCGCGTCGCAGGCCGTGCCGGTCCGGCCCAGCGCCGCCTGCACCGCGCGACGCGAGGTGCCGCGCTGTGCATCGGCGCACAGCGTGAACACGCTGGCCAGCAGGTCGGGCACCAGCGCGGCCGCACGGCCGCGGGTCAGCCGGCCGAGCAGCGCGGCGCCCACCACCGGCCGTTCGCAGGCCACGGCCGGACTGCGGCCGGGATCGAGCCGCAGGCGGCCGGCGATCGCCTCCAGCGTCATCGGCGCGCCCCCGCTGCCTCGCGACCGAACAGCAGCGCCCGGCGCGACCGGTCGGGCTGCCGCGGCGGCAAGGTCGAGGTCCGCCGCAACTCGCCAAGCACCGCCTGCGCGGTGGCCCGCGCGGAGTCATGGTCGGCAAAGTCGAACATCGGCGAGAACAGCGAGCACATCTCATAGTGCCCGAAGCCGGCCTCGTGAGCACCGATGAAGGGAAAGACTTCGCCGCCGACGTGGCGTTGCCGCGTGTGGCCCGGCTGGGTGGCATCGGCCGGCCCGCCGTCCACGGGCAGCCACACCAGATTCATGAACCAGGGCGTGAGCAGCACGCCGACGCCGGCGCTGCCGGCGGCCACCGGCTCGAAGCCGAGGGCCTGCACGCGCAGCGCCGCGTTCAGGATCGGTACGTCGCGCATGCGCGTGGCGGCGATGTGCACGAACAGCGCCTGCAACGCCGCCACCCGGCGGTCCAGCGCCGCGCCCGCAGCCGAGGCCAGCGCCTGCATCGTTCAGTGCCCGCCGTGAACGACCATGAACTGCTCGGCACTGCCCTGGCACTGCGGGCAGCTCCAGGACGCGGGCAGGTCGGCGAACTCGGTGCCTGGCGCCACCTGCCACTGCGGATCGCCCAGCGCCGGGTCGTAGACCCACCAGCAGATCTTGCATTCCAGCCGGCTGCCGGGCGGCAGACGCGTGCGGTCGCCGAGGTAGCTGCCTTCGAAGCGCGCCGTCATGCGGCCTCCACCCATTGCAGCACTTCGTGCAGCCGCTCGGCCGAGTCCTCCAGGTCCTGCGGCGCCGCGCAGGCCACCTCGGGCACCTCGCCGACCTCGAGCGTATCCAGAATGATCATGTCCTGCGAATTGAAGTAGGTCACCCGCCAGATGCCGGCGACGCAGGTGTTGACGATACGGCAGTTGCCGTAGCCGCGCGACAGCACGAGCACCGGGCCGCTGCCGAGTTGCTGCTCGAAGAGTTCGATGTCGCCCGCCGAAAGCGGCAGCAGCGACAGGTTGACCACGTGCGCAGCATCGCCGACCCGCCAGGCCAGCGCCCGCTCGCGCAACTCCTGCAGCACCGCCGGCGCGTTCATCGTGTCGGCCGGCCAAGGTGCATCCAGCGATGCCATCGCCTGGCCGGTGCCGCGCGCGGCGGCAGCGATGGCGCGCGGGAAGGCGCCGATCTCCAGGGTGTCGCGAACGGCGGCCCCGCCCTCGCAGTAGACGACGCGCCAGACTCCGGCAAAGACCGACTCCTGCGCCTGGATGCCGTGGTCACCGGTGAGCCGCGCAGCGACTTCGCCCTCGCCGAGCACCTGATTGAGCAGTCGGCGGTCGGCCTCGCCGAGATGGCCGAGTTCGAGCACCGCGCAGGACGGGCCGGCCGCGCCACCGGCTGCACGCCGGCGCAGCGCGGCCAGCGTGCGCTGCAGCACATCGAGCGCTCCGGCCTGTGCGGCCAGCACCTCCGGCTCGGGAAGCGCCGGCGCCGCATAGGTGCTCATCTCGCTGGGCATCGGCATGAATTCGACCGGGGCCTCGTCGGGCTGGCTGCCGGGGCCGAAGGCGACGACCGGCACGGGAAAGGCTTTGCTGGGAGTCATCGGGTATCCCTGTTGGGTGTCATCGACAGGCGCTCGCCGCCGCGTCGGCCGCGAGCACGGGGATGCCGACGCCGGGCACGCGCGCCACCGGGCCGTCGAGCGCGGATTGCACCGCGGCCAGGTACTCGCGCCAGTCCTGCATGCCGCTGACCGTGGCGAGGTAGCCGCTGCCGCGCAGGAAGACCAGCGAAGGCCAGCGCTGCACGGCGTAGCGGCGCGCCAGCACATCCTCGTGCTCGCGCGCGACGATGCCGATGTCGAAAGCCCCGCCCGTGGCGCGCCGCAGTTCGGGCAGCACCACGGCCACGTCCAGCGCCTCGGGGAAGCGCACCGGGTCGCCGTGGAACAGCAGGGCGTGCGCACCGGGCCGTGCGGCGAATTCGTCGACCGAACGGGGCGTGAGCAGCGCGGCGCCGTGAAGCTCAACCAGGCGCTGCAGCAGCGGATGCAGGCTCATGCGCAGTCTCCTCTTGTTCGATGGGCAGGGGCTGACCGGTCAGCCGTGCCAGTTGCGCCGCCGGCAGCGCCGAAGGCAGGTCGAAGGCGACGCCGCTTGCGGCCAGCGCCGCGTCGCCGTCGAGCGCGGCGTCGAGCAGGTCGAGCGTGCGGTCGATCTCTGCGGCGCGAAGCTCGCCGAGGCATTCGCGCGCGGCACCCTGGAACACCAGCAGCCACTGGCCGGGGACGAGGGCCTCGCAGGCCACCAGCCGCGTGTCGATGCGCTCGCTGCGGCTGCGGCCGGCCACGAGCGCGCCGCCCTCCCAGGCCTCGATCACTTGCATGGGAATGCCAATGCACATGTTCAGAAGCCCGGGCGCGCCATGAAGCGCGCATCGCCCACACGGCAGGCGGTTTCGGCATCGGGCCGGCCGGACTCGTAGGCGGCCAAACCGATGCTGGCCACGTTGACACGCTCGGCGCTGGCCGGCGGGCCCTGTCGCCGGCGAGGCTGTCCGCCCCAGGCCACGATGCGCTCGATCGCCATCGGCAGTGCCGCCTCGAGCGCCGCCTTGACGCGCGGCCGCAGGCTGCCGCCGTAGTCCTCGAGTTCTTCGGGCTGGCAGCCGATCAGCAGCACCTCCTGCGGATAGCTGTTGGTCAGCTGGGCGAGCATCAGCACCTCCTGGAAGCCGGTCTGGTGCAGGCTCATCTTGCGGGCGCCGAGGAAGCGCGGCACCTCGTCGTTCTCGACCAGCTTGAGCGTGCCGGGTTCGAGTCCGTAGTCGATGGCGTCCAGGATCAGCAGGCGCGTCGCCGACTTCACCATCGGCAGCAGGTACAGGCCTTGCGTGCCGCCGTCGACCAGCCCGACGTGCGCGGCGAAGTCCCAGCCGGCCTGCAGCGCCTCGACGCAGCGCACGCCGAAGCCCTCGTCGGCCCAGAGCACGTTGCCGATGCCCAGCACCAGCAGGCTGTCCACCGGCGCGTGGCACCCCGGGTCGTGGCTCATCTCGGACATCGTCGAGTCCCTTCACAGGTGGGTGGGGTCGGGGCGCCGCGGCGGACGGCCAGGCAACATGCCTCTCAGTCCTTGAACGTGCGGTAGCCGGAGATCATGGTCGAGACCATGCTTTGGCGGCCCATGATGTCCTCGCGAATCGCTGCATACACATGCAGCATCACGAAGATCGCCATGGCCCACAGGCCGAGGTGATGCCAGGTGTGCACGGTCTGGCTGTTGCCGCCGAACAGGGGGATCACCCAGCTGGTGAACAGCAGATGCGACCAGCTGCCCTCCTGCGCCCCTTCGCCGTAGAGCGCGAAGCCGGTGCAGATCATGAACAGCGTGATCAGCAGAAAGCCGAAGAACATGGCCAGGCGCGCCATCGGGTTGTGACCCACGTACTGGTTGGGGCGCGGGCGCAGGAACATGTACCAGGCCAGCATCGCGCGCACTTCGCGCCAGTAGGCGGCACGCGTCACCGGCAGGGTGAACAGCTCGCGCGCATGGTGGTTGCCGACCACCGCCCAGTACAGGCGCCCGAGCAGGCCGACCAGCAGCACGTAGCCGGCCGCGAAGTGCACGAAGCGGATGTAGCCCATCACGTAGTACTCGGAGGCCTCGCCCGGCGCCGAGGGCAGCGGCGAGCCGATGAAATAGCCGGTCACGCCGAGCACGACGATCGCCAGTGCGTTGACCCAGTGCCACGCGCGCACCGGCGCCTCGTAGACATAGACCGAACGGACGCTGGGCGCCTGCGCGACCGCGGCTTCGTCGATGCCGGTGACGTCGGCCAGCGACGAGGAGGAAGTGCGTGAGTTCATGGCCTCTCCTCGTTCAGATGCGTACCAGCAGCATCGATGCCCCGCCCAGGCCCACCGCCGCACCGACGGCCCGGCGCAGCAGCTGCGAATGCCGCAGCCAGCGCGCGCCCAGCGCCAGGCCGGTGCCATGCAGCAGGGCCGTGGCCAGCAGGAAGCCGCCGCCATAGGCGAGCGCCGATGCGGCAGGGTCCATCTCCAGCCCGTGGGCGGCGCCGTGCAGCGCCGCGGCGGCACCGATCAGCGGAAGGCCCCAGCGCGCCGCGATGCGCGGCCCTCCGACCAGCAGTGCGCCCAGCAGCAGCACGCTGGCGGCGATCAGCAGCTCCAGTCCGACCGGCTGCAGCCATCCCAGCCGCGCCTGCAGCGCGCCCAGGGCCATCAGGCCGACGAAGAGCACCGGAGCCAGCCCGCGGCGGCCGGCAGGCAGCGCCACCGCCGCCCACAGCCCGACGCTGAGCATGGCCAACAGGTGGTCGGCGCCGGACAGCGGATGCATCAACCCGGCCATGAAGCCGGAGGCGTCGTGCCCGGCGTGGGCCGAGGCGCCACCGGCCAGCGTCAGTGCGACGCAGGCCAGCAGGCCCTTGCGCAGCATGCGAGATGAGGTCATGCGTGTCTCCTGTGGATGCGGGTGGTGGCGCGCCTCAACGCACCTTGACGGCGCTGAGTTCCTGGCCGGTTGGGCTCATCACGTGGGTGGAACAGGCCAGGCACGGATCGAAGGAGTGGATGGTGCGCAGGATCTCCAGCGGCTGGTCGGCCTTGGCCACCGGCGTGTTCATCAGGCTGGCCTCGAAGGCGCCGATCTGGCCCTTGGCATCGCGCGGGCTGCCGTTCCACGTGGTGGGCACGACGCACTGGTAGTTCTCGATCCTGCCGTCCTTGATGCGCACCCAGTGGCCCAGCGCGCCACGCGGCGCCTCGGTGAACCCGGCGCCCTTGCACTCCTTGGGCCAGGTCTGCGGCTCCCACTTGTCGACATTGGCCGTGGCCGTGTCGCCGGCCTTGATGTTGGCCACCAGCTGGTCCAGCGCCGCCAGCTGCAGGTTGGCGCAATACTGCGCCTCGATGGCCCGCGCGGCGGTGCGGCCCAGCGTGCTGAACAGCGCCGTCACGGGCACGTCGAGCTTCTTCAGCACGGCGTCGATGTTCTCCTTCAACCACGGGTACTGCTGCGGCTGCACGTAGGCGATGACCAGGCGCGACAGCGGCCCGACTTCCATCGCGTTGCCGCGCCAGCGCGGTGCCTTGATCCAGCTGTACTTGGCGCTTTCGTCCAGCGCCTCCCAGTGCGTGCGGGTGCCCTTGTGCCTGGCGCCCAGCGCGTAGTTCGGTTCGGTGACGCCGTCCCAGGGGTGCAGGCCCTTGGTCTCGTCGGCATACTTGTACCAGCTGTGGGTGACGAATTCCTGCACCTGCTCCGGGTCCTTGATGTCCACGCCGTGGATCTTGGACAGGTCGCCGTTGACGATGGCGCCGCGCGGCAGCGCCAGGTTGGCGGCGCTGGTGTCGTTGGCCTTGAGCGGGATGTCGCCGTAGCTGAGCATGCTCTTGCCCGACAGGCCGCCGCCGTGCAGCCAGTCCTTGTAGAAGCTGCCGATGGCCAGCAGGTCGGGGATGTAGACCTGGTCGATGAACTCCTTGGCGCGCTCGCAGATGAAGCGCACCTGGTTCAGCCGCTCCATGTTGATCGCGCCCACCGCGCCGGTGTCGTGCACGTTGATCGGGCACGGCACGCCGCCGACCAGCCAGTTGGGGTGCGGGTTCTTGCCGCCGAAGATGGTGTGGATCTTGACGATCTCCTTCTGGAAGTCGAGCGCCTCCAGGTAGTGCGCCACCGCCATCAGGTTGGCCTCGGCCGGCAGCTTGTAGGCCGGGTTGCCCCAGTAGCCGTTGGCGAAGGGCCCGAGCTGGCCGCTGTCGACGAACTTCTTCAGCCGGTTCTGGATGTCGCGGAAGTGGCCCGGGCTGCTGTTCGGCCAGGGGCTGATGCTCTGCGCCAGTTCGCTGGTCTTCTTCGGGTCGGCCTTCAGCGCCGAGACGACGTCGACCCAGTCGAGCGCGTGCAGGTGATAGAAGTGCACGAGGTGGTCGTGCACCTGCAGGTTCAGCTGCATGACGTTGCGGA
>Ga0114939_10001326_pt1 | contig 19561 bp, 16 predicted proteins | sample AshMeaCrysSpring_FD_87196 | JGI IMG/M metagenome (GOLD analysis project Ga0114939, IMG submission 87196) | Groundwater microbial communities from Big Spring, Nevada to study Microbial Dark Matter (Phase II) - Ash Meadows Crystal Spring | ecosystem: Environmental > Aquatic > Deep subsurface >...
AGGCGGATTAGCGAGCCATCCTTGAGCGTGGCGGACAGCCGCACCGGCGCGCCATCCACCAGGATCGGCCCGTTGCTTTCGCGCACCTGCAGTTCACCCTCCGCCCGCTCCGCATCGTAGCGGATGAACAACACGGTCTTGGGGGAAAGCTTGGGGCCCAGCAGGAGATCGCCGCGTTCGAGTTCCGAGGCGTCATTGGACACCAGGTATTCCTGGCGGTCCCCGGCCAGGCGGAAGCGCCGCCCGGATTGGGTGGCCTTGCGCCGCAGCTCGTTGATCGAGAGGCTCAGACCCGCCGAGTCGCCGAGCCGCTCGTGATTGCGGCAGATGGCGAAATCCCCCTTCTTGAGCGGCCCGCGGCCACCGGCGTGCAGCGTTGTGTCGCGCAGCGCTTCGACTTCCGCCTCCAGGCCGAACTTGACCCGCAGCGCGCTGTGACGGCCGCGCGTGCGCTCGGCAATGAGTCCGGTCTCGCCGGCCTCCAGATAGATGGCGGGCGCGTTGCCGGTGCGCTTGACGTCCAGGAAAAACATCAGGTCCTCGAAACTCAGCGTCCAGCCCGGAACCACGAGCGGCTGGCGCTCCCGCATACGCAGGAATGAGCCGGTTTCCACCGATCTGCCGCGGATCCAGAGCGGTGCGGCCCCCGTGTTCCTGACAAGGATGAGATCCCCCGCGCGGTAAACGCGGAACTCGTGATCCACCGCGGCCGGCGGCAGGATCACATCCGCGCCATCCCTGCCGAAGACGAGCCGTTCGAAGGGCAGCGCGCTGTCCGCGGGTGCCTCCAGATCCCCGCGCATTTCCTGCAGAATGGCGGTGCCGTATTCCGGCCGCCCGAGACGCCTCATGAAGACTTCGAAGCTGGCGCGGTTGCGCTCCGAACGCCCGGCCGCGTCCACCAGTGTGAACAACTGCAGGCCCAGCGCCAGCTTCCCGGAATCGTCATAGCCGCTCTTCAGTTCCAGTGCCAGACTCTGCAACGGCTGCGGGTTTCTAACAGCCCGCTGCAGGCGGCGGCCCAGCCAGCCGTGGTCCACCTCGGGAAACGCGCTGCGCAGCATGTCCAGAATCAAATCCGCCTCCAGCGGACTCAGCTCGCCGTCCAGGGTGGCGAAGGCCGCGAAGGCATCCACCAGCACGCCCACCTGGGCGTCCGCACCGGGACGCAGCGCCCGCAGGCGGCCGACGCCTGGAATCGCCCTCAGCCAGGCCAGCACCAGTTGCCGTCCCCGAACGCGCGCCGGTGGCGGTGATGGGGCTTCTCTCGGTCCTTGCGGCGAATCCACGGCGGTGTTCTAGGCAGGCCCGCCGCCCGCCCGCAACAGGAGAAAACACCGGTCCTCAGCGGCTGGCGGACTCATTCCCGGACGGCGCGATTTCCAAGGCCAGCAGGCACACGTCGTCATCGAAGTGGCGGGCCTGGGAAAAGGCGAGAACGCTGGCCAGAATGCCGTCCAGCAAATGGTCCAGGTCTTTATCGGAATGGGCGGCGATGATTTCGATGAGGCGTTTTTCGAAGAATGGCTCGCCCTGCTGGTTTTCCGCCTCCAGCACGCCGTCGGTGAAGAGAACCATGCGGCGGATGGCATCCAGCGGCATTGTGGAGACCGGATAGATGGAGCCCCTGCGCAGTCCCAGGCCGGGGCCGCGCTGGCTGCGTTCGGTGGCCAGTTGGCGGACGCCCTCGGGACCGTTGATCACCGGTCCGGGGTGGCCGGCGCAGGCATGGGTGAAGGTGCGGGCGGTGAGGTCGATGACGCCGTAGAAGGCGGTGGCGAACATGGTGGCGCCGGCTCGTTCGAGAATGGCGGCGAGACCGTCGTTGAGGCCGTGGAGGAAAACGCCGGGCTCGCCGGCCAGCGCGCGTTGTTTTTCCAGCAGGCCGCGCAGCATCGCCACGATCAGGGCGGAGCGCACGCCGTGGCCCATCACATCGCAGATCAGCACGCCGGCGCAGTCATGACGCAACGGAATGACTTCGAAAAAATCCCCGGCGAGGCCGGAAATCGGAATGTAGCGCGAGCCGAAGCGAACCTCGCTGCCGGAGTCCGCCAGAGTGGGGAATTCCTTGCTGGTGAAAGCCTGCTGGATTTCCCGCGCAAGGTGGAGTTCCTCTTCGTAGCTCTGGTTTTTCTGCTTGAGCTGGGCGGCGAGATCGGTGGCCTCGCGCTGGGCCAGGACGATTTTGGTTACATCGTTGGAGATTCCGAAGGTGCCCTTGATATGGCCGTGGCGGTCGCGCCAGGGAAACTTGGAGGTGACCACCCAGCTTTCTTCTCCATCCTGCCAGATCTCGTGTTCGAGTTGGCTGGTCATCGGCTCGCCGCTCTCGATGATGCGCCGCTCGTCCGCTGCCGCGGTTTTCCAATGGTCTTCGCCGAAGAAATCGCGGTCGTGCTTGCCGATCAGCTCGGCACTGTCGGAGAAGCCCTGCCACTCGGCGGTGCCCTTGTTGGCCATGACGAATCTGGAGTTGAGATCCTTGAAGTAAATCTGCACCGGGATGTGGTCGATGAGTTGCCGGAGCAGGAAGCGCTCGTCCTCCACCTGGGCCTCGGCCTGCTTGCGGCGGCTGATGTTCATCATGGAGCCGGCGATCCGGCAGGTCTTGCCGTTGCGGTCCCTGACCACCGTGCCGCGGATGCGCAGCCAGCGCCAGTCACCACTGCCGGTCAGCACGCGCGCGTCCACAGCCAGATTCTCCGGTCCGCTGTCCTGCAGCGCCTGGGTCACCGCGAGTTCGAAGATCCGGCGTTCGTCCGGGTGGATGGAGTCATACGGCGGCAGGAACAGGTGCGGGGCGCGGTTCCCGCCGCATTCGAGAAACTCCAGGATGCGCCGCGAGTAGTAGATTTCCCGGCTGTCCGTCCGCCAGTCCCAGATTCCCTCGTGCGAGGCCTTGAGCGCCAGCTCGAGCCGCTCGAGCTTGACGTGATCCCGATCCATCAGCGCATCACGGTCATCGTTCATTCCATTGGCAGATTGGCTTTGCCATGGCGGGGCGGCAAGAACGAGTTGGAAATTTCCGCCTCGCCGCAGGCATCCGGCGATGCTTGCCTTGCCGCGGTGAGGGGCGCTGCGGAAAAACAATTGCTGAAAGGAGTCTCCCGCTCGTTTTATCTCACGCTGCGGTTTCTGCCGCGGCCCATGCGCGGGGCGGCGAGCCTGGGCTATCTGCTGGCCCGCACCAGTGACACGCTGGCGGATTCCGCCGCGATTCCGGTGGAGGCGCGCGTGCCGCATCTGGAGGGGTTCGAACGCGCCGTGGCGGGCGGGACGGAGCCGCCGCGCTGGCCGGTTTCATTGCTCAACGCGTTGGCCGATCCGCGGGAGCGCGCGCTGCTGGAGGCATCCGGCGATCTTTTCGCGTGGCTGGCACGGCTGCCAGCGGCCGAGGCGCGGCTCGTGCGCGAGGTGGCCGCCACCATCATCGGCGGGCAGAAACTCGATCTTGCGCGCTTCGCCGCGGCGGACGCGCGGCATCCCGTATGCCTGAAAGACGAGGCGGAGCTGGAGGACTACACCTGGCGCGTGGCGTGCTGCGTCGGGGTGTTCTGGACGAAACTCGGCTTCCTCACGCTGGGCGCGCGGTTTTCCAGCGAGCCAATGCCGCGGCTCATCGAGCGGGGTGTCGCCTATGGCAAGGGCCTGCAGCTCGTCAATATCCTGCGCGATATCCCGGCGGATCTCGCGTCGGGCCGCTGTTATCTGCCGCTCCCGGATCCCGGTGACTCGGCGCGCTTGTCCGAAGAGCGCGCCAGGTGGGGCGCGAAAGCCGCTGCCGGGGTGGAAGAGGGATTGGTGTATGCGGAAACGCTGTTTTCCAGGCGGCTGCGCATGGCCACCGCCCTGCCGGCGATGATCGCCCGTGAAACGCTGGCGCTGCTGCGCACTGCCGATGTGCCCGTGCTGCAACACCGCGTCAAAGTGCCGCGTGCGGCCGTTTACCTGGCGCTTGTTCGTGCTTTTCTGGGTAAAATCCGCTGAAAGTGGCGGGCGGATGGCCCGGCGTTTTCAAGCCGCGGGCGCGATCGCATCAAGGGCCTCCAGCAGTGCCGCATCCGGCTCGGGGGCATGGAGCGCGTCCAGTGTGTCATCGAGCTGGGCCACGGTGCGGGCTCCAATGAGCGCGGATGTCACAGCGGGGGAGCGCAACGCCCAGCGAATGGCGAGGTGGTGTGGCTGCATGCCGTGGGCGGCGGCCAGATCGGCCAGCGCGCGCAGGATTTCCTGCCGCGCGAGAACCTGGTCGGTTTTGAGAAATCCCTCGGGTCTGGCGGCGCGCGATCCATCCGGGATGCCATCCAGGTATTTCGGGGTGAGCATGCCCTGGGCGAGCGGGCTGAAGGCAATGCAGCCGATGCATTCCTCCATGAGAAAATCGAGGATGCCGCTGGTTTCCACGCCGCGCTCGAGGATGGAATACGGCGGCTGATAGATGAGGCAGCGGATCCCCATTTCCTTGAGGATTTTCACGGCTTTTTTCAGCCGCTTGAGCGGATACTTCGAGAGGCCCGCATAGAGTGCCCTGCCGCTGTGGACGGCGGTGGCGAGGGCGGACATGGTTTCCTCCAGCCGCGTGTCGGGGTCCGCGCAGTGGGAGTAGAAGATATCGACGTAACTCAGGCGCAGGCGCTTGAGTGACTGGTCGAGCGAGGCTAGCAGGTGCTTGCGCGAGCCGTTCATGCCGTAGGGGCCGCCCCACATTTCGTGGCCGGCCTTGGTGGAAATGATCAACTCGTCGCGGTGGCAGACGAAATCGCTGACGAGGATGCGGCCGAAGTTTTCCTCGGCGGAGCCCGGCGGCGGACCATAGTTGTTGGCGAGATCGAAATGGGTGACGCCGCGGTCGAAGGCGCGGCGCGTGATGCGGCGGGCTTCCTCGAAGTCGTCCACGGCGCCGAAGTTGTGCCAGCAGCCGAGCGAAATGGCGGGCAGCAGGATGCCGGAATCGCCGCAGCGCCGGTAAGGCATGCGGCCGTCGTAACGGGCGGTGTCAAACATGCGGGGAATCTGGCCTTCAGCCGGCCTCTTGCCAAGCATCAAGAGCCGGCATGCGGCCATGGCAAAAAAACGGGCGCCGTGTGGCGCCCGTGCGTTTCCCCGTTTGTGGAACCTGGAGAATCATTCGGCGGCTTCCGCGCGGTCCGCGGCGGGAGCGTTGGAATAGCGCCAGCGGATTTTGTTGCGCTTGGAGGCGGAGCGCAGCTTGCGCTGCTTGCGCTCGGTGGGAGTTTCAAAGGCGCGGCGGCGGCGCATTTCCTCAAGAATGCCTTCGGCATCCAGTTTGGTTTTGAGGCGTTTCAGAGCGCGGTCAACGGGCTCGCCTTTCTTCAGAGTCACTCCTCGCATGCGTTGTTCTTGGTTGGTTGGGTAGGTTCCACAGAGCGTGGCGGGGCGCGGGTGATGATGGATCGGGCGCGTCTTGTCAACACGGAACCTGCCGTGAAAACGAAAAAATGGGATGTTGCGCGGATGCCGGACATGGGCTAGTGATCCCGCCCGCCAGAGCGGAAACGACTGTGCCGCCTTCGGATAATTTAACAGACCGCCACCGCCCATGTACCGCATTCCCTTCGACCGGGTGAACTGGATCACCAGCTCCTTCCTCATCGGAACCGCCCTTATCGCCCTGTTCGGCCTTCCCGTTTACCTCTTCAAATTCGGCATCGACTGGTTCCAGTTCGGCATGTTCGCCTTTTATCTGCTGGCCACCATGATGAGCATCACGGTGGGTTATCACCGGCTGTTTTCCCACATCTCGTTCAAGGCAAAATGGCCGGTTCGGCTCTTCACCCTGGTCTTCGGGGCCTGCGCGTTCGAAAACTCCTGCCTGGACTGGGCCTCCGATCACCGCCGCCACCACAAGCATGTCGATCATGACGACGATCCCTACGACATTTCCAAGGGCTTCATGTGGGCGCACATCGGCTGGCTGATGTTCAAGCTCAACCCGGAGCCGCCCATGGACAACGTCAACGACCTGCGCAAGGACAAGCTCGTCATGTGGCAGCACCGTTACGTTCACTGGATCGGCCTGGTAGTGGGAATCGTCATTCCCACGGCTCTCGGCTACGCCTGGAACGCCCACCATGGCATGGACGCCCGGGCGGGCGCGTTGGGCGGGTTCCTCCTCGCGGGTGTCGCCCGCATCGTGGTGGCCCAGCACTGCACCTTCTTCATCAACTCGCTCTGCCACACCGTGGGCCGCCAGCCGTACTCCTCCAGCCACAGCGCGCGGGACAGCGCGATCATGGCCTTCTTCACCTTCGGCGAGGGCTACCACAACTATCACCATGAGTTCCAACACGACTACCGCAACGGCGTGAAGCCCTGGCAATGGGATCCCACCAAGTGGACGATCTGGACGCTCTCCAAGCTCGGTCTCGTCGAGGGCCTGCGCCGTGTGCCGGAGAGCAAAATTCTCCTCGCGGAGATGCGCGAGGCCCGGACCAAGGCGGAGAAACACCTTGCCGAACTCCGCGAGTGCGGCCCCGGCCCCGCGCAGCGCGCCAGTGACGTGGTCCACGAAATGGTCGAGCGCCTGAGCGCCAACTATCACGAACTCGAAAAAGCCGTCACCGGCCGCGTGCAGCTCTCCCGCGAGGTGCTCAACCGCTGGCAGACCGAGACCCGCGGCATCATGCGCGAGATCCGCCGGATGGCCGCCGCGCTGTCTGTTTGAATGCTTTTGCGAAGAAAACCCGCAAAAGCATTCACCCGCATGGGAATCTGCCGTCTGAAGGCGCGCCCGCCGTGTCTGGTCTGGACAGCAGGCGGGCGCCTTGCCCAAGCTGCCGCACGATTTCATGCGAATTTCAGACCGTTATATCGGAAAGCAGGTGTTGCTGGGCACCTTGTATGCCGTCCTGATCCTGGGCTTGGTGCTGGTGCTTGGCAATCTTTTCAAGAAAATCCAGCCGCTGTTGGTGGAACAGAAGGCGCCGCTCTGGCTGGTGCTGCGCTTCGTGCTGAGCGTGCTGCCGCTCTCGCTGATGTACACGGTGCCGTGGGGTTTTCTTTCCGCAGTGCTGCTGGTCTTCGGCCGCCTTTCCAGCGGCAATGAAATCACCGCCATGCGCGTGGCCGGCGTCAGTCTGGCGCGGCTTTCCGCGCCGGTGTTCCTGATCGGCGCGCTGCTTTCGCTGGCAAGCCTTTGGATCAATGTCAATGTGGTCCCGCAGTCGAAGGCGACCTCCGAACAGTTGCTCTACGAGCAGGCTTCGCGCGATCCCGACTCGCTGCTCAAACCGGGTGTGGTGCAGGGAAATTTCAAGGGCGGCGCCAGCGAGGTTCAAAAACTCCTCATCGAGGGCAAGCGCGGCGACTGGGTGGAGGGCTTCCATTTCTATCAACTGCCGAAGGACGGGGATGGAGACCGCAGCTATGTCCACGCCGCGAGAGCCGCGCTGGCGGTGGATGAGGCCAACAGCCAACTGCGGGTGAAACTCGAGAACGCCTATTTCGAAACCCACAAGCCGGATGGACGCATGGAGATGGCCTTCGCGGGAAACGCCGAGCCGCTGCTCATCGATTTGAAGAATCCCAGGCAGCGGAAAAACCGGCCCGGCACCATGACCAATGACGAGATCCGCCAGCGAGTGGCCGACGACGGCGAGCTCTCCCCGGAAAAGAAGGTGCGGCTGCGCATGGAGATCACCAAGCGCCATTCGTTTTCCATGGCCTGCCTCGCCTTCGCCTTCATCGCGGTGCCGCTGGGCCTCGGCGCGCGCCGCCGGGACACCTCCAGCGGCCTGGTTCTCAGCCTGCTGATCGGCACCGGCTACTTCCTGACCACCATGCTGGCGGAGCAGTTCAAAACGGACGCCGGAGCCACGGCGGCGCTGTGGGCGCCCAACGCCGCCTGCGTGTTGTTAGGCATCGCGCTGTTCCGCAGGGCGCGTTTCAAATAGATCGACCGCACCGATGAAGTTCTTCCGCAACGTTCACAGAGCCGCCCGCGGCGTGGGCATGCACTTCGCCAACGAACACGTGCGGCTGGCTCCATTCGTGAACTCGCTGCGGCGCTACAATTTCGAAAAATTCGGCGCGGATTTGCGGGCGGCGGCCAATGTCACGATGCTCGGCCTGCCCCAGTCGATCGCCTATGCGGCCATCGCCGGCCTGCCCATCGTCTATGGCATCATCTGCTCGGCCATCGCATCCATGGTGGCTCCCTTGTTCGCCGGTTCGCGCCACACCGTGCTGGGGCCGACGAACGCGACGGCCTTCATGGTGTTCAGTTTTTTCTCCACGCATCCGGCGATGACCGGGCGCTGGGATGAATTGATCCCCCTGCTGGTGTTGATGGCCGGCCTGATGGCGGTGGGCGGTTCCGTTCTGCGGGTGGCGGATCTCCTGCAATACGTCTCGCGCAGCGTGCTGGTTGGATACGTCGCCGGTGCGGCGGTGCTCATCATCGCCAACCAGCTCAAACCCTGGCTGGGAGTCGCTGAATTCATGGATCAGGACGCGGCCACTTCCTTCATCGGGCTGCTCATCGAACTGGTCAAAGCCGCGCCACGCACCCGGTGGGTGCCGCTTGGGATCGGCGCGCTGACGATCGCCATTTATTATGGCTTGCGGAAATGGAAGCCGTCATGGCCGGTGTTCGCCCTCACCCTGCTGATTTCATCGGCTCTGTTCGGCTCGCTGATTCGCATGGGTGTCAGCCCCTTCAAGGAAGTGGAAACATTCGCCACCTTCGGCTTTGATGACCTCAAGCCTGCTTTGCCGAATCTTGGTCGCGCCACCATTTTCAACGACATTGCCAACTTGGTGGGTGTCGCGTTCGCCATTGCATTCCTCGCCGCTCTGGAAAATTCGCTGATGTCCAAGACCCTGGCATCGCGTTCCGGGGAACGGTCCGATCCGAACCAGGACATGTTCAGCGTCGGCATGTCCAATCTCGCATGCTCGCTGGCCGGCGGCATGCCCGCCTCGGGATCGCTGACCCGTTCGTCACTCAACTTCGAGTCGGGAGCCCGCACGCGCTTCGCCTCGCTCTTCTCCGGCGTTTACACCATGGTCTTCGCCATTGTCATCGCCGCTTCCGTCGGCTGGGGCGTGCCGCTCATCGACTACGTGCCCAAGGCGGCGCTGGCGGCGCTGGTCATCGCGTTGTCATTCTCGCTCTTCAACATCCGCCACATCCGCATCTGCCTGCGTTCCACCCGGGATGATGCCACGGTGCTCATCACCACTTTCGTTTCCACGCTGCTCGCTCCCTTGTATGTCGCCATCTTCATCGGCGTTGCGGTTTCCATCAGTCTCTTCCTGCGCAAGGCGAGCAAGCCGCACCTGGTGGAATACGAATTCAACGACGAGGGCGAGCTGCGCGAGATGGGGGAGAAACGCAAGCGCCCGATTCCGGCCATTTCCATCGTTCACGTTGAAGGAGATTTGTTTTTCGGCGCGGCCGAATTGTTCCGCACGCAGATCCAGCGCACCGTCTCCGATCCCGCCATCCAGGTGATCATCCTGCGTCTCAAGAACGCCCGGCATCTGGACGCCACCAGCGTGATGGCTCTGGAGGACCTGATCCGCTTCATGCGCGGCAAGGGCCTGCATCTGATCGTTTCCGGAGCGTCCCGCGACGTCTATCGGGTGCTTCAGAAATCCGGCGTGTTGCTCACTCTGCAGGAAGGTTGCGACCGCAGGGCCGGCGAAACCAATCTGTTCCTGACCAACCCGCGCAACCCGAACCTCTCCACCCGCGGCGCCCTCAAGCGCGCCCAGCAGCTGCTGGGCACCGAGAAGGCGGACATCCGCATCTTCTACGATCCGGCCCAGCAGGCGCAGGCCAAGTGAGGCGCGATGGCGTTCACGCCAGAACCCGCCAGACGGCGGCGACCGTGGCGCAAAGAGCGAAGCCCGCCGCCAGCGGCAACAGCGTGGAAACCATGGTCCATTTCACGCTGCGGGTTTCCCGGTAGATCGTGTAGATCGTCGTTGAGCAGGGATTGTGGCAGAGACTGAAGAGCATCAGGCAGACGGCGGTGAGCGTGGTCCAGCCGCCCGCTGTCAGAATGGCGCGCACGCTCTCGTCATCGGTTTCGAACATGACTCCCGCTCCCGCGCCGCCGGTGGCGCCGGTGACCAGCACGGTGAGCATGAGGATGGTGGGCACCACGATTTCATTGGCGGGAATGGCCACGACGTAGGCCAGCAGGATCACTCCGGTGAGTCCCATGGTCCAGGCCAGCGGCTCGGCGGCGTGAATGAACCATGCGGCGATGGTTTGGTTGCCGATGGAAACGTTTGCGCACAGCCAGATCGCGGCACCCGCGGGTATGGCGAAAACCACGGCGCGCCAGAGCACGATCAGGGTGCGGTCGATGAGCGAGGTGTAGAGGGTTTTCCAGAAATCGGGCGGGCGGTACGGCGGGAGTTCGAGGCTGAAGGTGGTGGCCTCGCCGCGCAGCACGGTGCGCGCCAGCAGCCATGAGGCGAGCATGGCGAAACCGAAGCCCGTCAGCGCGACGATCAGCACTGAGAGGGCGGCGATGGAGCCGCCCCAGCCCTTCGGCGCGAGAGTGCCGATGAACACGCTGGCCATCAGGATCTGCGTCGGCCAGCGGCCGTTGCAGAGCGAGAAGTTGTTGGTGATGATGGCGATGAGGCGCTCGCGCGGGGAGTCGATGATGCGCGTGGCCACCACGCCGGCGGCGTTGCAGCCGAGTCCCATGGCCATGGTGAGCGCCTGTTTGCCGTGGGCGCCGGCTTTCTGGAAAATGCGGTCGAGGTTGAAGGCGACGCGCGGCAGGAATCCGAAATCCTCCAGCAGCGTGAAACAGGGAAAGAAAATCGCCATTGGTGGCAGCATCACCGCGATCACCCAGGCGGTGGCCAGATACATGCCATCGACGAGCAGCCCTTTCAGCCACGCCGGCGCTCCGGCGGCCGCAAACCATTCCGTTAGAAGCGCGTGGCCCTGGTCCACCAGCAGCGAGGTCAGGATGCCGGAGGGCACGTTCGCGCCGATGATGGTCACCCACAGGATGGCGCCGAGCACCAGCACCATGACCGGGAAAGCGGTCCATGGATTGGTGAGCACGCGGTCGAGTTTCTGCTGCCATGCCAGCCGCCGGCCCGCCCCGCTGCGGGTGATGCTGCGCTCCGCGATGCGCGCCGCCTCGCCGTGAATCGATTCCGCGATGCGGTCGTGCAGGTTCTGCGGCAACTGCCAGCGCAGTTCCTCGGTTTGTTTGAGCACGTCTGCGGGTGATTTCATGAGTTGGCGGTCAGTTGCGCACCCGCTGGAACCGTGAGCGCGCCGATCTCTCCGGATTGCACGGCTTGCATGATTTCGCGGTCGCCTTCCAGCAGACGCAGCGCCACCCAGCGCGGTTGCGGCAGCTGCGGAAAGACCTCGCGCAGATCTTCCTCCACGCGGTCGAGCGCCGTTCGCAAGCCGGGAATTTCCAGCGGCAGGCGGCGGGGCGGGGGAGTCTCGGCGCGTGCGGCCATGGTGGAGATTTCACGAATCAATTCCGGGATGCCCTCGCCGGAGCGGGCGGCGCAGGGAATCACGGGAATGCCCAGATCGCGGGCGAGATGGCGCGTGTCGATCGAGATGCCGTGGGCGCGGGCCTCGTCCATCAGATTGAGGCAAAGCACGGCGCGGCGGGTGATTTGCAGCACTTGCAGCACCAAATTGAGATTGCGCTCCATGCAGGTGGCCTCCGCCACGATCACCGTCACATCGGGTTGGCCGAAGAGCAGGAAAGTCCGCGCGACCTCCTCGTCCGGCGAGGCGGACAGCAGCGAGTAGGTGCCCGGCAGATCGACGAGTTTGTAGCGTTTCCCTCCATAGGAAAATCCGCCTTCGGCACGGCTGATGGTTTTTCCCGGCCAGTTTCCGGTGTGCATCCTCAGTCCGGTCAGGGCGTTGAAGACAGTGGTTTTTCCGGTGTTGGGATTTCCCGCTAGGGCGATCACAAAATCGCTGTCTTCCACGCGCAGGCCCAGTTTGCGGAGCTGGCTGAAACGGGACGGGCAGGTCATGCAGGCCTCGCCGGGTTGGTGTGAATCCGTGGCTGTCATGGGTGGGACGGGTGGATCAGAATGCGGTCCGCCTGATGATCGCGCAGGGCGATGAGCGCGCCGCGGATGTCATAACTCCGCGGGGTGCCGAAGGGGCTGGCGAACTCGCAGCGAATCCGCGTGCCGGGAACCACACCCAGATCGAGCAGGCGGCGGCGCTCGGGGCCGGTGCAGGATGGTGCCAGCGCGTGAACGACGGCTTCGCCGCCCACCGGAAGGTCCGAGAGGCGGCGAAGGTTCGCAGGCGGCTCATCTCCCGGCTCCGGCGCCGTCACATGAATGAGTGTCGCCACCGCGCCGGGTATCAGGATTTGCCTGCCCTCGATGAGACACTCGACGCAGCCATCCTCCAGATGCCGCGCCTCATCGAGGTGGCTGCCGGGCGCCAGCCCCAGCGCCTCCGCATGGCGGAAAAGCATTTCCGGCTCGTCCTCGATGTGCTCGATGCGCGCGGCATGGCCGTCCGGCCAGGAGGCCAGCGAGGTGAGAGAGCGCCGCGGCAGATGACCCTCGCGGGTCGGAATCGGGTCGCCATGCGGGTCGAAGCGCGGGTTGTTAAGGCGGTTCGCCATGGCATCGACCGCCGCAGCCTCCAGATGATGTTCCGCTTTGTGGGCTTCGCGGTGCCAGTCTGCGGGCGGCGTGCTTGTTTCGCGGGCCAGCCATGTTTCGTAGAGCCGGTGGGTCCGCACGACCTGGAGGGCGTAAACCCGCCCGTCCTCGGTCAGGTGGTGTGCGTCGCCCGTGGATGTGGCCAGTTCCCTGCCGCGCAGGCGGCCCAGAATTTCCGCCGCCAGCCTTCGCGGACAGGCCATCGCTCCGGCCAGGCTTTCCACCGTGGCCCCGCGTCCTGACTCGTCGCAATCCAGCAGATGCTTCAGCGCATCTTCCAACTGGATCCTCATTGCTGCGGCGGAATGTTTTGAAATGCCAGCCATGTTTCGTCGCGGGTAACTAAGTTAGCCTCGCCTAAGTCGCAAGCGGAAATTTGCGGGAATTGTCGCGCAATTCCGGAGCGCGCCGGATTTGTCAGCGGCGGCTGACGCGTCCGATCACGGCTTTTGCCAACAGCGCCCTGCGGTCCGCCCGAATCGGCCGCAGTGAGAGGTGGATGCCGGCGCTTTTGTCCGCATCATGATGCAGGGTGAGGACGCTGAAGTCCGCGTTCACCTCGGCGGCGTGGATTTCCTGCCAGAGCACCAGGCGCATGCCTTGCGCAGGACGGAAAAACGGGAAAATTTCGATCCCCGGCGGACTCAGGATCACGTAGGCGTGACGGGTCAAGCCCAGCGCCAGGCGTGTCGTGAAGAAGGCTGCGGACAGTGGCGCGAGTATCCACGCCGGATGTGGCAGTTGGGGGTTGATACTGCGGTAAATCGAGCTGGCGGAGAGTGTCACGGCGGCCGCCAGCAGGACAGCGGATAGCACCCAGAACAGGGCGGCTTGCCCGGAGCGGGTGAAGCGCAGTTCCATCTCCGGTGATTGAACGCCCGCCGCCATCAGGCGATCGATTCCGTCATGCCCACCACCGCGCTTTCCGCGGCACTGAGTTCTTTTTCAAAGGTCGCAAGATCCATGCCGCCTTGCTCCAGGGAATCTGGTTTCTCATAGCTGCCGATCAGCGCCACCAGGCGCTCCAGGCCAAAAAGGGAGGCTCCACCCTTGCACCGGTGCAGTTCGTCGCGCAGCCGGGGGAAATTTCCAGCCTCGATCAGCGCCAACCAGCCAGTCATCAGCCGCCGCGTGTCATTGAAATAATCGAACGCGAGGGCAATCAGCCCGGCCGTGTCACCGTGGGCCATTTTCGCGAAATTTCCCGGATTCATGGGTAAAAGTTCTTCCTTCACAGCGGCGGGATTAAACCCGCACTCACCCGCCGACAGAAAGTGAATAATCGCGTAATGTTCAATAGATTACTTTGCGCCGCTGTTTGTGAGTCGCAATTGGCTTTCCAGATGCCGCGCGAGGTCCGTCTTGCCCGTTGCCTGCGCCAGTTTCAGCCGCAATTCCAACGACTCCGGCAGCTTCATTTCCGCCTCGGACATCGCGGCGAAGCATTCCGCCGCGGACTCGTAGTCGCCGATTGCCAGCGCGCCTTCCGCCTGGGTTCGAAGCGTCGGTATTTCGCCATCCAGCGGCGGCTCTCGGTAGATCGCCCATTTCGCGTGATCCGGCAGCTTGTCCGGTGAATCCGTTTGTTCCAGGTACACCATCTCCTCTCCCGCGCGATTCCGCCGCCACTGGTTGATGGCCAGAACCACGGTCAGTCCCAGAATCGCAAACGACGCCTCCAGAATAAATGGCGTGGTCGCCACCCCGACCATGAAACCCACCCACTCCCCAAGCAGGCCGGGCAGATGCCGCCAGCCGGCAAGCAGCGAGCACACGGCAAGCGCAAGTGCCAGCAGGATGCCCGCGCCCACAGCGACTTGCTTCGTTCTTTCGTCACCCGTCTTGACCATTTGCGACCGAATCCTACGGCTTGAATCCTCAAAGCCCAACCATGGAAATTCATAAAATTACTACATATTTCTTGATTATTTTTATAAATTGATCATTTTCGCCGTGGTTTGTTTGGATTTTTAAAAATCAAATGCCTGTGGATCGGACTGCTATTGGCAGCCCCGCCAGTGGCTGCATGGAAATTGCGGGGCGGGGTGGAAGGTGGGCATCCCGCGGAGTGGGTCCGGGCCGATTCGCAGACGGCAAATGCCACGGCGAATGGACCGGTTCAGGTTCCGGTTGAAGTGGTGGCCAAAGGCAGTGCGCCGGAGTGGGTGTATGTGGAGGTGGCGCCCGAAACGGTTCCCGAGCCCGGCGTGCTGCCGCTCACGCTGCTCCATGCCTTGTTCTTTCTGCGGCGCAGGCGTGGTTGATTGCAAGGGGGGAGTTTGCCGCAAGTGATTGCCGGTGACCCAGGCTAAAATCGCACAAAAAATTGTTGCGTGTCGGGGGAGGAGGTTGCACATTTTTCCCGAAACATCACAATGATGGGCAACAAAATAATGTTTACGCTTCCCGAGCACGCTCCATTCACACCGGATCAGCGCCATGCGCTGGACTCGCTCCTCAGTGGCTTCGATCCAGTCCAATGCGGCTGGCTCAGCGGGTATCTGGCTGCCCAGGCATCCGAGAAGATCTCCACCCGGTCTGCGGCGACTGCGGACGGCAGCCGGCTCACTGTGCTTTTCGGCACGGAATCGGGAAATTCCGAAGCCCTGGCCGCGCGGGCGGTCAAGGAGGCCAAAAACCGCGGTTTTCGCGCCGAGATGAAAAACATGGCGGAGTTTTCGCCCGCCGATCTGAAGAAAATCCCCAACCTGCTGGTGATTGTCTCGACATGGGGCGATGGCGAGCCGCCGGAGACCGCCAGCAAGTTTTACAGGGAATTCATGGCGTCCGCTAGTGATCTTGCCGGTCTCAGCTACTCGGTTTGCGCCCTGGGAGACACTTCCTACGGGAAATTCTGCCAAACCGGAAAAGACATCGACGCCCGCCTTGCAAGTCTGGGCGCACAGCGAATCGCGGAGCGGCAGGATTGCGACCTGGACTACGAGGACGCCTTCAGCGCGTGGCTCGGCAGCGCGCTGGGAGCTTTGGCTCCCTCGGCTCCGCCGATTTGCGCGCCGATTGCCGCCACGGCGGAAGCAAAGACCGAGTATGGAAAGAAACACCCCTTTCCTGCGGAAGTCCTCGAAGTGGTGCACCTCAACGGCAAGGGCTCGGCCAAGGAAACCCTCCACCTCGAATTCTCCCTCGCAGGTTCCGGCATGACTTACGAACCCGGCGACGCCCTCGCCATCGTGCCCGTCAACGCGCCGGATGTCGTCCAGGCCGTGCTCGACGCCGCAAGGCTCACCGGCTCCGAGGTGGTGGAAGTCAAATCCATCGGCTACAAGCCGCTCGCCGACGCATTGCGCGAGGATTTCGACATCACCGCGCTTTCCCGCAACGTGCTCGCCAAACTCTCCGAAACCGTCGATGCCCCTCGGCTCAGGGAACTTCTGGCCGACCACGCCAAGGAGGACCTCCGGCACTATCTGGAAGGTCGCGAAATCATCGACGCCCTCCATGATTTCGCTCCGTCACCCGGACTCCCGGCCGCCGCCCTCGCAGGCATTTTGCGCAAACTTCCACCGCGTCTCTATTCGATCGCCTCCAGCCCGCTGGCGCATCCGGACGAGGTGCATCTCACGGTGGCCGCGGTGCGCTATCAGACTCATGGCCGCAGCCGCAAGGGGGTCTGCTCCACCTTTCTCGCGGACCTTGTGAAACCCGGCGACAGAGCCGATTTCTTCGTCCAGCCCAATAAAAACTTCCGCCTGCCCTCGGATGGCTCCGTGCCCGTCATCATGATCGGCCCCGGCACCGGCATCGCGCCTTTCCGCGCCTTCGTCGAACACCGCGCCGCCCTCGGCTCCACCGGCAAGAATTGGCTCTTCATGGGCGACCAGCACTACCTCTTCGACTTCCTCTATCAGCTCGAATGGCAGGACCATCTCAAAAGCGGCGCGCTCACCCGGCTGGACGTGGCGTTCTCCCGCGACCAACCGGAGAAAATCTACGTGCAGCACCGCATGATGCAGCGCGCCAGGGATATCCACGCGTGGCTGGAGGAAGGCGCTCACCTCTACGTCTGCGGCGACGCCGCCCGCATGGCCGCCGACGTTCACGAAACCCTCGTTTCCATCGTCCAAACCGCAGGCTCGAAATCCCGCGAAGCCGCCGAAGCCTACGTCGAAGACCTCAAGAAAACCAAACGCTACCAACGCGACGTTTATTAATTTCAAATCTTAAATCTCGAATTTCAAATCCCCGTCCCCATGTCCGAAGAAAAGAAACTCTCCGCCAACGAATACATCAAGATCGCCAGCAACTACCTGCGCGGAACCATCGCCGACGGCCTCGCCGACCAGTCCACCGGCGCGATGTCCGAGGACGACCAGCAGCTTCTCAAGTTCCACGGCACCTATCAGCAGGACGACCGCGACCTGCGCGCCGAGCGCCGCAAGCACAAGCTGGAGAAGGCCTACTCGTTCATGATCCGCATCCGCGTGCCCGGCGGAGTCGCGACTCCCGCGCAGTGGCTGGAGACCGACCGCATGGCCACCCAGTTCGCCAACGGCACCATCAAGCTCACCACCCGCCAGGCCTTCCAGTTCCACGGCGTGATCAAGAGCAACCTCAAGCGCACCATCAAGGAAATCAACCAGTGCGCCATGGACACCATCGCCGCCTGCGGCGACGTGAACCGCAACGTGATGTGCAATCCGAATCCCCATCTTTCGGAAGTGCATGCCGGGGTGCTCAAGGTCGCCCAGGGCATCTCGGATCATCTCACGCCGCAAACCCGCGCCTATCACGAAATCTGGCTCGATGGTGAAAAAATCGAGAGTTCCGAGGAGGAGGTCGAGCCGATCTATGGCAAGACCTACCTGCCACGGAAGTTCAAGATCACCATCGCCGTCCCGCCCTCCAACGACGTGGACATCTACGCGAACTGCCTTTCCTTCATCGCCATCGTGGAGGACGGCAAGCTCGCCGGATTCAACGTCGCCGTCGGCGGCGGCATGGGCTCCACCCACGGCAACGAGAAAACCTATCCGCGCATCGCCGATGTCATCGGATTCTGCACCCCGGACCAGGCCATGGACGTCGCGGAAAAGGTCGTGCTCGTGCAGCGCGATTTCGGCGACCGCACCGACCGCAAGCACTCGCGCTTCAAATATACCGTGGACGACCATGGTCCGGAGTGGATTCTCGCGAAGATCAACGAATACCTCGGCTACAATCTGGGGCCCGTGCGTCCGTTCAAGTTCGAGGACAACGGCGACCGCTTCGGCTGGGTGGACGACAAGAATGGCAAATCCCACCTCACCCTCTTCATCCAGGGCGGCCGGGTGCTCGACACGCCATCCTATCCGCTGATGACTGGCCTGCGCGAAATCGCCAAGGTCCACGAAGGCGACTTCCGCCTCACCGCGAACCAGAACCTCATCATCGCGAACGTCTCACCGGCCAAGCGCCCGCAGATCGAGAAACTGCTCGAACAGTACGGCATCAAGGAAAGCCACCTGAAGAGCGCGCTGCGTCTCAACTCGCTGGCCTGCGTCGCCCTGCCCACCTGCGGCCTGTCGCTCGCCGAGGCCGAGCGCTACCTGCCCGACCTTCTAACGGAACTTGAGGAGGTGATCGAGGAAAACGGCCTGCGCCACGACGCCATCACCATCCGCATGACCGGCTGCCCAAACGGCTGCGCCCGCCCGTACATCGCCGAGATCGCCTTCGTCGGCCGCGCGCCGGGGAAATACAACGTCTATCTCGGCGGCGGGTTCGCCGGACAGCGCCTCTCGAAACTCTATCGCGAAAGCGTGAGGGCGGAGGACATCAAGCCGCTTCTTGCCCCGGTCATCGCCCGCTACGCCAGGGAGCGCCACGATGGCGAGCGTTTCGGCGACTTCTGCATCCGCACCGGATACGTCAACGAAACCATTCAAGGCCGCGATTTCCACCAGAACATCAAGCCCGAGGCGCTCAAAGGCTGAACCGCATGACCATGCACGCACTGAAATTCCATGCGGAACCTGATTTCGATCCGGCGCGGCTCACCGCCGAGATCGAGCCGCTGCGCGCGGGCGAGCGGATCCGCATGCTGCACGAGCGCCTGGGCGAGCATCTGGTGGCCACCACCAGCTTCGGCCTCCAGGCTGCCGTCATGCTGCATCTCATCCATGAAAACGCGCCGAAAATCCCCGTCGTCTTCATCGATACCGGCTTCCTCTTTCCGGAAACCTACCGGTATGCCGAAGACCTCGCCAAGCTGCTGGACCTCGACCTCCGCGTCTATCAACCCGCCGTTTCCGCCGCCCGCATGCAGGCGCTGTGGGGAAATCTCTGGGAGGGATCGCGCGAGGACCAGGACCGCTACGCCATGCTCACCAAGATCGAGCCGATGAACCGCGCCCTGCGCGAAATCGGCGCCGACGTCTGGCTCAGCGGCCTGCGCCGCTCGCAGTCGAAAACCCGCAGCGACCGCCCCTTCGTCGAGCGGCAGAAGAAAACCCTCAAGGCCTATCCCATCCTCGATTGGGCGGACGCCCAGGTGGACCTCTATTTCCACCAGCACAACCTGCCCCGCCACCCGCTGGCGGCGAAAAACTACCTCACCATGGGCGACTGGCACAGCACCCGCCCCGCCGAAAACGGCGACGCCGAGTCCACCCGCTTCAACGGCGAGAAATACGAGTGCGGACTGCACCTTGATTCCGGCTCTGCGGATTTCCAGATTTGAAGAGGAAGCGGGCAACCCGTCCGTTTCCGATGCCGGTCCAGCGGAAGTCGCCTCCCGGCAACTTGCCCGGGACTTGCCCGCCCAATTATCTGCATGGGAGCGGGGGGCTGTGTGTCAGGCGTTTTGAGAGATTCGGCTTGTGTGCGGATTCTTCTGCGTTCGCATAGACGGGACATCTTCCGGCCTGAGCGGTAATTCTTGCAATCGAGGCACAAAAAAACC
>Ga0114939_10001328_pt1 | contig 19548 bp, 20 predicted proteins | sample AshMeaCrysSpring_FD_87196 | JGI IMG/M metagenome (GOLD analysis project Ga0114939, IMG submission 87196) | Groundwater microbial communities from Big Spring, Nevada to study Microbial Dark Matter (Phase II) - Ash Meadows Crystal Spring | ecosystem: Environmental > Aquatic > Deep subsurface >...
AGCACCAGCCGGGTCGAGCCCTCGACATCGGTGATCATGAAGGTGACGTGGCCGGTGGGGAGCTGTGCTCGGCTCGGCGCAGGACCGACGTCGTCGAGGGCGTGGGCCTGCATGCAGGTAGCGTGGCAGCGCCGTCAAGGCTGGCCTGCGGGCGCCGGCGCAGGCGCCGCTGCTGGGACCTGCGACCCTGACCTTTGGTGGCGGACGCGGGCACGTTGGGACCGTGACCCCGCCAGGCTGCGAGGCTCGGTGGGCTGCGCTGCTGGCAGTTCTGTGCGCGGCCGTGGCCGTGCTGGTCACCCTCCCCGCGGCGGCGCAGCAGGTGACGGACGACACGGTTCGGCTGGTGCTCTTCCATGGCGAGGGCTGCCCGCACTGCGCCGCGGAGCGGGAGTTTCTCACCGATCTGCAGCAGCGTGAGCCACGCCTACAGGTGCAGGAGTACGAGGTCTGGTACGACGAGGCCAACCGGGCTCTGCTGGCCGAGCAGGCGCAGCGGCTGGGCTTCGAGCCGGTCGGCGTGCCGGTGACGATCATCGGGGACCGGTACTGGGTGGGGTTCAGCGACGCGATCGCAGCGCAGATCGAGGACGAGGTGGCCGCCGGTCTGGCCGGAGCCGATGCCGGCTCGGGCGGCGACCAGCCGGCGTCGGACGCGGTCCTCGTCGACGTCCCCCTCGTTGGGATGGTCGAGCTCACCTCGGCCTCCCTGCTGGTGAGCACGCTGGTCGTCGGCTTCGTCGACGGGGTGAACCCGTGCTCGCTGTGGGCGCTGTCGGTGCTGCTGGCGATCGTGCTGCACAGCGGCTCGCGGCGGCGCGTCCTGGCGGTGGGGACCACCTTCCTCGCTGTGACGGCAGGGATGTACGCGCTGTACATGCTGGGCATGTACAGCGCCCAGGCCTACGTCGGTGACCTCGGGTGGGTACGGGTCGCGGTGGCGGTGGTGGCGGTGGTCTTCGGTGTGCTGCACCTGAAGGACTTCACCGCCTTGCACCGCGGGGTGAGCCTGTCCATCCCCGACGCCCGCAAGCCGGGGCTCTACGCCCGCATGCGGGCAGTGTCGGCGAGCGACACCTCGCTGCCGGCAGCCCTCGCCGGCACCACCCTGCTCGCCATCGGGGTCTCCCTGCTCGAGACGCCCTGCACGGCGGGGTTGCCGCTGCTGTGGACGTCCCTGCTGGCCGCGCGGGACGTCCCCGCCGGCGAAGCGGCTGCGCTTTTCGCGGTCTACCTGCTGGTCTTCCTGGTCGACGAGCTGCTCGTGCTCACCGCTGCTGTCGTCTCGATGCGGGCCCTGAAGCTGCAGGAACGGCACGGACGGCTGCTCAAGCTCGTCAGCGGCGTGCTCATGCTCACCCTGGCGGTCACCATGCTGCTCGCGCCGCAGGCCCTCACCAGCGTCGTCGGCACGCTGGTCGTCTTCGGGGCCGCGGGTGCGGTGGTGACGGTCGTCTGGGCGGTCGACCGCTCCCGTCGGCTCAGCGCACCGCCGCCAGCGGTTCCCGCTCGTCGCACGGCGAGGTCGGGGGACGGCGCCCGGTCCTAGGTGTACTGACCGGCCAGGTTGGGGGGGCGCCGGCCCGCCGGCGTCCCCCCAACCCGCAGGAGCGGTGGGTGGTCAGAGGGCGAAGCGGCTCACCCTCGTGCTCCAGTTGGCCAGCAGCGTGCGAGTGTCGGAGCAGCTGTAACCCGTCGCGATGAACTCGTCGACGGTGCAGGGACCTTGCTGGATGTACTCGTTGGCCAGGTAGACGCTGCGCCCCACGACCGCCGCCGCGCCGTAGTCGCCCCAGCGGGGCCTCCCTTCGTACTCGGTGAAGCCGTCCTGCGGGGCCTGACCCTCGGCGGCCATGCTGACCGGGCCTGCCCCGGCGAGCGCGTCGAGGGATGCGTACCCCGCACTGGGGTGGAGGTTCTCGCTGACCCGGGTGAAGCCGATGACGCCGCGTCCGCTGCTCGTCACCCCGATGGTCGGGTACGCCAGCGCCTCGTCAGGCAGGGCCAGGATGCCCTGCCTGACCATCGTGGCGGTCACGCCGTCGGCAGAGACGCTCGGGTTCAGGACGAACCAGGCGACGCCGGCCCGGTCGACCGCCGCCCCGTCGACCCGGGCCGAGGTGCCGAGTACCGCCCACAGCTTGCCGTTGGCGTAGCGGACATCGAGCACTCGGGAGTCGCTCGTGTCGATCAGGCCGGGCTCCGTCGCGCCGTAGAAGAGCTCCCCGAGCGGGATGGTGCCGGGCTTCTGCTCCGCCGGCGGGGGAACCGCGTACCGCTGCGACGGGATGACCGTCTTGCGCAGCACGGGGGCCGGGTTCGTCGTGCCCAGGGACTTCGTGTTCGTGAGGGCCCACACCACGAGGTCCTCGGCGTCGGCGTTGGCGTCGTCGAACACCGCGGTGGAGCTGACGAAGAACTCGGTGCCACCCTGGGAGCCCACGAACTGCCTGTCGGCGGACAGGGCCGGCCACACGGTGAAGCCGGGCTCGCCGGGCCGAACCGGATCGTCTGCGGTGTTGAAGAGGATCACGTCGAGGGTGCTCGCACCACTGGTGAGCTGTGCCTTTGACAGGGCGTAGACCTGTGCGCCGATGAACCCGTCCGCGAACAGGGGGAACTCGTTGGTGGTGATGTAGACGCCGTTCGCGTCGACCCCGATGTGCGGGAAGTCGGCGAAGCAGGGGCCACCGGGGCAGTCGTGGTCGGGCGTCCCCTCGGTCCCGTCGTTCATCCCGGGGATCCGGTACACGTTCCAAGTCCCGGTCGGGTCACCCGACGTGCTCACCGCGAGGTCCAGGTAGTTCCTGCCGGTGAAGTCGCCCGAATCCGGGTCTTGCTCGAGGTCTACAGCGAGGTGGAACCACCGGTTGGACGCAGGGTCGTAGTGGCAGGAGATGTCGAACGTGAACGGCCCGAACTCCCCGGTCGAGCGGTTGATGGCGGGGGGGAACCCGTAGAACTCGTTGAGCGAGACAGCCTGGGTGACCGGTGCGCCGGTGGAGGCGTCGACGACGCGCAGCGCGCTGTTGACCGTCTCGAGGAGGTAGCCGTTGCCGACGCACAGTCCCTGGTCCGGTGGCTCTCCGGAGAACTGGTTGCCGCCCGAGGCGAGCCGGCTGTCACGGTGGTTGAGGCCCTCGAACGAGGAGACCAGGGTCGGCCTGGACTTGGTCTTGCGGCCGGAGACGGTCGCCGTCCCGGCGCCGGCGGGCAGTTGTGGCCCGCCCGCGATCGGGTCGGTGCGCAGCGGGCTCGTGCCCTTCTTCTTCGGTCCGGTCCGCTCCGCCCCCAGCGTCCCGGTGGGCGTGACCGGCTGGATGGTGGAGACGTTGACCGTTGCAGACCGCTGGACGCTGAACCGGTCCGGTCCTGCGGGAACGGCGCTGCCGACCGTTGGGGCGGCCACGACCAGTCCGAGGCACAGGGCCCCAGAAGCTGCTGCAGCGGCCAGACGCTGTGCCGATCGCATCGAACCTCCCAGGATGGTGTCGGTACTCGAACGGGTGCGACCCTAGACCCCCCGGCCGCTCGACCGGGCTCGATCCCCAGTCAAGGCGGCGCCGTCGCGGCCCGGGCCTCGGCGCGGTCGCGCAGACCGCGCAGCATCTGCCGCTCCATCACGAACGCGACGGGCTCGACCAGGTGCCACAGGAGGGCCTGCCCATCGGGGTAGGTGAGGCGCTGGCGCACGATCAGGCGGGTCGCCCGACCGCCGTCGGCAGGTCGCAGCTGCCACTGCCAGGTGCTGACCCCCGACGGGGAGTCTGCCTGCGCCGCCGCGTGTGGTGGCTTCGGGTCGGCGCCGATCAGCACCAGCGACCCGGGCGGGTCGACGGCGTGGACACGGAAGCAGGGGTAGCCCGGTGGGCCCATCCGGATGAGGTCGCCGGCGGCCACGTCCTGATGCTCGGGCAGGATCCGGTCCACGCTGTGGATGTCGCAGCGGACGAGGTTCTCCAGCCCGTCGAAGCTGTACAGGCCACCCCGACCCTGCCCGATCTGGGCCAGCCACGGCCACACCCGGTCGGGTGAGGAGGCGATGGTCAGCGCGCGCGTGTAGGTCATCCGGGGCTCGGCGACCAGCAGGTCGCCGGGCATGGCTCCGGCAACCTCGTCGTCGGTGGCACCCCACCTGTTGTAGCGACGGCGGACGATCGGTGCGCTGAGAGTGGTGGCCGCGACCTGCGCTCCCCCGACCACGACGTCGTGCAGCGTGCTGCGTGCCATGGCCATCTCCTCGTCCGGGGCCCAACCCCGGCCGACGGTACGCCGGTGAGGACCGTCACCAGCCGGGACGATGCCGCACCGACGACACAGCGGCGGCGCTCAGCCCACCAGCCGCGCGCCCTCGGCCAGCAGGTATCGACACAGGGCAGGGACCTCGTCGGCCGATCGCACGAACATCGCCGGCTTGAAGCAGACGGTCGTGAACCCCTGCTCGACCTGGCGCGGCAGGTCAGCCAGCGCGGCGTCGACGTCGGCGACGTCGTCCGGCCCGGCGAACGTCCCCCGGATACCGCCGACCAGCTCCAGCTCGTCGATGCTGCGACCGGCCGCCCGCATGGCCTCGGCGAGCGTGGCCAGGTCTGCGTCGCTGAGCCGGCCGAACGGGTTGACGCCGCTGCCGTAGCCGACGATGCGGCGCACGAGCGGCGGGTGCATGCCCTGCCCGCCGAACCACATCGGGGGACCGGACGTCGAGAAGGCGCCCGGTTCGAGCCAGACGTCGTCGAACTGGAAGTAGGTGCCGCGATGACGCGTCGGGTAGCCACCCCAGGCCGACCGAAGGGCCAGGAGCTGCTCGTCCAGGATCCGCCCACGCTCGCCGAACGGCACGCCCAGCGCGTCGTACTCGTCCCGGTGCCAGCTGACGGTCGGCAGCACGACCAGTCGGCCCTGCGAGAGCAGGTCGAGGGTGCCGAGCTCCTTGGCCAGCAGCAGCGGGTGCCGCAGCGGGGCGATCAGAGCCCCAGCCACCAGCCGGAGCCGGGTGGTGACCTGCGCGATGGCCGACAGCAGGACCAGCGAGCTGGGCCACGCCGTAGTCGGGGCCTGGTTCCCCGGCGCGGCGTAGTCGCGAGGGTTCGCCACCACTCCGGCTGCATCTGCCGACGGTCCCAGCAGCACGTGCTCGCTCAGCATGACGCCGTCGATCCCGGACGCCTCGGCGCGTGCGGCCATCTCGACGAGGCCGAGCAGGTCGCGCGGCGGCACGATGGCGTCGTTCTCGGTCAGCACCATGAGCCAACGGATGGCCGCCACACCGTCACGGTAGGGACCACTCACGCCGGTGTCAGCCGGTGGGTCGCAGCGGTGGGGAGTTGCCCGTGGCCGGTGTGCCCGGTGCGGTGGTGGTGCTGGCACAGCACGACCAGGTCGTCCAGGTCGGTGGGTCCGCCCTCGGCCCCGTGGACGATGCCGCCGGAGCGGTGGGTGGCGCGCACGGTGGTGGCCCGGACCGGTAGCCCCACCGACGAACGCGGCGCCGCACCTTTGCTGGGTCTCGGGCCCGCCACCTACGCCGAGCACCGTGGTGAACGGCCCATCGCCATCACCTGGATGGGCGCACCGGCGCAGCCCGGTGCGGTCACGCCGCCTCGGTCGTGGCGAGGTGAGAGCCGATGACGCGAAGGAGCCGTCGTGCGCAGCGAGGGTGCCGTCAGCGGGGACTGCGCTCGTCGAGCACCATGCCCGCAGTCGCGGCCAGCTCCCGCAGGCCCCTGACCCCGAAGACCTCGACGGGCCCGAGCACACCCCCTCCGGACGCGACCGTGTGGCCGGCCAGCATCCGTGCCGCGCCTTCAGCGAGCAGCGCTGCGGTGAGGTCGTAGGGGTCGGGGCCGACGAGCAGCGCGCGGCCGACCGTAGCGCCGGATGCCGACACCGCCTCCGCGACCACGTAGCTGCGCGAGCGGGAACGGGCGGCAGCGGACGGTCCGCCGGTCGAGCCCGGAACCCTGTCGACCAGCGCACGGGTTGCCGCAGCGAGTCCGGGCACGCGCGTTGCCGTGCTCAGCACCCGGCTCAGCCAGGACAGAGCTGACATGTGGTCCCCGACCCCGGGCACCGCGAGGTAGACCTCGACCTCCTGCAGGTCGAACGTCCGCGGCAGGAACAGCGGCTCGCTGCCGGCGATACTCACCCCGGTGCGGTTGCGTCCCGACACCTCGAACGTCCGCACCCGTCGGGCGACCGGCTCGGGCGTCAGTCGGCCGCCCGACCACCGGTACCCCGGTTCGAGCAGCATCCCCAGCGCCGACGCGCGCGTCCCCCCGCTGATCCCCGCGCCCAGCCCGAAGTAGCCGACACGCACCGACGCTACGTCTCCCTCAGCGGCTTCGACCGCCAGCGCCGCCGCCAGGTTCCCCGGCACGTAGTCGAAGCCGAAGGCGGGCACCAGCGTGGCGCCGCTCGCCCGGGCAGGCTCGTCCTGGCTCAGCAGCCAGCGCAGGAAGGAGTGCTCGCCGGTGGAGTCCAGGTAGGAACAGCCGACCGACACCGTCGCCGCAACGGCGGGGCGACCGACCCGGGCGAACGGGCCTACGGTCGTGACGAGCACGTCGCCTGGCTCAAGGAGCGCCGCCACCGCCGCCGGGTCCGTGGCATCCGCGGTGGCAACGTCCGCGACCACCGCGAGCTCGTCGCGGACCGCCTCGACGCGGCCGGTGGAGCGGCCGGCGAGCACCAGCGGGACATCCCGCCGCCCCAGCTCGGCCGCGGTCAGACGACCGGTGTACCCGCTTGCTCCGAACAGGATGACGCGCACGGACCCGACGGTAGTGGGCCGCGGGTGTCAGGAGCGCTGGTGCACGTGCCGCCTCGGAGTGGTGGCGGCCCTGGGAATCCCGACCGCACGGTCAAGCCAGTGGGCGTCATCCTCCTGGACGTGCACGGTGCCGCGCTGCGTGTCGATGACGCCGGTGGTGACGGGGAACTCGTGATGGAAGATCATCATCTGGGTGCTCGGCGACTGGCCACCCCGACAGGGGGAAGCTCCACCCGATGGCCCCTTCAGGGCGGCGCCGGGTCGGTGCGCTGCCGGGGCGTCGTGTTCCGCCGGTGACATCGGCGCGGTCGTCGTCGACCCGTACGATGACAAGGACGAGGGTGGAGCACGCGCTCTCGGTCTCGCGGTCGAAGCGTCCTTCCCGGCGGCGGGCTCACCTGCTGGCATCGCTGTGCGACGATCCGTCCGGGCGGGTGGCCTGGGGCACGGCGTACCCGAGGCCGACCAGCGCGTCGCGGAACGCGACGTCGTGCTCGGCGGGCACCGCCAGATGCCGGTCGCCGAGCAGGTGGCAGTAGGCCTCGGTTCGGGGGTCGCGGGCGACCAGCGCGGCGGTCGCCGGGTCCGCGCACTCGACGAGGCGCACCACCCCCCGGTCGGACAGCGCAGACCCGCGGGCAGCAGCGTCGGACAGCAGCCTGGTCACCGTCTCGGGCACCGGGTCCTGGCAAGCACGGTCCAGCAGCTGGTGCAGGTCATCGAGGCCGCGCCCAGCACCGATCCCGGCCAGCAGGCTCGCCATGGACACACGCCAGGTCCGCTCGGCGGTCCGCTCGGCGAACGCCGACAGCGTCATCGCCTCCCCCGGCGGAAGGTCACCGACCGCGACCACCTCGTGGTTCGACAGCACCTTCAGCGCCGCGGTCGGTGCCGGGGCGACCGGCGGCCGGTCGGTGATCCCGAGGATGTAGGCGCCCAAGCCGTTGACCCGCACCGCGGTCAGGCCGTCGTAGCGGCTCAGGTACGCCAGGTCATCGGCGCCCCACATGTGCCCGAAGTCCCCGCGCGCCCCTGCCGGGTCGGTGAACGCCACGTCGAGCAGGCCCAGCGTGGCCGCGTACTCGAACAGGACCGCCAGGGTGTAGCGGCCCTGCAGGATCTCCCACTCGTGGTAGCCGGCATACCCGAGGCTTCCGTACTGCGGGTCGGCCAGGTAGAGCCGCCACAGGCTCCGCGAGTTCCGCTCCACGGTCGGGTCCAGCCCACTGCGGCGCATCTGCGCGAACAGGTCGTCGACCTGCACCCAGGTGCCCACGGGCAACGAGCCCACCGCCGCGGCAACAGTCCTGCGGCGGGTGGAGACCGAGGACAGCACGGTTGTACCCCGCTGACCCTTGATGTTCTCGATCCGGCTGAACTCGTCGATGACACCACTGCTGACCCACCTGCGCCACAAGTCCCGGATCGTCCCCTGCGGCGGCGCCGACAGCGCCTTGCGACCCCGGGCGGTCAGCTGCAGCCGTGTTCCCGCGAGTTCGGCCAGGCCGCCCGCCTGGACGATCAGCGGCCACGCGTAAGCGGCGATCGCCTCGTCCGGGTAGAAGTCACCCCGCACCAGCAGGCCGCCCAGGCCGGCCACCGCCGCGGCCGAGGGACGGCGCGTCGTGCCGCTGCAGCGCACCCGACCCAACGCGCACTGCTCGAGCACGACCCGCAGGTTGGCCACCGCCTCGTCGGCGGTCTCACGCACGACGGTCACCGAACCGTCGCAGCCGGCGCTCATGCCTGGACCCTACGTTCACCGGATGGCTGAGCGTCTTCTGGCCAGGTGCCTTCGACCCGGCGCGGCAGGGCGACTCCCCACGTGCTTGCCGCTCACCGGTGGCGGGCTGCCCGTCGGGGGCGGCTACTGCTCGGCGGTCTGCTCCCGGTAGTAGTCCCAGGCGTCCACGACGGTGCCGTCGGGGAGGGTGCACGTCTCGTCGTCCAGGGAGTAGGTGCCCCCCTGATCCTCGCAGAAGGCCGCGGACGGGTTCGCGATCGAGGCACCGTCATCGGAGCCGCAGCCCCCGATCAGCAGCGCCAGTCCGATGACCGCCGCCCCGGCCAGGTACCAGGACCTGCGGGTCATGCCGACACCATGCTCCCGCCGAGGACGGCCAGGGCAGTGCCGAACGACCCGGAGGCCCAGCCCGCCTTCCCGTCACAGGCCACCCACACGTGCGCCGGGTCACCGCCCCGAGGGGTCCTGGGAGCTGAGGATGCCGGTGGCGGCGTCGCGACCGGCCGCGGCCGCTGGGCCGCGCAGGACCCACTCGAACAGCACGGCCCCGGTTCTCCGACGCCCTGACAGCGGCGCGAGTCCCCACTGTAGGGCAGACTCCCCAGGTCGTCCCGCGTGCGGTCCGACGCGGGGGGCCAGCCGAGGGAGGCACTCAGGACCGGTCCCGACACCATCTGCGCGCAGGCTCGAGAAGGGAGCCCCGATGCCCGAAGTCGTGCTGTGGAAGCACGAACCCGACGAGCACGACTACCCGGCAGCCGCGGCCTACCTCTCCCTGCTCGCCGAGGAGGACCTGGTGGCAGACCTCCTGGGCCAGCTGCGAGCGGCTCCGGTCGCGCTCGCCAAGGCCAAGGACCTGCTGCGCGCGTCGCGGCTGGAGCTGCTCCCCGGGGACAACCAGCACGTCGCCAAGGACCTGCACAAGGAGCGTCTGGGCACCAAGCTCTCGCCCGTGCTGGTGGTGCGTGGGGACTCCCAGCGCGGGCTGCCGCTGGTCGTGGCGGACGGCTACCACCGCATCTGCGCCAGCTACCACCTCGGTGAGGACATCGACATCCCCTACAAGATGGCGGCCCTGCCGGGCTGAGCCGGCGGGGTACCCTCGACCGGCATGGACGGCCTGTCGGTCCCGGCGTTCGTCGTGGCCGTCCTGCTCATCGCCGCCACGCCGGGCCCGGCGATGACACTCATCCTGCGTCGCGCCGCTGTGCGTGGCTTCGCCGGCGCCGTCCCCACCGTGCTGGGCATCGAGGCGGGCCTCTACGTCTGGGCACTGCTGGCGGCGGCCGGGTTCGCCGCGCTGGTGGCGGCCTCGGAGACGGCCTACCTGGGGCTGAAGGTCGTCGGGGCGGTCGTGCTCGTGGCGCTGGGGGTGCGGGCCTGGCTCGCCGCCCGTCGCGGGTACGAGCCGCAAGGCCCTGGGGGCGCCACGGCGCAGGCCGCCCTGAGCGCCGCGGGGTGGTGGAAGGCCTTCGGTGAGGGGGCCCTGGTGCAGCTGGCCAACCCGAAGGCGGCCGCCTTCATGGTGGCCTTCTACCCGCAGTTCGTCCCCGCCGACCGGCCGCTGTTCGCCACCACCGCAGCCCTCGCCCTGCTCCAGGTCGCGATCGAGACGGTCCTCTACCTGGCCCTGGCGGCCGGCGTGGCCCGAGCCGGTGGCTGGTTCCGCTCGCCCCGGATCCGGCGACGGCTCGACGTGGTCAGTGGCACGGTGCTCGTCGGTCTCGGCGTCCGGGTGGCGGTCACGCCGTAGCAGCCGGCGCAGCCGTGTCCCCCCTAGTGGGGACACAGGCGGGCCTGAGGCGGCACGGCATGATCGGAGTCGATGTCGACGACCCCGCACCCTCCGGACGCCGTCCGGGCTGGCTGGCGGCTGGCGATCGTGGACGACCACGGGCTGTTCACCGACGCCCTGACGGCGTGGACGGCCGAGAACCTGCCCGACGCACAGGTCGTCTACGCCGGCCCCGACCCCGCCCAGGTGCCCGCGGGGACCGAGCTGGTGCTGCTCGACATCGACCTGGGGGAGGGGGCCCGGCCCGCCGACGCCATCACCGCCGATCTGGTCGCCACCGGGTCGACCGTCCTGCTGGTCAGCGCCATCGGCGATCCGGTGCGGGTCCGGCCCGCCCTGGCAGCCGGTGCGATCGGGTACGTGCCCAAGAAGGCGGGCACCCCCGTCCTCGCCGAGGCCATTCGCTCGGCCCGGGCCGGTGAGGTCCCGCTCTCGCCCGACCTGGCCGCCGTCATGATGTCCTCGGCCGCACGGCCCGAGCTCAGTGGCCAGGAGGAGGTAGCCCTGCGGCTGTACGCGTCGGGGCTCAAGCTGGAGGCGGTGGCCCGGCGGATGGGGATCTCGCCGCACACCGTGCGGGAGTACCTGGCTCGGGTGCGCCGCAAGTACGCCGAGGCCGGGCGCGAGGTGCGCACCAAGACCGACCTCTACGCCGCGGCCGTCCGGGATGGGCTCATCCCCCCCGAGGAGTGAGCGCAGGACCCCTCAGGACCTGCCCGGACGTGACCGGGCTGGCTGCCCCGGTAGGCCCTCGGTCAGCGTCCCGGTACCTGCGAGTCGCACAAGCTCACCGCAGCGGCCAGCACCGCCGCCGGGTCGGCGTCGGCGGCCGGGACGGCACGAAGGTCGGGCTCGGAGGTGAGGGCCAGGTCGGGCGCCCACAGCAGGACGTCGTCGACGGAGATCAGGTACCAGCGCGAGGCCTGCCTGCCGGTCGGGTCCTGCTGGGGCGCCGGGGTCGGCACGAAGCAGCGCACCACCACCGACGCGCCGTCGACCAGGGCACCCGGCACGGCGACGTCGGTGGCGAAGTCACGGGTGCGGTAGCCGTCCAGCGCGCAGGGCCGCTGCGGGCACTGCGGCGAGCCGACCCAGGCGGACCCGTCCACGGTCCACGACTTCCCCTCCGGCAGGCCGGGGTCGCAGCCGGCGAGCCCGACCGCCCCCGCTGTCAGCAGGATGCAGGCCAGGGCGGTGCGCACGCGCGAACGCTAGCCACCTACGCTGCGCCGATGCGCAGCCCAGGGGGCGGGACGGCCGGTCCGGGGGGCCGACGCGAGGTCGTCGCGCTCACCCTGCTCGGGGTGGCACTCGTGGCGGCGGCAGCCTTCGGGACCCGGGTCCTGCTGGCCGACGCGCAGGCCTCCACCGCCCCGACCGAGGACGCGCTCTGCGAGCAGTACCGCGTCCTCGTCGACCACCTGGCCGGTGACGGCGTGTTCGCCACCCAGGCCGGCAACCGGGCCGCCCGCAGGCTCTCCGACCTCGCCGACGAAGCCTCCCGGGCCGACGTACGGGCCGCCGGGCAGGACATCCGCGTGGTGCTGCGCTCGGTGGCCTGGGAGACCCGGGACCTGCTCACCGCGACCCGACCGGTCGCTCTTGCCTGCGGCTGGCAGTGGCCGGTCGGTCCGACGCCGCCCGCCGCGACGCCGGTGGCACCATCCAGCGAAGCAGCAGCCAGAACCCGTCGAGGTCGTCGACGGCGATGTCCCACACCTCCCCATGGTGCTGGTACCCGGCATGGTCCGGAGGTTGGTCGGGGAGGCAGACGATGACCGTGCCCTCCGTACCGTCGGCGTCGGTCAGCGCGGTGACCTCCAGGGCCGACGCAGTCGTCAGGGCCACCGGGACGTGCTCGCGCAACACCGGTGCCAGGCTCTCCGGAGGTGGCGGCAGTCGGGCCAGGTCCCCCCGCACGTCGATGCTGATCCCGGCCTGGTGGGCCCGCTGCAGCAGCGCGCCCAGCTCGTCACGGATGCCGACGGGTGCGCGGGCCACGGTCACCAGCGCGCGCAGGTAGCCTGCCTCCTCCCGGCAGCGGTCCCGGACCGGGCCTGAGGACGGGTCGAGCGTGCCGTCGCCGATCGCGGCCAGCAGCGGGCGGCACGCCTGCACGGCCGGCTCGAACCAGCGTTGCTGCTCCGCTCGCACCGTCTCTGCTCGGACCCGGGCCTGCTCCGCCGCCTGCTGACGCTCGTGGGCAAGCACGACCGCCCGGGTCTGGCGGCGCAGGGTCCGGCCCGCCAGCAGGCTCGACCCGAAGATCGCGACGGCGAACAGCGCCGCGGTCTGCGCCCAGCCGCCGCAGCCGGCGAAGACCCCGCCCCACAGCGATCCAGCGACCAGGGTGGCGGCCACGAACGCGACGGCGGCACCCAGCGACACCCACCAGTACCGGGTCGTGAGCATGACGATCACGACCAGCGGCACGCGCACGTCCACCCAGCCGAGCCCCCCGAAGGTGCTGGAGCAGTACTGGTCGGCGGCGACGGTCCAGAACGGGGCCAGGCAGGCCAGCGCCACCGTGACGAGCGCCAGCGGGGTCGGCAGCCAGCGGTGCCGGCGCAGCACGGCCACGAGCGCGAGCCCCCAGACACCGAGCAGCAGCACCCCGCCGAGGGTCACCAGCGGCCGCTCGAACGCCTCCCACTCGGCCAGCAACGCAGCCGCGGTGAAGCCCGTCGACGCCAGGACGAGGGCCCGCATCAGCCGGGCGACCGTCTCCGAGGCAGCGTCCGTGGCCGGTGCCTCGGGGACGGCTCCGCTTCGCCACGACACCTCGACGCGAGTGCCCTCACCCGGACGAGCGTGAACTGTGGCGGAGCCACCGACGGCCCGCATGCGTTCGGCCACCGAGGTCGACAGGCCGAACCCCTCCGGGTTCTTGTTCCGGTCGAAGCCGGCGCCGTCGTCGCGGACGGCGCCGACCACGCCGCTGTCGTCGGCGACCAGCGACAGCGTGGCGTCGTCCACGCCGGCGTGCTTGCCCACGTTGAGCAGCGCCTCTTCCAGCGACCCGGCCACGGCGTCGCCCACCGGTGCGGGCAGCGCGACGGCCGAGCCGCCCGGCCCGGGTCCGATCTCGACCCGCAGCGACAGGCCCAGGTCGCGGGCTCTCGCCCTCAGCCGGTGCGCCACCAGCCCCACCGTGGACGGCGCGACCGGGCTGCGGGTGGCCTCGGCCAGGCGGCGGGCGTCCTCCGCGCAGCGGCGCCGTTGCTCCTCGGGTCCCGGGGCGGTCGTGAGCGCGATCGCCCCGAGGGTGTTGAGCGCCGTGTCGTGCAGCAGCGACATCTGCTGGGTGAGCGCAGCAGTCGCCACCTCCTGCCGGGTTGCCTCCAGGCGGCGCTCGTCGGCGAGGCGGGCGGTCTCGTCGGCGCGGGCCGCCGAGGTGAGCAGGAGTGCCCGGATGAGCGCTGCCAGCAGCCCCAGGCTGACGATCAGCACGGCCTCCATGAGGGGCACGCCGAGGTGCACGGGCGAGTCCTCACGCATCATCTCGTCCCACCGCTGCGGGGTGAGCACGAACGCCACCACGACCACGCTGACCGGCAGCAGGACCCGGGCCGGCTGGGTGAAGCCCACCGGCACCAGCAGCATCCCGCCGAGCATGGTGATCTGCACCCACGGGGCGACCAGCCCGGTCGCCTCCCGAGCCAGGACGGTGCCCACGGCCAGTGCGACCGCTACGGCGAGCAGGGCCGGCACCCGCGCCCGTCGCGGCAGGAAGCGGGCCACCACCAGGGCGGCGGCTGCCACCAGCCAGGCGAGCAGCAGCGGCTGGCGCACCGACGCCGTCTCCACCGAGGTGTCCAGCAGCAGGTCGACGGCCCCGGCGAGGGCGAACAGGATGAGCCAGAACGCGGCGAGGTTGGCCAGCGTGGCTCGCGAGACGTCGGCGAAACTCGGCATCGTCGTGGTGCTCCCGGCGGCGTCCTCGTGCTGGCGGCAGCCTAGCCAGGCGCCGAGCCGCGCGAGGGACGGGTGGCCAGCCACGACCCGGCGAGCACCAGCGGAAAGCCCACGAGCATGCCGGCCGTCAGCGGCTCGGCGAGCACGAGCACCCCCAGCGCGATGGCCACGGCCGGGTTCAGGAACGTGACGGTGACGGCCCGCACCGGCCCGGCAGTGGCGATGAGGCGAAAGAACAGCAGGAACGCCAGCGCGGTGCAGACCAGCCCCAGAGCGACGAGCGACCCGGCGGTGTCGGCCTGCAACGGCCAGGCGGAGGTCAGCCCAGGTAACCCCAGCGGCAGGTAGAGCACGGCCACCAGCAGCACCGCCAGCGTGATCGTGCCGACGGCAGGAGCTCGGTCGCGCTGGCGGTCCACCACGATCGGGGCCACCGCGTAGCACAGGGCGACGGCCAGGAGCTCGGCCACACTCAGGGCGTCGAGGTGCCCGCCGAGCGCGTCGAGGCCGACCAGCGCGACCACCCCGCCGACTCCCAGCGACATGCCCACCAGCCGCACCGGCTCGACGTTGTGCCGGTTGCCCAGCACGGCCGTGACCGCGGCACCGAGGATCGGCACGACCGCGAGCAGGAGCCCGGCGAGCGCGCTGGAGATGCGCTGCTCGGCGTGGCCGAGGAGCAGCCAGGGGATCGCCATCTCCAGGACGGCGAACACCGCAGCCGCCCGCCACGCCCGCAGGGCCGGCCGCAGCGTCCCGCTGGCGAGGGCCACCGGGACGAGCACGAGTGCGGCAAGTGCCGTGCGCGACAGCACCACGGCGGCCGGGGCGAGCTCCACCACCGCGATCTTGATGAACAGGTACGGCAGGCCCCAGATCACCGACATCGCGGCGAACAGCACCCAGGCCTCTCGCGTCATCCGGGCGCCATGGTGGTCGGCGGCGGTGCCGGGGGTCGCGCCCTCGACCCTGGCAGGCGCCCGGTCTCCCGGCCGCGGCGAGGCATCGGGGACGGAGGCCACCCGGCGACTCTAGGGCCGGGGTCAGCGCGTCCCGTCCGGGCCGCCGTCGGTCCCGACGGGCCGCAGCCGGGCCAACACGGCCAGGTGGTCCGACGCCGGCCCGCCCGGCGCGTCGAGGTGGTGGGCGTCGGTGACCAGCCAGTGCCGGTCGGGCGGCTGGGCGACGAAGACGTAGTCCAGCCGTCGCGTGAGGACCGTCTGCTGCCAGGGCCGACGGCGCCGATGCGTGGGCGCCGGCCCGGTCGGGTGGCGGTGCCGGAACGTGTCCGTCCACACCGAGGTGGTGTGGGCGATCGACCGGCGGTGCTCGGGGGCGTTGAAGTCCCCGCCCACCACCGCCACCTCGCCGCCGGAGACCGAGGCCACCCAGGCCCGCAGGGCCTCGACCTGGCGGGCGTTGTGGGCGGCCAGCAGCCCCAGGTGGGCCGAGACGGCCAGCACCGGCCCGGTCGGTGCCTGCACCGGCACGGCGAGCGCCACCCGGCGGACGAACGGGTTGCGGCCGGCGCTGAGCCGCCGACCGTGTGCCGGGCCGAGCGGGAAACGGGACAGCACCGCCACACCCTCCTCGAACCCGATCCGGGCGCGGTCGCCGTTGGCCCGCTGGTAGCTGTCGTGCATGCCGAGCCGGTCGGCCAGCCACCGGTCCGCAGCCAGCCGGCGGGTGCGGGCGACCTCCTGCAGCAGCACGAGGTCGGCACTCTCGTGCTCCACCAGCAGGGCCACGGACTCCAGCCGTTGCCGCCACCGACGGTGCCGGGGCCAGTCGTGCCACAGGTTGATGCTCAGCACGGTCAGGTCATCCGCGCCCGCCACCCTCCGACGGTGGCTTCCCCGACCGGGCTCGGCCAGTGCCGTTCGGCACCGGCCCACCCGAGCCGGCGGGCCTATCGTGGAGCCGTGCCTGCCCCGCCGGGCTCCCGGACGCAGCCACGCACGCTGCTGCTGGTGGTGGACGCCGTCCCGGTCCGGGTCGCCCGGCAGGCTGCGCTGGCGGGCGCGTTCGAGGGGTGGTCCGGCCCGGCTGCGCTCGTGGCCCCGTTCCCGACCGTCACCCACGTCGGGTTCGCGTCCCTGTTCGCCCCGTTCGGCGTGCCACCGTCCGACGGGTACGAGATCCGCTACTTCGACCGGGCGGCGAACCGGTGCGTGGGCGCCGCGCCCCTCACCTACCGCCGCGACGTGCCGCCGTGGGGTGAGCTGCTGGACTCCCCGCACCGCAGCCTGGTCACGAAGACCGCCAACTACGTCTCACCACGCGGCGCGGCCCGGCTCGAGCTCGACGAGGTCGAGCGAGATCTGCTCGACACCGACCTCGACCCGCTCGTCGCCTACATCGGGGCCACCGATGGGATGCTCCACCTCGCTGACGACGCGGCGGCCGTGGCCTACCTGCAGCGACTGGATGATCGGCTGGTCGACCTGCGGGCGCGGCACCTGGCCCGCCGCGGTCGGCCGCTGCGGGTCGTGCTGCTCTCCGACCACGGCTGCGGCCGGGAGAAGATCCACCACGCCGAGGGGCTCCCCCGGTTGCTGCGTGCGGCGGGGCTCCGGCCGGTGACGCACCTCGAGCGTCCCGACGACGTCGTGCTGCCCGAGTTCGGGCTGATCAACATGGCGGTGCTGTTCCTCGCCGACCCGGCCCGGGGGCACGCGGCGGCGCGGGCCGTCGCCGAGCACCCGGCGGTCGACCTCGCCGCCTGGGCGCCGGCGCCCGACCGGGTCGAGGTCGTCGGACGGGCCGGCACCTGCTGCCTGCGATGGCGCGTCGAGGACGGGGTCGTGCTGCTGGCCGCCCACGACCGGGACGGCGACGTGCTGCGGCTGGCCGAGGCCCGCGCGAGCCTGGCCGCCGCGGGCGCGCTGGACGATGCCGGCTACGCCCGCGACGCCGACTGGTTCGCCGCCACCGCCCAGGCCGCCTACCCCGACCCGCTGCGGCGCCTCGTCGACGCGCTGACCGGTGACCGGATCCGCAACCGCGCCGACGTGCTGGTCTCGCTGGGCCCCTCGTGGGCGGTGGGGTGGCGCTCCGCCGTGGTCGGCGCGGCGGTGCGCGGAGGTCGGCTGGAGGGCACGCACGGGGGCTTGGACCGGGAGTCGACGCTGGGGCTGCTCGCGGTCAGCGATCGGGACCGACCGCTGCCGCCCGCGCTGCGCTCGCAGGACGCGCTCGCGCCCTACGCGCCGTCCCGGCGCCGTCCCGGGACGGCACGGCTGGGCGGGTGTGACGGCGCGCGAGCGTGGCCGACAGCACGAGCAGCAGGCCGCCCCACAGGGTGGGCGTCAGCAGCAGCCACCCGACCTGATGCAGCACCGGCACCGGCCATGCCAGCAAACCGGCGGCCAGGGTCGAGGTGAGCCAGCCCAGCCCGGCTGCGCCGAGCAGCACGAGCCCCGCGGGCAGGGGGCGGCGCACGCCCAGGACGGCGACCACGGCCGGCAGCAGCGACCCCACCCAGAGCACGCGGTACCCGGACTGCCATTGCTCGAACGTCGTGCTGGTCGCTGCCAGGACCATGCCCAGCAAGGCCGTGACCAGGATGCCCAGGCCCGCGCCGACGAGCACCGCGGTCCCGTGCCGGCGGGCGAGCACGAGCAGGACCCCGGCCAGCGCGGCGCCCGCGGCGACGGCCAGCACGCTGGTCGCCGACGCCTGCCCGAGCGCGACCACCAGCAAAGCCTCGGCCAGGCCCATACCGAGCCCGACGAGGGTCACCGTGCAGCCCAGCAGGGCGAGCGTCCGGGCGACGGACGGCCGACGCGACGCCCCCGGCTCCTCGCCGAGCCTGCGTGCCGCCCACCAGCCGACTGCGGCCAGTCCCGCGACCATGAACAACCACCCGACGACGACCGCGACCCCTCGAAGCCCGGGCTCGATCAGCATCGTCCTCACCCCCCTCCACGCTAGGCCCGCATGGCCGCCCTCGGAGCGGCCGAAAGCCACCCCTGGCAGCGGGGCCATCAGGGCCAGGTGCCCGCGGACGCCCGCGGCCGCTGTCAGCCGGCCGGATCGGCCACCGCGTAGCGCAGGCAGGCGAAGTCGCGGTTGCGGGCGACCTCGAGCAGCCTGAGCTCGACGTGGCGGGGCAGCAGCGGGGCTCCGGCACCCAGCGTCACCGGCGCGATGCTCGCCCACACCTCGTCGAGCAGTCCGGCTGCGGCGAACTGGCCGGCGAGGTCGCCACCACCGACCACCCAGACGTGGCGGTCGCCGGCCGCGGCCGTCACCTCGGCGTGCACGGCCTCGACGGGCCCCTGCACGAACCGGACGTCACCCGGCGGGCTCGGCTGGTCGCGATGGGTGAAGACCCAGCACGGCTGCCGGTACTGCCACCGGGGCCGCCCGGCCTCGTCGACGTCGTGCTCGAGCACCCAGCGGTACGTGGTTGCGCCCATGGCCAGGGCCCCGACCGAGCGTTCGAAGGCGGTGTAGCCCATCGGCCCGTCCGGGTCGTGGTCGCGGGCGAGCAGCCAGCCCAGGGACGCCTGCGGGTCCGCGATCACGCCGTCCAGGCTTGTCGCGGTGTAGTAGATGGTCGCCACGTCATCACTGTGGCGAGTCGCGCCCTGCTCGGCCACCGGCGCGGACAACAGACGCGGGCGGTCCGCCGGGCTCAGGCCCGGTCGCCGCCGGCGAACAGCGCGGACAGGTCCAGCGACGGCACGTGACGCTGGCTGGCCAGCGACACCCAGGTGCGGGCGAGGGTGTCCTTGGCGAAGCCCAGCACGGTCGAGAGCATCCCCACGGCGTCGGCGAGCTCGTCCGCGGGGGCAACGGCCACCACGCGGCGCCACATCGCGCCCTCCATGGAGTTCATCGCCGCCTGCACCTCGGACAGGTCGAAGCCCTCGTCGAAGCGTCGGGTCGCCAGCTGCTGGGAGAAGGTGCTCAGCGCGGCCACGTCACGGGTCTGCAGGGTCGAGACGACCAGCGAGAACAGCTCGTCGAGCCGCTCCCGGGTGACGCGTTCCCCGGCGGCCTCGTAGTGCGCCAGGTGCGTGCGTTCGAGCGTGCCGTACGCCTCGTCCAGCACCTCGGACCGGTTCTCCAGCAGGCAGGCGGCCACGTCCATGCGCTCCATGCTCGCACAGCCCGCCCGGGCCCGACCCCACCCCCGCCACCCCCCGCGAAACGATCACGTTTGGCACGGACACGCCCACTTCGCAGGGTCGATCCGCCCGGCGAGGGGGGTATCCGCCGGGTAAGGGGGTGCGCCGGCCAGCCGTCCGCCGGGTAAGGGGGTGCGCCGGCCAGCCGTCCGCCGGGTAAGGGGGTGCGCCGGCCAGCCCGTCGCTGCCT
>Ga0114939_10001329_pt1 | contig 19546 bp, 17 predicted proteins | sample AshMeaCrysSpring_FD_87196 | JGI IMG/M metagenome (GOLD analysis project Ga0114939, IMG submission 87196) | Groundwater microbial communities from Big Spring, Nevada to study Microbial Dark Matter (Phase II) - Ash Meadows Crystal Spring | ecosystem: Environmental > Aquatic > Deep subsurface >...
GCCTGCTCTCGCCCGCGCGCATCGCGCCCAAGCCGCCTTCCGTGCAACGCGACACGATCGGCTTCGTGCTCGACGACGGCCGCCGCGTCGACCTGCTGCGCGTGCGTGACCCGCGCGCGCGGCGCATCAAGCTCAGCGTGGACGAACGCGGCGCGCGCCTGACCCTGCCCCTGCGCGCCAGCCTGGTCGCCGGCGATCGCTTCCTGCACGAACATCGCGACTGGCTGACCCTGCAGTTCGCCGCGCAGGCACGACACGCCGGCAGTGGCCTGCAGCGCGACGCCACCGATACCCTGCCGCTGCGTGGCGGCGACATCGAACTCCGCTGGCAGGGCGGCCGGGCGACGCGGCTGGACTTCGATGGGGACGGCGCGCTGCTGTTCACCGCCCCGGCCTCCGCCGGCGATGCCGCCCTGCAACGTGCGCTGCGCGATTTCTACGAGGCGCAAGGGCGCGCCGACGTCGGCCGCTGGTTGCCGGGCTACCTTGCCGGCCTGCCGCGCACGCCGCGCCGGATCGTATTCAAGCGCACCAGCACGCAATGGGGTTCGCTGGCACCGGACGGCACCCTGGCGCTGGACCTGTCGCTGGTGCTGGCACGGCCGTCCGCCTTCGAATACGTGCTGGTCCACGAGCTCTGCCACCTGCTGCATGCCGATCATTCGCGGCGGTTCTGGCGCGAGGTGGAAGCGCGCTTCCCAACATGGCGCGACGAGCGGTCCTATTTCAGCGCCGAAGGGCGCGCGCTCAAGGCGCGGTTGCGGGCGTTGCTGACCGGTTGAGCCCCCGCGCTGCGTTGGCCCGGGTTACCAGGGGATTCCAGGACCACCGCAATGCCGCAGGTTTCGGACACCAAGACACTCTTGCTGGCCGCGTTGATCGCCGGCGCCGTCGCGTTGCCGGGCTGCAAGCGCGCCAGCGAAGCCGCCGCCGAGCAGGCCGCGGAAGCCGCGATCGAGCAGGCCAGCGGCGAGAAGGTCGACATCGAACAGGACGGCGACACCGTCAGCATCAAGACCGACAAGGGCGAGATGAAGGTCGCCACCGCGCAGGACGGCGGCAGCGTGGCCTTGCCGGCCGGCTTCCCCACCGACGTGTTCCTGCCCGAGCCACGCACGGTCAGCAGCGCGATGGACATGGGCGGCATGCAGGCGGTCAACATCGCCACCGGCGCCGCGCTCGCGCAGGTGTCGGCCGAGGTCGAGAAGTCCATGCAGGCGCAGGGCTGGAAGCGCGAGATGTCGATGCAGACCGGCGCCGGCAGTTCGACCCTGGTCTACAGCAAGGACAAGCGCCAGGCCGTCTATCAGCTGATGAAGGCCGGGGACGGCGGCACCCAGCTCGCGGTGCGCACCGGCGGCGAAGGCTGAGGCGCGTCCGCGGCGCTCAGCGCTGCAGGAAATCGCCGATCGCCGCGGCCACATCTGCGGGCTGCTGCATGTGCAGGTGGTGGCCGCCGGGGATCACCACCAGTTCGCCCCTAGGAAGCAGGGACGCGCGGTGGCGGCGCAGGTCGTCGGGCAGGTAAGGTTGCGCCGGGTCGGCGAAGATCGCGCGCACCGGGCATTCGATCCCGGCCACCAGGTCCTCGACCTGCGGCTCGGTCATCCGCGTCATCGTCGGCAGGGTCAGGCGCGGATCGCTGCTCCAGGTGTAGCCGCCCTCGACCTCGCGCAGGCCGCGTTCGACCAGCAGGCGCACCGAGCGCTCGTCCAGCCCGCTGCCCGGCACCATGCTGGCGTACTGGCGGGTGCGCACCGCGGTCTCGATATCCGGGAACACGCGCAAGCGCTTGTCCTTGATCGCGCGATGGGCGGCAACCGCCTCGCGCATGCGGGTGACCGTGCGTTCCGGGGTTTCCGCCAACGCGCCCAGCGCCTCGATCGCCACCAATCGCTCGATCCGCTGGGGGCAGGCGGCGGCGAGCATGCTGCCGATGCCGGCACCCATCGAATGCCCAAGCAGGGCGAAGCGTTCCCAGCCCAGCGCATCGGCGACATCCAGCAGCGCGTTCATCGACCCGACGAAGGAATAGTCGGTGCCCGCCGGCAGGTGCGCGCTGCGGCCATGCCCGGGCTGGTCGATCGCCACCAGGTCGATGCCATGCAGTTGCGCGGACAGCGGGATGAAGCTGGCCGCGTTGTCCAGCCAGCCATGCAGGGCGAGCACGCGCGGGCCGTCGCCGCCGGTGCGCAGGGCGGCGATGTGACCGAGCGGGGTCTCGATGGCGAACTCGTGCATCAGCCCCAACCCTGGTCCTGCACTGCCAGCGCCGCCAGCGCCGCGGCATGCGCGTCGCCGGCATTGAGGCAGGGGATGTAGCGCAGGGACTCGCCGCCGGCCTCGCGGAACGCGACCGCGCTCTCGACCGTGATCTCTTCCAGGGTTTCCAGGCAATCCACCGCGAAGCCCGGGCAGGCCACGTCGACCGTGCGCACGCCCTCCCGCGCCAACGACTCCAGGGTGGCCTGGGTGTACGGCTGCAGCCACTGCTCGCGGCCAAAACGCGACTGGAAACTGAGCAGGATCTCGTCGCGGGGAATGCCAAGTGCCTCGGCGATCGCCTGCGTGCTGGCTTCGCAGTGCCCGGCATAGGGATCCCCGGCAGCGACCAGGCGTTGCGGGATGCCGTGGAACGACAGCAGCAGGCGTTCGCCGCGACCCTTCGCCTCCCAGTGCGCGCGGATGCTGGCCGCCACCGCGGCGGCCCAGCCCGGGTCACGGTGGTAGTCGTTGAGCATCGAGACCTGCAGGCCGCCACCATGTGCCGCGATCGCATCGGCGACGCTGGCGGTAGTGGTGCTCGAGTACTGCGGATACAGCGGCAGCACCCGCACCCGGCGCACGCCCGCATCGCGCAGGCGCGTGAACGCCTCGGCCATCGATGGCTCGCCGTAGCGCATGGCGTAGTCCACCCGCCAGCCCGGCAACTGCGTGCCGACCGCCCCGGCAAGCGCCGCGGTGTGCACCGCCAGCGGCGAGCCGCCCGGCAACCAGATCTGCGCGTACTTGCGTGCCACCTTCGGGCTGCGCAGCGGGAGGATCACGAAGTGCAGCAGCGGGCACCACAGCCAGCGGGTCAGCTGCACCACCCGGTGGTCGTGCAGGAATTGGGCGAGATAGCGGCGCACCGCCGCCGCGGTGGGTGCCGCGGGCGTACCCAGGTTGACCAGCAGCAGGGCCGGAGGCGATCGGGAAGCGTCATCCATGGCACTAGGATGACATGCGGCGACGGCAAACCCCGATCGCCCAGGCCGGCCATCGATTGCAGGCTGGGGCCGGATTCGGGAGTACAGTGAAGTGATGGAAATGAGCGAACTCGTGCTGGAACACCTGCGCGGCATCCGCACCTCGCTGGATGGGTTGCACCAAGAGGTGGATGGCCTGACTGAACGCATGGGCAACGTGGAGCACTCCATCGCGCATCTCCATGCCAACGTTGCAGGGCAATCGGTGCGGATCGATCGTGTGTCGAACCGGGCGGATCGGATCGAGCGGAGGCTCTTACTGGCAGGCTGACGCGCCCTCCCCGAGTGGTTCCCGGTCGATTCATGGCGGCGCGCCTAGCCTGAGCGCCCCACCCGAGGAAGCCCGTCCATGTCGCACGCGCCGCGTCGTTTCGTCCTGTTGATCGCCCTCGCGTTCGCTGCTGCGTCCGCCGTCGCCGCGCAACGCGAGGATGTCCGCGCAGGCGATGCCGTCCGGGTGGTGCAGCAGATCCAGTCGATCCCGGAATCGGCGATCCCGGACCGCCTGCTCGATGAAGCCAGGGCGATCGTCGTGGTCCCCGACACCATCAAGGCCGGCTTCATGCTCGGCGGCCGCCGCGGCCTCGGGCTGATGGCGGTGAAATCGCCGGATGGCACCTGGTCGAACCCGGTGTTCGTCAAGCTGGCCGGTGCCAGCTTCGGCCTGCAGGCCGGCGTGCAGTCGGCCGACGTGATCCTGGTGTTCCGCAGCGAGCGCGGCGTGGATTCGATCGTCAACGGCAAGATCACCTTGGGCGCGGATGCGGGCATCGCCGCGGGCCCGGTCGGCCGCAATGCCGCCGCCGCCACCGATGGCGAGTTCAAGGCGGAGATCTGGTCGTGGTCGCGTGCACGCGGCCTGTTCGCCGGGGTGGCGCTGGACGGCGCCGTGCTCAGCATCGACAACGGCGCCAACCGCACCGCCTACGGCGAAGGCACCACCCCGCGCGCGATCTTCGAAGGCCGCGCGCCGAATGCGCCGTCGCCCGCGATCACCGGCTTCCGCGACGCGCTGGAGGAAGCCACCGCCGCCGCCCGCCAGGCACGTGGCGGCAAACCCGCGCCGGCGGCCGCCAACAGCCCGCCCCCGAGCGACGGCGTGCGGATCCAGCCGCTGGCCGGCGACCACCCGGCCACCACCACGCCGCTGGAGCCGGCGACCGCCGGCAAGCCCTGATCCGCTGGGCCCAGCCGGATCGGCGGTAGAATCCAGGCAACTTCCTCGACTTCGGTGCAGCCCATGGGCAGCTTCAGCATCTGGCATTGGCTAATCGTTTTGGTGATCGTGTTGCTGGTGTTCGGCACCAAGCGCCTGACCTCGGGTGCGCGCGACGTCGGCAAGGCGGTCGACGAGTTCAAGAAGGGCATGCGCGGCGATGACGACAAGCCGGCCGCGCGCCTCGGCGACGACGGCAAGGCCGCGTCCGCAGGCGAGCAGCGCGACCGCGACGACGTCGCCCGCTAAGCCGCATCGCGGCGCCCGCGGCCTCGTACCCGCATGTTCGATTTCTCGTTCGGCGAAATGCTGGTGGTCGCGCTGGTGGCACTGGTCGCGCTCGGCCCAGAGCGCCTGCCCAAGGCCGCGCGCTTCACCGGCCTGTGGGTGCGCAAGGCGCGCGCGCACTGGTATTCGGTGAAGTCCGAACTGGAAAGCGAGCTGGCCAGCGAGGAACTCAAGCGCAGCCTGCACGACGGCAGGCAGGCGATGCAGGACGCCGAACGCAGCCTGCACGACCTGGCCGCGGACACCCGGCGCGAGGTCGAATCCGAGCCGCCCCCCCCCAGTGCCACGCCGCCCCGCGAGCCGCGCGATGACTGACGCCAGCGCCGACGACAGCGAACGCCCGCTGGTCGCCCACCTGCTGGAACTGCGCTCGCGCCTGCTGCGCGGGTTGGCCGGCTTGATGCTGGTGCTGCTGTGCCTGCTGCCGTTCGCCAACAAGCTGTACGCGCTGCTGGCGCAACCGCTGCTGGACAAGCTGCCTAAGGGCGGCCAGCTGATCGCCACGCAGGTGGCGTCGCCGTTCTTCGCGCCGATGAAACTGGCCTTCTTCGTCGCCCTCGTGCTGGCGATGCCGTGGCTGCTGTACCAGGCGTGGGCGTTCGTCGCACCGGGCCTGTACCGGCGCGAGAAGAAGCTCGCCCTGCCCCTGCTCGCCTCCGCTCTGGCGCTGTTCTATGCCGGCTGCGCGTTCGCGTACTTCCTGGTGTTGCCGATGGTGTTCGGCTTCCTCGCCCGGGTGACGCCGGAGGGCGTGGCGATGATGACCGACATCAGCGCCTACCTCGATTTCGTGCTGGTGCTGTTCCTGGCCTTCGGCGTGAGTTTCGAGCTGCCGGTGGCGCTGGTGATCCTGGCCCTGCTGGGCTGGGTGACCCCGGCGCAGTTGCGCGAGGGCCGCGGCTACGCGGTGGTCGGGATCTTCGTGGTCGCCGCGATCGTGACCCCGCCCGACGTGGTCAGCCAGCTGATGCTGGCGATCCCGATGTGCCTGCTGTACGAGGCCGGCATCATCGCCGCCTCGATGGTCTCGCCGCGTGCCAGCGCCGACCCCGCAAGCCCGCGCTGAGCCGCTCGCGGCCGCCGGGTTCTGGATGCGCTACACGGCGTGGTCGCTGGACGCGGCCTGCCTGCTGCCGCTGGTCGCGCTGCTGTCGGCATCGAGGATCGGCCACGCACTTGAAGACGCGCGCACGCAGCTGCAGGCGATCGCCGGCGCGTTTCCCCGCCTGCTGGGCGATGCGCTCGCCACCGCGCAGACGCCAACCGCCATGGCCCGCCAGCTGCTCGCCGACCCGGCGATGGCGTCCGCGGCGGAACGCCTGCAGTCGGCCCTCGGCACCCTGCTGTTCACGCCCCTGCTGGTGTACGCGCTGCTGGCGTTGCCATGGGCGATCCTGTTCGAACAGTCGTCCTGGCAGGCCACGCCGGGCAAGCGCGCGCTGGGGCTGCAGGTAGCGGATGCGCGCGGCCGCCGGCTGAAGGCCGGGCACGCGCTGTTGCGGCATCTCGCGGCGGGCCTGTCCTGGCTCACGTGCAACATCGGCCACATGCTGGCGCTGCTGCCGCCGCGGCACCTGGCCTTGCATGACCGGATCAGCGACACCCGGGTGGTGCCGCGCGCGCCATCCAGCCGCCTGCCGGGATGGGCCAGGGCCTGGCTGGTCGCGCAGGCGCTGGCATTGGTGATCGGCGTCGGCGCACTGTTCCTGTGGCTGCAGGCCGCGATGGAGGCGGCCATGCAACAGGCGTTCGGGCCCTAGAGTTCGATGCGGTCGTCCGCCGGTGCCTCGGGCGCAGGCGCGTCGCCGCAGATGTCGCGCCACACGAAGTACATCACCCCGAACATCACCACCATCATCGCCAGCAGGAACGCGAAGTAGAGCGGCACGCCCACCAGCACCAGCAGCCAGGTCCAGACCAGCTTGGCCAGCACGCCGACGATGGCCGCCAGCAATGCCACCGCCAGCATCAGCACGATGCCCGCCAGCAACATCAGCAGCAGGAACACCAGCAGCGGCAGCAGGTTCTTCGCCGCACCCGCCACCCCGTCGGCCAGCGCGGCGCCCACGCCGGCGCGCGCGTTCGCGATCTGGCCCAGGCCAATCGCCTGCACCGCGTACGAGAACAGCCCGATCGCCATCATCAACGCGAAGGCGGTGCCGAAGCCCCCGGGCAGGCTGGTCATCGGCTCCGCCGGCTGGCCGCCCATCGTGGTCTTCAGGTTGTCGATGTACCACGCGCCGAACTCAGGCGCGAACACGCTGACCAGGGCGATCACCAACGCGTATTGCGCCAGCGTCAGCAGCAGCATGAAGCCGATCGCGCGTCCGCTGGCGGCCATGTCGCCGAAGCCGGCGAAGACGCTCCCCGCGCTGGCCGGGCGGCCCTGTTCCACCGCGTGGACCAGGCGCAGGTAGCCCACCATCATGGCCGCCATCAGCACCACGATGCCCATCCCCACCACCAGCGACACGGCCAGCGAGGTGGTGGGATCGGCGTTGAGGGCGGACGAGACCAGCACCAGAACCAGGCTCAGCCCGATCGCTCCGGCGAACAGCGTGACCAGCAGCAATGCCGCGCCACCGAAGATCGCCCGCGGGTTGTTACGCCCCAGGTTGAGCGCTTGCTTCAGCCACTCGATGCCCGCTCCCGCCCCCAGCGCACGCGTCGTCATCCCTGCTTCCCCTTGATCCGGTTGCAAACGGCCCACTGGCCGATTGCCGCCCAGCATACTCAACCCGGGCGCGATTCCCGTACGTGCCGCACGAACCGGCGCAACACCCGCCGCGCATGCGGCGCCGCGCTGACCTCGCGCGCCAGCCGCCTGCCGCAGCGCCCCTCGCTGGCCAGCGCCTCGCTGCGGGCGCGGATGTAGCCGCGCATGTGGGTGGTGCTGAATTCCGGATGGAACTGCACGCCCCAGGCGCGCTTGCCCCAGCGGAAGGCATGGGTGGCGTCCTGCGCGGAACTGGCCAGAACGGTGGCGCCCTCGGGCAGGCGCAGCACGCTCTGCAGGTGGGTGGCCTGCGCCGGGAAGCGCGCCGGCAGGCCGGCGAACAGCGGGTCCGCCTGTGCCGGCGCCGCCAGGTGCAGGCACACCGTGCCCATCTCGCGCCCGGCCGGGTTGTCGCCCACCTCGCCGCCCAGCGCATGCGCGATCAACTGGTGGCCGTAGCAGATGCCGAGCAGGGGCGTGCCGGCGTGGGCGGCCGCGCGCAGCCAGCCGGCGCTGCGCTCGCTCCAGCCGTGGCGCTCGGTGACCATCGCCGCCGAGCCGGTGACGATCACCCCGGCGAAGCCGTCGCGGCTGGGCAACGCTTCGCCGCGCTCGACATCGACCACCACCGCGTCGTCGCGCGCCAGGCCGGCCGCGACCCGGATCCAGTGGGCGAAGCTGCCGTGCCGGCGCATCGAGGCGACGGGCTGGCCGGTTTCGAGGATCAGGAACGGAACGGTCATCGACAGGGCGCAGGCGGCGAAAACGGTCGCCCTTATACTAGCCGGCCTTGTTGCAACCCCCCGCCCGCATGGCCGTTCCGATCACGTTCCAGCAACTCATCCAGCGCCTGAACGCCTATTGGGCGGATCGGGGCTGCGTGCTGATCCAGCCGCTGGACCTGGAAGTCGGTGCCGGCACCTTCCACCCGGCCACCTTCCTGCGCGCGCTGGGCCCGGAGCCGTGGAACGCCGCCTACGTGCAACCCTGCCGGCGCCCGACCGACGGCCGCTACGGCGAGAACCCGAACCGCCTGCAGCGCTACTACCAGTATCAGGTGGCGATGAAGCCGTCGCCGGACAACATCGTCGAGCTGTACTTCGACTCGCTGAAGGCGCTCGGCATCGACCCGCTGGTGCACGACCTGCGGCTGGTCGAGGACAACTGGGAATCGCCCACCCTCGGTGCCTGGGGTCTGGGCTGGGAAGTGTGGTTGAACGGCATGGAAGTCACCCAGTTCACCTATTTCCAGCAGGCCGGTGGCCTGGAGTGCAAGCCGGTGCTCGGCGAGATCACCTACGGCCTCGAGCGCCTGTGCATGTACCTGCAGAACGTCGACAACGTGTTCGACATCGTCTGGACCTATGGGCCGGACGGCGCGCCGGTGACCTATCGCGACGTCTACCACCAGAACGAAGTCGAACAGAGCGCCTACAACTTCGAACACGCCGACGTGGCCGAACTGTTCCACCGCTTCGACGCCTGCGAAAGCGAGGCCTTCAAGCTGATCGAGCTCGGCCTGCCGCTGCCGGCCTACGACCAGGTGTGCAAGGCCAGCCACAGCTTCAACCTGCTGGACGCGCGCCGCGCGATCAGCGTGACCGAGCGCCAGCGCTACATCCTGCGCGTTCGCAAGCTGGCGCAGGCAGTGGCCGAAGCCTATTTCGCGCAGCGCGAGAAGCTGGGTTTCCCGGGCCTTAAACCAGGGTCCGATGTCAGCCTGAAGCCGACATCGGCGGGCACCGCATTGGCGTAAGATCGGCCCCGCGGGGCCGTGGGAGCAGCCCGACCGGGCTTGCCGGCTCCAGCGGGAGGCGCTGATGAAACCTGTCGTATCGCGCGTCGCGGCGATCGCCGCGACGCTTGTCGTTTGTGCGGGAGCCGCGCAGGCGCAGAAGAGTCCGTCACCGATCGGTGCGCTTCCGATCGAAACCGTGGTCGAACAGCTGGACCGCAATGGCAACGGCTGCGTGGACCTCGAAGAAGGCCGCAATTACGTCAGCCGCCGCTTCCACCAGATCGATCGCAACGGCGATGAAACCCTGGACGCGAACGAGGCACCGCCCGGCCCGGACGAGACCACCAATACCCGCCCGATTTCGCTGGTCGACTGGCAGGATGCCTACACCGCCCGCTTCACCAGTTTCGACACAGACAACAACGGCTGCCTGGTCAAGGCGGAAGTGGAAGCCGGCCGCGCGAAGGGAGGCCAATGACATGAAGATGCAACGCCCACGATTCCTCGCCGCCATCGCCGGCCTGCTGCTGTTCGCAGGCGCCGGCACTGCGGCCGCGCAGGACACCATCCGCTGCGAATCGCAGAACGGCCAGTACCGCAGCTGCTCCGTGAACACCTCCGGCGGCGTGACCCTGTTCCGCCAGCTCAGCAGCCAGGGCTGCTGGCAAAACGACACCTGGGGCTATGACCGCAACCGCATCTGGGTCAACCGCGGTTGCCGCGCCGAGTTCCGGGTGGGGAGCTACAACTCCCACAATGGCAACGATGGTGCGAAGGTCGCCGGCGCACTGGCGCTGGGCGTGATCGCGGCCGCCGCGATCGCCAACAGCCACAAGAACAACGATGACCACCGCTACAATCAGGACTACGACTACAACTACAACAACAATAACGCCTACGACTACGGCTACGGTGGCTACGGCCAGTACAACCGCCCGGCGCGCGAGCTGACCTGCTCCTCCAGGGATGGCCGCTACACCAACTGCGGCTACGTCGATCCCCGCAGCCACGTGGAGGTCCGCCGGCAGCTGAGCAACGCGGCATGCATCTACGGCCGCAGCTGGGGCGTGGATCGCACCCAGCTGTGGGTGGATCGCGGCTGCCGGGCCACCTTCGTGGCCTATTGACGCCGCGGCGACCCGCGCGGTCGGTTACAGTAGCCGACCCACGGAAACAGGGCAGCGCGCCGGATCCGGCCGCTGCCCTTTCGTTTTGGATCGACCCGATGGAGACCCGCGTGACCGGCCTTGCCCCCCTGTTGATCGAACTCGGCACCGAGGAACTGCCGGTCAAGGCCCTGCCCGGGCTGGCGCAGGCCTTCTTCGACGGCGTGCTCGCCGCGCTGGACAAGCGCGGCGTGGCCAGCGAACGCGGTGATGCAAAGCCGCTGTATGCGCCGCGCCGGCTCGCCGTGCTGCTGCCGGGCGTGGCCACCGAGCAGCCCGAACAGCACAGCGAGACCCTGGGTCCGTACCTCAACATCGCGCTGGATGCGGACGGAAAGCCGACCCGCGCGCTGGAAGGCTTCGCCGCCAAGGCCGGTGTCGACTGGACGCAGCTGCACAAGACCAGCGACGCCAAGGGCGAACGCTTCGTGCATCGCGCGGTCACGCCGGGTGCACGGACCCGCGACCTGTTGCAGGCAGTGCTCGACGAGGCGCTGGCCGGCATGCCGATCCCCAAGCCGATGCGCTGGGGCGACCATGCCTACGGATTCGCGCGCCCGCTGCACTGGCTGGTGGCGCTGTTCGGCGACGACGTGGTCGAAGTGGAGGCGCTGGGCATCCGCGCCGGCCGCAACAGCCGCGGGCATCGCTTCCACCACGACAAACCGGTTTGGGTGCAGGCGCCCGGCGATTACGTCGAAGCGCTGTGCGCCGCGCACGTGCTGGTCGATCCCGACGCGCGGCGCGCGCGCATCGTCGAGGAAGTCGAGGCAGCGGCGAAGGCCGCCGGCGGCAGCGCGCGCATCGACGAGGACAACCTGCAGCAGGTCAACTGCCTCAACGAGTGGCCGGTCGCGGTCACCTGCTCGTTCGAGCGCGAGTTCCTCGGCGTGCCGCAGGAAGCGCTGGTCGCCACCATGGAGACCAACCAGAAGTTCTTCCCGGTGCTGGATGCCGGCGGCAGGCTGACCGAACATTTCATCGGCATCGCCAACATCGAATCGAAGGACGCCTCGGAAATCCGCAAGGGTTACGAGCGCGTGATCCGCCCGCGCTTCGCCGACGCCAAGTTCTTCTTCGACGAGGACCTCAAGCAGGGCCTGGAATCGATGGGCGACGGCCTGAAGACGGTCACCTATCAGGCGAGGCTCGGCAGCGTGGCCGACAAGGCCGCGCGCGTGGCCGCGCTGGCGGGGGCGATCGCGCCGCAGGTCGGCGTGGACGCCGCGCTGGCCAAGCGCGCCGCGCTGCTGGCGAAGAACGACCTGCAGTCGCGCATGGTCAACGAGTTCCCGGAACTGCAGGGCATCGCCGGCCGCTACTACGCCCAGCGCGCGGGCGAGCCCGCCGAGGTCGCCCTGGCCATCGACGAGGCCTACCAGCCGCGCTTCGCCGGCGATGACATCGCCCGGTCCGGCACCGGCAAGGTGCTGGCCATCGCCGAGCGCCTCGACACCCTGGCCGGCGGTTTCGCCGCGGGCCTGAAGCCGACCGGCAACAAGGATCCGTTCGCGCTGCGGCGCAATGCGCTGGGACTGGCGCGGACGATCATCGAGAGCGGATTCGATGTCGACCTGAAGGCGCTGTTGGCGGCGGCGAACGAGTCACTCGCGGCGAACAACGCGCAGGCCGATACCGGCGAGCTCTACGACTTCATCCTCGACCGCCTGCGCGGCTACTACGCCGACAAGGGCGTGCCGGGCCCGCATTTCAACGCCGTCGCCGAACGCAAGCCGGCCTCGCTGTACGACTTCGACCGCCGCATCGATGCCATCGGCACATTCGCCCAGTTGCCGGAAGCCGCCGCGCTGGCCGCGGCCAACAAGCGCATCGGCAACATCCTCAAGAAGGCAGAGGGCCCGATCCCGGCGATCGAAGACCACGCCCTGCTTAGCGAACCCGCGGAACTTGCCCTGGCAGAAGCCGTGGAAGCGGTTTACGGCGAAACCGGCCACGCGCTGGCGCATGCCGATTACGTCGATGCCCTCGCCCACCTCGCGCGGCTGCGGCCGCAGGTGGATGCGTTCTTCGACGGCGTGATGGTCAACGTGGACGACCCTGTGATCCGCAACAACCGCCTGGCCCTGCTCAAGCGCCTGGCGGACCGGCTGGGCAGCGTCGCCGCCATCGAGCACCTGTCCGCCTGAATCTGTTGCAGCGGGAATGGCGGGCATTTGCGCAGCGGCCTTTCGAGCCGCGAAGCGAATGCCCGCCGTTCCCGCGGTGCGGGCTGCGCGCGAGGTTAATCGCCTTTTGACACGTCCCCGGTATCCTGCGCGAATGCCGCCAATGACCGCCCGCCTGCTGCTCGCGCTTGCCCTTGCCGGCGCGGCGTTGCCGGCCTGCGCGATCACCGTCACCCGCATCGAGGTCAACGGCCTGCAAAACGAGTTGATGGCGCAGAACGTGCGCGTGTCGCTCTCGCTCAACGATGAACTGGGCAAGGATCTGTCGGCGCGCCGGCTGAACTACCTGCTGCGCGAAGCCGAGGCGGAGGCCCGCGAGGCGCTGGAACCATTCGGCTACTACTCGCCGACCATCCTGGTCCAGCGCAGCGACCGTAACCAGCCGGAGGACGACGATGCCGCGCCCGCCGCCCGCAACGCCGGCGCGGCCAGCCCCGGCGAGCGCAGCCAGCGCACGCTGAGCGTGAGCATACGCATCGACCCGGGCGCGCCGGTACGCGTGCGCGAGTGGGACGTCGGCATGACCGGCGATGCCACCGGCGACCGCCAGGTCGGCGCGGCGCTGGCGTCCTTCGCGCCGCGCAAGGGCGACGTGCTGGACCACACGCTGTACGAAGCGAGCAAGGCGAACGTCAGCCGCATGCTGGCCGCGCGCGGTTACCTCGATGCCGGCTTCGCCGCGCACCGGGTCGAGGTCACCCGCGCCGAGAACGCGGCCGACATCGACCTGCGCTGGACCAGCGGCGCGCGTTACGCGCTGGGCGCGGTGACCTTCTCGCAGGCGCCGAACGCGATCATCCGCGACTCGCTGTTGCAGAAGCTGGTGGGCTGGGAGCCGGGCGAGGCCTACGACGAGACCGAGATCGAACGCCTGCGCCGCTCGCTGGTGGCGCTGGACTACTTCGGCCTGGTCGAAGTCCTGCCGCAGCCGGACACCACGCCGGATGCCGAGAAGATCGCGCCGCTGCAGGTCAACCTGACGCCCGCGCCGCGCAGCATCTACACCGCCGGCGTGAACTACGGCACCCAGAGCGGCGCCGGCTTCACCCTGGGCCTGGAGCGCCGCTACCTCAACAGCCGTGGGCACAAGGCGCTGGCGCAACTCGACTACGCGAACAAGCGCAAGACCGCGACCGTGCAATACCGGGTGCCGGCCTTCGCGTGGCTGGATGGCTGGTTCACCGCCAGCCTGCAGGCGGCCGACGAGCAGACCGATGCGCTGGACAGCCGCCGCGTCGAATTCGTCGCCAGCCGCAGCGGCCAGTACAACCAGCACCTCAACCTGGTGGCCTCCGCGCACGTGCTGCGCGAGCGCTGGACCTACTTCACCCTCAACAAGCCCACGCAGGTCTACGAATACGCCAGCTTCGCGTTTCCAGCGCTGCGCGCCGAATACATCGACGTCGACGACCGGCTGGCACCGCGCCGCGGCCTCGGTGGCACGCTGATGGTGCGTGGCGGCAAGGGCGGTGCGGATGGCGACACCACGTTCGCCCAGCTGCATGCCAGCGCGCACTGGTTCCACGGCTTCGATCCCGACAGCCGCCTGATCGTGCGCGGCGAAGCCGGCCACACCTTCACCGGGGAGCTGCTGGAGCTTCCGCCCAGCCTGCGCTTCTACGCCGGCGGTGACCGCAGCGTGCGCGGCTACGGCTGGCGCGAGATCGGCCCGCGCATCCGTGACAGCGCCGGCAACGCCTACGCCATCGGCGCGAGCAACGTGCTCACCGCCAGCATCGAATACGAGCGCTACTTCAAGGGTCCGTGGGGCGCGGCGGTGTTCGTCGACAGCGGCAGCGCGTTCGAAGGCAAGGATCCGGACATGCGGACCGGTGTCGGCGTTGGACTGCGCTGGCGTTCGCCGGTCGGTCCGGTCCGCATCGATATCGCACGCGGGCTCGATGCGCCGGATTCGCCGTTCACCCTGCACCTCAACATCGGTGCCGACCTGTGAGCCTGCGCGCGCGCTACCAGCGTTACCGCCGCTTCGGCCTGGACCCGTTGCCGGAGGATGCCGGCGTGGCCCAGCGCGAGGCGCGCATCGCCGAAGTGCGCGCGCTGCGGCGAAGGCGGCAGCGGACGATCGCGCTGCGCAGCGGCATCGGCACCCTTGCGCTGGTCGTGCTCGCGGCCCTGTTGCTGTACTGGCTGCTGATGACCATCGGCGGCCGCGACCTGCTGCTGCGGCAGATCGTGGCGCGACTGCCGGCCGGAACCGAACTCACCTGGGAATCCGCCGAAGGACCAGCCTCGGGGCCGATGGTATTGCGTGGCGTGCATTTCTCGATGCCGCGGCAGCGCGATCCCGATTGCGTGCCCTCCGCGCAGGCCAGCTGCGCGATGGGGCGGATCGTGTTGAACGCCGAACAGGTGACCGTGGATCCGGCGCTGCGTCCCCTGCTCGGCCGCACCCTGCGGCTCGACACGCTGGACATCGTGGGCACCACCCTGGACCTGCCGCGCAGCGACAAGCCGTTCGAATTGCCGCGCTGGCCGGAGGTGCTGCCACGGATCGAGCTGCCACTGGCGTTGCAGGCGGACAGTATCCGCATCGACGACCTCAAGGTCGTGCGGGAAGGCGACGCGCTGGTCGACATCCGCAGCGCACGCGGCGGGCTGGATGCAGCGCCTGGTTCACTGCACATCGAGCACCTGTTGATCGACAGCGATCGCGGCCGCCTCACCGTGCATGGCGATTACATCCCGCGCGAGAACTTCCGCAGCGACCTGCTGGCCACCGCGGTACTGCCCGCACCCGCCGGCCAGACTGCGCCGCGCTTCGGCCTGCTCGCCCGTGGCGACCTGTCGAAGATGGACGTGTCGATCGGCGGCCGCGCACCCGCGCCGCTGCGCGCGGTCCTCACCCTGCGCGGCGACGCGGATCGCCCGCGCTGGCAGTCGCGCGCCACCAGCGACGCGCTCGACATCGGCCTGCTCAACGGCAGCGGCGAAGCTTCGACGCCGCTCGCCTTCGACATCAAGGCGGATGGCACCGGCGGCAATGCCAACCTGCGCGGCACGGTGCGGCAGGGCGACTTCGCCGCCACCCTGCAGCCGTCCAGGCTGAGCCTCGAGGACCGTGTCCTGCGCCTGCAGCCACTGGTGGTGGACGTGCTCGGCGGCCGGATCACCGCCAGTGGCACCGCCGACCTGCGCGGCGCCGGCGAAGCCACCCCGGGCCAGTTCCCGATCCGGATGGCGGCCAACGCGCGCGGCCTGCGCTGGCAGGGCGAGGACGGCCAGGCCATGGTGGGCGGCGACGCGGACTTCGGCATCGCCGGTACCGTCGACCGCTGGGCGGTCAAGGGCCTGGCGCGCCTGCAGCGCGGGCAGGAACGCGCCACCATCGACGTCACCGGCAACGGCTTCCACGACCGCATGCAGGTGACCGCGCTGCGCGCGAGCATGCCGCAGGGCCGGCTGGATGCCAGCGGCGACGTCGCCTGGTCGCCGCGCCTGTCGTGGACGGCGAAGGCGACCCTGGCCGGCTTCGACCCCGGCTACCTCGCGCCGGACTGGCCGGGCGCGGTCAATGGCGTGGTGCAGTCCTCCGGCATGCGCCGCGACAACGGCGCGCTGCGCGCGGACGTGGAGGCGGGCAACCTGGGCGGCACCCTGCGCGGGCGCGCGCTGCGCGGGCGCGGCACGCTCAACATCGACGGCGACAACTACGCGGGCGAGGTCGCGCTGTCGCTGGGCGGCAGCCGCATCGATGCGCGCGGCAGGATCGCCGCCGGCATCGACATCGACGCCAACCTGTCGCCGCTGCAACTCAACGACCTGCTGCCCGATGGCCGCGGCAGCGTGCGCGGCCGTCTCAAGCTGCGCGGCGCGCGCAACGCGCCGGACATCGACGTGGACCTGCGTGGCGACGGCGCGGCCTTCGGCGACTACCGTGCCGAACGGTTCGTGGCCAAGGGCCGGCTGCCCTGGCGCGGCGACAAGGGCATGCTGGCGGTGGATGCGCAGGGCCTGCAGGTCGGCCTGCCGCTGGGCAGCGTGCGCGCTGGCTTGCGTGGTTCGGTGGAGCGCCTGCAGTTCGACGCGGACGCGCAAAGCGAGTTCGGCGCGCTGACGCTGCGCGGCAATGCGAACAAACAGGGCACGCGCTGGCAGGGCGCGCTGGCCGCGCTGCAGTTCGACCCGCCCAAGGGCGCGGCGTGGAGCCTGCAGCAACCGGCGCGCTGGTCGTGGGATGGCAGCAGCGGTGGGCTGTCGCGCGCCTGCCTGCCGTCGAGCGCCGGCGGCACGCTGTGCCTGGATGCCGACTGGCCGCGGCGCGGACTGGACCTGCAGGGCGAGAAATTCCCGCTGGCGATGCTGGTGCCCTACCTGCCCGAACGCAGCGATGGCCGCCCCTGGGTGTTCAGTGGCGAGGCCGCGTTCACCACGCGCATCGTCCCGGTGGGCAATGCGTGGCGCGGCACCGCATCGATCACCTCGGCGGCGGGCGGCATCCGCAACCGCCCGCGCGCGCGACGCGACGTCGTCGGCTACCGCGATCTCACGCTGGAGGCCAGCTTCGACCCTCAACGGATCAGTGCGACGCTGGGCGCGGTGTTCAACGACGACGGCCGCATCCACGCGCGCATCGGCACCGGCTGGGACGCCTATGCGCCGCTGTCCGGCGAGGTGCGGGTCAATATCGACGACCTGACCTGGATGGAGCTGTTCTCGCCGGACATCGTGGAACCCACCGGCCGGCTGGACGTGGACCTGCGCCTGTCCGGCACCCGCGCGGCCCCGGCGATCGGCGGCGAGGGCCGGCTGCAGGACTTCGCCACCGAACTGCCGTCGCTCGGCATCGAGCTGCGCGATGGCGACCTGCGCCTGCAGGCACGGGCGGACGGCAACGCGCGCATCCGGGGCAGGGTGCGTTCCGGCGATGGCGTGCTCGACGTCGACGGTACCCTTGGCTCGCAGGCACAGGACACCCCGCTGGTCCTGAGCCTGCGCGGCACCGACGTGCTGGTCTCGAACACCCGGCAGCTTCGGGCCGTCGCCAATCCCGACCTGGTGGTTCGCCATCGCGTCGGCCAGCCGCTGCAGGTGAGCGGCGCGGTGACCGTGCCGGAAGCCGACATCCACCTGGATCGGCTCGACCAGGGCGTGTCCGCCTCCGACGACGTGGTAGTGCTGGATCCCGCGGATCCGAAACGCGAACGCATCAACGGCCTCGGCCTCGATCTGGACCTGGCGCTGGCGATGGGCGGCAACGTCAACATCGACGGTTTCGGGCTGGTGGGCACCCTTGGCGGGTCGCTGCGCGTGCGCGAAGCACCGGATCGCGAGATGCGCGGCACCGGCGCGCTGGAAGTGGATGGCCGCTACAGCGCCTATGGCCAACGCCTGCAGATCACCCGCGGACGGCTGGTCTGGGCGAACACGCCGATCGGTGACCCGCGCCTGGACATCCGCGCGGAGCGCGAAGTCGGCGATGTCACCGCCGGCATCCGCGTGGAGGGCCGCGCGTCCGCGCCGCGCGCGACGGTCTATTCGGACCCGGCCAAGAGCGAGTCCGAGGCCCTTGCCTACCTGACCCTTGGCCGCCCGCTGTCGCGCCTGACCGGCGAGGAGGCGCGCCGGCTGGGTACCGCAAAGACCGCGTTGTCCGCGGGTACCGGCCTGCTGGCGGCGGAACTCGGTACCCGCATTGGCCTGGACGATGCCGGCGTGGTCGAGTCGCGCGCACTGGGCAGCGAAGTGCTGAGCATCGGCAAGTACCTGTCGCCCAAGCTGTACGTCGGCTACGGCGTGTCCCTGCTCGGCACCGGCCAGGTGCTGATGCTGAAGTACCTGTTGCGGAAGGGTTTCGACATCCAGATCGAGTCCAGCACGGTGGAGAACCGGGCGTCGGTCAACTGGCGGACGGAGAAGTAGCCGCTCAGCGCGCGACCAGCGCACCCTTGAGATACGCCACGCCGCCGATGCTGTCGGTCCAGACCAGCCACGCGCCGCCGGCGTTGACCACCAGCTTCGGCGAACCACTCGCATGCCCGCGGCCTTCCAGCTTCGCCACCTCCATGCGTTGCAGTTCGCGCGAGAGATCCGGCGCGTAGCGCGCCAGCATCAGTGTCTGGCCGCTCGCGTCCTCACGCAGCCAGGCGATCCACGCCTGCTGCCCGTCGAACGCGACGTCCACCCGGCCGAGCACCGCTGCGCCCTTGTCGACGATGGCCGGCGCCGCGAACGCATCACCCGCATCCACGCTGCGCGCGATGCGCACCGCCGCGATCTCGCCGCCTTCGCTGTACCAGCCGACCACCGCGGTGTTGCCGCGCGCCGCGATCGCCGGGCCATTGACCGGGCAGGACTCGGTCTTCCAGCCATCGGCGTGGACCGGCTTCGGTGCGCTCCATTGACCGGCCTTGAAACGCACCACGGCGATGTCACGCACCTCGTCGGCGGCACGGTCGCGATAAGCCAGCAACGGGCCCTTCGTGGTCAGCGCCACATCGGTCTGGCAGCAGTCGCAGGTGCGGTCGTCGAGCACCGCGTCGGTGCCGCGGCCGAAGTCCATGTCGAAAGCGTTGGCGCGTAGCTGCATCGCACCGGCCTCGTGGCCTGCCGCCGCATGCCCGCCTTCGCCATGCGCCGCGGCCTGCGCGCGGCCATCGAGCCAGGCGATCCCGACGCGGTCGCTACCCGCGGCCCATAGCGCGGCGAACCCGTGCTCCGCCGCAAGGCCGTCGTCGTTGACCCGGGTGATCTGGTTCCAGTTCATCCCGCCATCGCGCGAGCGCGCGAGCACGGTGTCGTAGCCGCTGGGGCTGGCCGGGTTGGCCTGCAGCCATTGCGTCCACAGCGCGCCATCGGGCGTGGCCAGCAGGTGCGGCGTGTCCGCCCAGTTCGAGACCAGCGAATTGCCCACCGCGATCGTGCGCGGCTGGCTCTGCCAACCGCCTTCATCGGTATAGGTGGAGAACTGCAGGGCGTTGCGGCGGCCTTCCTGGCGGTTGATCCAGCTCAGCAGCAGTCGTCCGTCCGC
>Ga0114939_10001331_pt1 | contig 19531 bp, 16 predicted proteins | sample AshMeaCrysSpring_FD_87196 | JGI IMG/M metagenome (GOLD analysis project Ga0114939, IMG submission 87196) | Groundwater microbial communities from Big Spring, Nevada to study Microbial Dark Matter (Phase II) - Ash Meadows Crystal Spring | ecosystem: Environmental > Aquatic > Deep subsurface >...
AGCCGGTATTTGCACACAGCAAAGTGGTGTACACGCTTGGTCCCGATACCTTTTCCGAAACACTTGGCGGTCAATTTAATCAGATAGCCGCAATTACCGACGCTATAAAGGAAAAAGACCTTGCTGCCTACAAAGGCGCAAACGAACTGGCTATGCAGCGCGGAGGAGCCACTTTTGCAGATGCTATCACCTTTGGCGAAGAGGCTGTACCGGATATTCTCAAGCACGAATTTGCCAGCGTAAAAGGCAAAAAGATACTTCCTTACAATACCAATGGTGTTGATTTAACAGAGTATTTGAACCTGTATAACGACCTTGCCCCGCATTAAGTGGCTATAGCAATAACCTTTAACTTCAACGTGTTAATATCTATTCGGGGCAAAATAGGGCTGTTAGGTCTTTCCGCCATCGTTACACTTTTTTCTTGCACCAAAATTGACACCACCCGGCTGGGTGGTGATCTCATTCCTGCTGTTGATAACGTAAACACGTTCGAAACCATTTTGCCGGTGGTGTCCAACAACTATATTCCGGCCGACTCTACCCGTATCGTTGCTTCTGAAGAGCATGCTGCCGGCTTCATTTCGTCCGACCCGCTTTTTGGTACCACCCGGGCAACCACTTTTTTTGAAATGAAACCCACGCCGGTAGACAAATACCAGTTTGCCCCTACCGATAGCATAGTAAAGTTCGACTCGGCCGTGTTGGTGCTTAAGTATTCTACCTACTACGGCGACAGCCTGAGCCCACTCACCTTGCGCTTATACGAGGTGGATCGCAAAATGCAATATGACACCATTAACCAACCTATCTATACACTTAACCCTGACCTGGGAGTGAATAGAAACCGCTTTTGGGGCGAAAAAACCATGGCCGCCAACCAGTTTAAGGACACTGTGTATATTAAACGCGGCGACTCTATATATGCCCGGGTAACCGACCAATTGCGCATACGGCTCAACCAAAGCCTGGCCGAGGCTTTATTTAATCAGGCCAAAGACACGGTTAATGGCGCTTTCGTAAGCGATTCTGCGTACAAGGAATACCTGCCCGGCTTTGCCCTGGAGGCCACCGGCAATGCACAAAGCCTGTTTTATTTTAAGTTGAAGGACGTAGAATCGCAAATGGTGTTTTATTTCCAAACCAGACTGGGTAAAATTGACACCACTTCGCGGTCCTATGGTGTATCATCTCTTTGCGGGCATGCAACCAAAATAGAACAAAACAGAGCCGGGGCAGAAATCAATAATTACCTTACTGCCAACCCAAATACCGGTGCAAGCCAGGTTTATTTGCAGGCCACCCCGGGTACCATGGCATCCCTAAAGGTAAAAGGAATAGATACCCTTACCAACCGTGTTATTCACCGGGCCGAACTGCGGGTAACTCAACTTCCGATAACCGGCCTTGGCATTGATGCATTAACACCGCCTCAGGTATTGTACCTCGATGCTTCTTACAGGCCTAATCCATCCAGCGATATTGCTTACAGGGGGTTGCCCTACGATCTATTCCCATTTGCCGGATATTACTGTTACCCCGGGCAGGGTATTGACTTCGCCTACTTTGGCGGCCCATACTCGTTCGAAGCAGTAAATGGCGAGCGGGTAGCTGTAGTGCGTTTTAATATCTCCAGGTATTTGCAGGGCATTCTTACCCGGCAGGAACCCACATACGACCTGCGGCTGTCGGCGCCTTTTTCCATGTATTACAGCGAGTGTGTAAACACATTTTCTTTGGCGTATCCTCCACAGGTGTTTCCGTTGCAGTTTAGAGGAACATCTGTAATAAAAATTGCAAATGGCCGGGTACGGGTAGCTGGTGGTAACCATTCCAATCCCGACTACAGGATGCAGCTTCGGGTAATTTATTCCCGTTTATAAAGGGTGGCCCTAATATATTTGCGCACAATTTTTAAGAACCGTTATGCCGTATTTATTTACTTCCGAAAGCGTAAGCGAAGGCCATCCCGACAAAGTGGCCGACCAGATTTCTGATGCCCTCATCGACCATTTTCTTGCCTACGACCCCAATAGCAAAGTAGCCTGCGAAACCCTTGTAACCACCGGGCAGGTAGTGCTGGCAGGCGAGGTAAAAAGCGAAGCCTACCTGGATGTGCAGGACATAGCACGCGACGTGATCCGCAAAATAGGATACACCAAAAGCGAGTATATGTTTGAAGCCAACAGTTGCGGCATTCTGAGTGCTATACACGAACAAAGCCCCGATATTAACCAGGGCGTGGATCGCAAGAGCCCCGAAGATCAGGGCGCCGGCGACCAGGGTATGATGTTTGGCTATGCCACCCGCGAAACGGATAATTACATGCCGCTGGCACTGGACCTGGCCCATAAAATTCTGGAAGAGCTAAGCCTCATTCGCAAAAACGAACTGAACCTAATGCCTTACCTGCGCCCCGATGCCAAGAGCCAGGTAACCATTGAGTATGCCGACAACCATGTGCCGCAACGTATTGACGCAATAGTGGTGAGTACGCAGCACGATGAATTTAATACCGAAGAGGCGGCTATGCAGGCCAGGATTAGCCACGATGTAAAAAGCATTGTGATTCCTCGTGTAAAAGCCAAACTGAAGCCCGAATTGCAACCCCTTTTTACAGACGATATTACTTACCACATTAACCCCACAGGTAAGTTTGTAATAGGCGGCCCGCATGGCGATACCGGCCTTACCGGGCGCAAAATAATAGTAGATACATACGGTGGAAAAGGTGCGCACGGCGGTGGCGCCTTTAGTGGCAAAGACCCCAGCAAGGTAGACCGCTCGGCAGCCTATGCCACCCGCCACATTGCCAAAAACATGGTGGCCGCAGGAGTGGCCGACGAAATGCTGGTGCAGGTATCGTACGCCATTGGCGTGGCCAAGCCCTGCGGTATTTACGTAAACACCTACGGCTCTGCCAAAGTGAATATGAGCGATGGTGAAATAGCTAAAAAAATTGAAGAGCTGTTCGATATGAGGCCATACTTTATTGAGCAGCGCCTCAAACTGCGTAATCCCATTTATGCCGAAACAGCCGCTTACGGCCACATGGGCAGGGAAAATAAAATGGTTACCAAAACATTTAACCCCGGTAAGAAATACGAGAAAACCGTGCAGGTTGAATTGTTTACCTGGGAAAAACTCGATTTTTTAGAACAGATCAAGGCTGCCTTTGGCCTTGCCTGATATCCGGTAACATATTAAAAATGCAATGGCCCTTGCGTAATGCAGGGGCTTTTGCTTTTGGGCCAATGTAGCCCCATCGGAGCCACATTATGATTGCCAGGCGGGGCCGAAGTTATGTTAGCCTCATCGGGGCGACATTATGGTAGCCGCTTCGGTTCGAAGTTATGTTAGCCCCGTCGGGGCGATATGTTTGTAGCATAATGAGAAACATGATGTTCAAAAGCGCCGTAGGTGCGAAATATTTTAGCCACAAAGGCCCGAATCCCGAAGGCTATTAGGTCCAAAGGACTCCTTCGGAGAACCAACTCTCACAAGGCATTCTTCTTATTTTGGTAAAGACACAAAGAGTCGGCCCTGCATGCTTCATGCAATAAGAGACAGAAGATGTTCAGCTAAAAAGGCGCAAACAACTTCAACTATGTGCTCTATTGTTTTCTTATTTGGTTAATAAGATGTATTGAATTTTTGCCGATTTACATTTATTCAATCCATTGAAGCGCATCAAAATAGGCAATTGCAATTAGCCAAGAACAGCACTTTTTGAAATGATTTCTGCATAGTGTGTAAACGGCCATGCCACTACGCCACCCCGACACCCACTATCCACGCTGTTTCGTTACTTTCGGGGCGTGAGAATGTTGTTTTTCCTGGCTACGGTGGCCGCAATAGCAATGATGGTCCGCATAGGCATACATGGCAGCCCGCTCAAAACGGCGGGCACCCCCTTGGGCATTATAAACCTGGAAATTCCGCTGGATAGCAGCAAGGCAAAAGGTATAGTAGATAAGTGGCAGGTTACTGCTTACACCAACAATACCAACCTGGCGCAGCATGCCATCAACAATACTTTTCTCGACTTTGCCTTAATAGCAGCCTATTCCTTCTTCTTTGTCATTGGCATGTTACTGTTCAGGAAAGGCGGTTTTGGCTTAGCCAGCAAACTGGCGCTTATGTTTGGCTGGTGGTGCCTGCTGCCCGGGGCGCTCGATGTGGTAGAGAATTTCTACCTCATTCAATGGCTTCAAGGCAATATTTACGCCTGGCAGGCGCCTTTTGTGTCGGTGCTGGCTATCACAAAATTTGCGTTAGCCATCGTGCTGTTGGTTATGAACCTGTTCGGGCTGGTGCAACTGGTAAAAGAAGCATTAAATAAAAAATAGCCGATGTTTTTAAAAACCAAAAACCTGGTGGTGGGCCGCAACCCCGTGCTGGAAGCCCTGAAGGGCGATGGTAACCTGGATAAGATATTGGTAGCCCGCAATGCAACCGGCGAAGCCCTTGCCCTCATCAGGCAACTGGCGGCAGAAAGCAAAGTGCCCGTGCAGTATGTGCCGCACCAAAAGCTCGATGGCCTTACCAATGTTAACCATCAGGGGGTGGTGGCCTTTAAATCGGCTGTTACCTATTACGACCTGCAGCAGGTAATAGACTGGGTAAACGAAAAAGGCGACACACCCCTGCTGCTTATGCTGGATGGTGTAACCGATGTGCGCAACGTTGGGGCCATTGCCCGGAGTGCTTTGTGCTGCGGCGCCCACGGCATTATAATACCCGACAAGGGGGTGGCCGCCCTTGGCGAAGACGCGCTAAAGTCGAGCGCCGGCGCCCTGGAGCATGTACATATTTGCCGGGTAAACAGCCTGATGAAAGCAGTGGATTTGCTCCACATGAATGGTATAAAGGTGTTTGCCAGCGAAATGAAGGCTGAAACGCCCCTGCATCAGTTGAAACTAACAGAGCCTGTGGCCATTGTAATGGGCAGCGAAAACAAAGGCGTGATGCATGCCCTTGGCCGTATATGCGATGGTAAGTTTTCCATACCTATGACGGGCAACTTTGAATCGCTGAACGTGTCGGTGGCGGCCGGCATGATTTTGTACGAAGCCATGCGGCAGCGCTTGTTGGCGCAGTAGTGTACCAAGTTGGCATGCAAAAAGGAATGACGGCTATGCAAAACGAATTTGTAACATTGGTAGAATGTCCCCGCGACGCCATGCAGGGCTGGCCTTTACACATACCGGCTGCACAAAAGGCTGATTATCTCAACCTGCTGCTGCAGGTAGGCTTTGATGTGCTCGACTGCGGGAGCTTTGTAAGCCCCCAGGCCGTGCCCCAAATGGCCGATACCCCCGAAGTGCTGAAAAACCTGCCTGCCGGGCCCACCAAACTGCTGGTTATAGTGGCTAACGAAAGGGGGGCAACAGAGGCGGTTCAATGTAGCAACGTGTCTATGCTGGGGTACCCATTTTCAGTTTCTCCTACTTTTCAACAACTCAATGCCAATAGCACCATCGAAGATTCGATTAAAAGATTGAGAAGTATAAAATCGCTTTGCGATGCCTACGGCAAAGATCTGGTGGTGTACCTGAGCATGGCATTTGGCAACCCCTATGGCGACTCTTATGATGCAAACCTGGTGGCCGAATATGCTAATCTGCTGTCCTTCATGGGCGTAACCACCTTATCGCTGGCCGACACGGTAGGCCTTGCCACTCCCCAACAGGTGTTTGAAATTACACGCCACGCTATTGACAGCCACCCTCACCTCACCGTAGGTGTCCATCTGCACAGCACGGCCACCAATTGGCAACAAAAGCTGGATGCGGCCCTGGAGGCCGGCTGCCGGCGTTTTGATGGCGCACTCAAAGGCATTGGCGGCTGCCCCATGGCCAAAAACGAACTGGTGGGCAATATGAATACCGAATGGATGCTGCAGCACTTTGAAGCGAAAAGGCTGCTGAAACCATTGAACAAACAGGCTTTCGAAAAGGCCCTCCACATGGCTTCCAGCATTTTTGTATGAAGGCTGCTGTGGGGCAAGTATACACCGAGGAGATGTGCAATTCAACCAAAATGCTTCATTCTCTTCCCGCAATCTTACCGCCCTTCCAGACTTCCCGGCTAAAATCAAATGACAATACATGCTTGCATCTTTACCAGGCACCACTACCTTGCCGCCTGTATGGAACTGCGTACCGAACTGAAAATAAAATCTTTTGCACAGCAAATTGACTTGCGCGATGCAGTTTTCCTGGCAGGATCCTGCTTTACCGAACATATTGGGGCCCAGCTGGCAGCCAACAAGTTCAGCACCTGCCAAAACCCGCACGGCATACTATTTAACCCCGTTTCCGTTTCTGCAGCACTGGAGGCTTATGAACAGGAAAAATTATATACCGAAAGCGATTTGTTTTACCACAACGAGTTGTACAGCAGTTGGTGGCATCTTGGCAGATTTTCGCACATTAATGCTCATGCGGTCTTGCTTATGATGAATGCCGAAACGAGCCATGCCCATCATTTTCTTAAAAGTGCACAATGGGCCATCATCACCCTGGGCTCAGCTTGGGCATACCGGTTGCGCAAGGAAGCACCGGGCTATTTGGAGGCCGAAGCCGTAGCCAATTGCCACAAAGTGCCTGCCCAACATTTTATCCACTACTTGCTTTCGTATCAGCAGGTATGCGCCCACGTGCAGCGCATCATAAAATTGCTCAGGCAAATGCAGCCTGGCATACGTATTATATTTACTGTAAGCCCGGTGCGCCATGCCCGCGAAGGACTTGCCGAAAACAACCGCAGCAAAGGCCTGCTGCTCAATGCGGTGCACGAAGCGGTAGAAGCACACGAAGGGGTGTTTTACTTTCCCGCTTACGAGCTGGTGATAGACGACCTGCGCGACTACCGCTTTTATGCCGACGACCTGGTGCACCCCAACTACCAGGCCACCCGCTATGTGTGGCAAAAGTTTACCGATGCCTGCATCAACGAAGCCAGCCAAAAGCTTATGAAAGAAATTGCCGAAATACGTACAGCCTTCCACCACCGGCCGCTGCACGCCACCACCACCCATCACCACAGGTTTCTGCAAGCATACCTTCAAAAAACACTAGCACTTGCCTCCGCCCACCCACACCTCGATTTTAAAGCCGAGTTGGAACGCTTTGCTCTAGAGGAATGAAGCCAAATCATGGACCGCTGATCTCTGATTTCTGATCTTAAATACCCTTTACAACCCAATCTTATCCTCAATCTTATCTTCAACCTCAACCCCAACCTCCCACACCTCTCACCTCTGCCACCTGTAACCTGTCATCTAATAACTATCATCTCCAAAAAATGTCAACTTACTCCATAGCCATACACGGGGGGGCAGGCACCCTTCTAAAATCCGAAATGACGCCCCAACTGGAGGCCGCTTATTTGCTGGCACTGAATGAGGCGCTGGATGCAGGCTACACGATACTGCAAAAGGGCGAATCAGCTGAAGCTGCCGTACTGGCCGCGGTGGTAAACCTGGAGAACAATATCCTGTTCAATGCCGGCAGGGGCTCGGTGTTTACCGCCCGTGGCGGCCACGAAATGGATGCCGCCATTATGTGCGGGCACAACCTGGCTGCAGGCGCTGTAGCCGGTGTGTATTATGTGCGCAACCCGGCGCTGCTGGCCGCCGAAGTAATGAACCACAGCGAGCATTTAATGCTGACAGGTGAGGGGGCGCTGGAATTTGCCCTTACACGCGGCCTGGCTATTGAAAGCCCGGGATACTTCTACGCCGGCTTTCGCCACGAACAATGGAAGGCCCTGCGCGATACGCAGCAGTATGCCCTGGACCATAATGTGCAGGTGGCCGAAACGTTGATGAAGGACAAGAAATTTGGCACCGTGGGTGCTGTAGCCTGCGATGTACACGGCAACCTTGCCGCGGCCACCAGCACCGGCGGCATGACCAACAAGCGGTACAACCGCATTGGCGACAGCCCCATTATTGGCGCTGGCACCTATGCCAACAACCGTACCTGTGCCGTAAGCTGTACAGGCCATGGCGAAATTTTTATGAAAGCTGTAGCGGCATATGATGTCAGTTGCCTCATTGAATATAAAGGGTATTCATTGCAACAAGCTGCTGATGAGGTAGTTATGAAAAAATTAGTATCCCTTAAAGGCGAGGGCGGCCTGGTAGCGGTAGACAACCAAGGCAACATAGCCATGCCCTTTAACAGTGCCGGCATGTACCGTGCCAGCGCCCATTCCTTCGGACACCGTATGGCAGCTATCTATCGCGTCTTTTGAGGTCTCCATGCCAATTTTTGACAGGTAATTTGCTTCAGGAAATCTACCCCCACTCACTTGGGAGAGGGGGGCAGGGGTGTAAGGCCCTAAAACGCCCTTACTATAAGCCTCACAGTTTCTGGCAGAAAGGGGTTCAGGAGCCTCGCTGCTTGTTACAGCCATCAATCGCGACTTTTGAGGTCGTATTTAGTAACAAGCCTTGCACAGGCTTCGGAGCCCTCGGCGGCATTGCAGCGAAAGCATAGCGCCAAAGCGTCATGGCGTTTTCGGCCCAATGTATCAAAGGCAACCCACCTGTAAGTTAACACTTACCCACCCAACAGTGGGCCGAAAACAACAGCCTGACGCAAATGCGCATGCGGTGCCGGCGCCAATTCAATTGAAAAAGGAAAACGAAATGTTTTTCGAATAAACACCATGTCTTTGCTTAGCTATAACGCCGGCATTCGCCTCAATGCCGCCTTGACTTTTTTGTTACTTTTTGTGTCTAAGACAAAAAGCAAAGAAATCATTTAGGAACAATAAGTTTGGCATGTATAAGTTTATTCCCCTCTCACTTGGAAAGACGCCGTGAGGTGAGGCCCCACGCCCTCTATTTGGCCCATACCGCTCAAACCACCATCTTTGCGCACCCCAAAAGGCAGGTAGTGCCATGATGCTGCCTCCATCATAATAGCATTCATACCATGACAGCACAAAGTGCCCATACTCCCGCCGGTCAAACCTGGACCGAAGTAATTGAACCTCGGCGCTCCATATGGAATCTTCGGCTCCTGGAGGTTTGGAACTATCGCGACCTGCTGATGATGTGGGTAAAGCGCGACTTTGCGGCCACTTATAAGCAAACCATACTTGGACCCCTATGGTTCTTTTTGCAACCCCTACTTACTACCATCATGTTCACCATTGTGTTTGGCAACTTTGCCGGCCTTAGTACCGACGGTTTGCCCCAGATTTTGTTCTACCTGTCGGGGGTAACAATCTGGAACTACTTTGCCGATGGCCTAACCAAAATTTCTACCGTGTTTAAAGACAACGCCAACCTGTTTGGTAAGGTCTATTTCCCACGCCTCATTATCCCGCTCAGCATTGTTATTTCGGGCCTCATCAGGTTTGGCATTCAGTTCCTCATGTTCATGGCTTTTCTGTTGTTCTTTGTAGCTAAAGGACATCCCGCCGTACACCCGGGTTTAATGATCCTTGTTACGCCCCTGTTGCTGGTGCTTATGGCTGGCTTTTCTTTAGGTTTTGGCATGATCATCAGCGCCCTCACCAGCAAATACCGCGACCTGGTGTTCCTGCTGGCATTTGGGGTGCAATTGTTTATGTATGCCACACCTGTAATTTATCCCCTCAGTTCGCTGGCTCCGCAATACAAGCCTTATGTAATGGCTAACCCCATAGCGCCTATAGTGGAAACATTCAGGTATGCCTACCTGGGTACAGGTTTCTTCAATTGGGGAAGCCTGGGCTACAGTTTTACTTGCATGGCGGTGGTGCTGGTTGCCGGTATGCTCATATTCAATAGGGTAGAGAAAACGTTTCTTGATACTGTGTAGCAAGGGAGTTTCTGACCGCTGCCCTTAGCTTTTTTCCGAGAAGGTTGATCAAAATGGCACCAATGCCAACTGCCAACTGCCAACCTCCAACTGTTATTCCCTACTCCATGAGTATTCTTTCCATAAAAGTTGAAAATCTTTCCAAGCTATACCAACTTGGTCAGGTAGGAACAGGCACGCTGAGCAAAGACCTGCAGCGATGGTGGGCCGCCACCCGTGGCAAAGAAGATCCATTTGCCAAATTAGGCCAGGAAAACAGACGCGACATAAAGCAGGAATCGGATTTTGTGTGGGCGCTTCAGCAAATAGACTTTGAGGTTCAGCAGGGTGAAGTGCTTGGCATTATAGGCCGTAATGGAGCGGGCAAAAGCACCCTGCTTAAGATTCTCTCCAAAATAACGGCGCCAACCACGGGCAAGGTGTTCATAAACGGACGTATAGCCAGCCTGCTGGAAGTGGGTACTGGCTTTCACCCCGAAATGACAGGCCGTGAAAACATCTTTCTCAACGGAGCCCTGCTTGGCATGAGTAAAGCTGATATTTTGGCCAGGTTTGATGAAATAGTGGATTTTGCCGGCGTGGCTGCGTACATCGACACGCCCGTTAAACGATACAGCAGCGGCATGTATGTAAGGCTGGCCTTTGCTGTAGCTGCCTATCTTCACAGCGAGATACTGGTGGTGGACGAGGTACTGGCCGTGGGCGATTCTATTTTTCAGAAAAAATGCATCGACAGGATGTTGAGTATTGTAAACCAGGGCAGAACCGTGCTGTTTGTATCCCACAATCTGAGTAGCATACGGGCCTTGTGCCGCCGGGGTATCCTGCTCGAAAATGGAAAGATGGTGATGGATAATGAAATAAGCAAGGTACTGGATTACTATGCCAGCCAGAATATATTTTTTGATACCGAAATAGACTTGCTGCCTGTGGTTCGTGAGCGTTTTTTCGGTTCCATCCGGTTTGCACGCATCCGGTTTGCACACAACCCGTTTCAGTTTGGGCAGGATATTGCATTTGAGGTGGATCTGGTTAAGGATAATGATTGCCATCAATACGACGATGTGGACCTGGGCTTCGCCATAAACGACCTCAATGGCAACCGGCTGCTGCATGTGAGCAACAGGTTCATCCATAAACCCATCTCGTTTAGCCACCCGCGCAAAACGGTGCGGGTAAAGCTGCAAAACAACCTGAAGGGGGGTGTGTATGCACTAGAGCTATTTCTTCGGGTAAACGATGTGATTCACGACTGGCTGAAAGAACACATTTACCTGGAGATACTGGAAGGAAACCCATATGGGTATGGGCAAAGCGACCTCATTTACGGCCAGTTTATAGGATCATTTGAAATGGAGGAAACCGGGCATGAGGGTTAAGGAATTTGTGCTGAAGAAAATGACAAGCCGCAGCCTCCTCTTCAGGGTGGTGGATAATATATTCTCTTTTTCTGATGTGCGTTTTGCAGACTATGTACGCCGGCGTACTGCCGAAAAGGGTTACGGCCCCGCCTACAGGGAATTGATCAGGCAGTTTGGCCTTGACCAATACGGAAGCGATGAACAAACAGGAGAACGCTTTGTGGTGGACACCATACTTCCCTGGCTGTTTGGTGGCAGCCACAAAGATATCACTTGCTTTGACGTGGGGGCCAACGTGGGTCATTTTGCCGCAATACTGCGCAGGTGTTTTCCTGCAGCAAATATTCACTGCTTTGAACCCAATGGACAGGTTTTTACAAAACTGGCCAAAGCTGCCTCCCAACTCAACCTGCAGGCACACCATACCGGGCTTGGAGATTCAACAGGCGAACGGATGCTGTACACCTACGCAGGCGAGGGAAATTCCGAACACAGCTCTTTGTACAAGGATGTGCTGGGTATAATCCAGAAAAATGAACAGGTAGTAGGCACCAATTGTACCATCGATACCCTTGACAATATGTGTGAACGACTTGGTATAGGGCATATCCATTTTTTGAAGACCGATACCGAGGGCCACGAACTTCAAGTATTGATGGGCGCCCGCAACACGCTGAGCCAAAACCGTATCAGCGCTATTCAATTCGAGTTTAACGAAATGAATGTGATATCACGGGTGTTTATGAAAGATTTCTACGACCTGCTTCCGGAATTTGATTTTTACAGGGTACGCAAGGGCAACCTGATACCCTTGGGGCCGTATTCGCCATATCACGAAGTTTTTCTGTATCAAAATATCCTGGCAGTGCATCAAAGTCTTCAAGCCGATGTTAACAGGTTCACCAAACCTCCCGTACAATCATGAGCCAGGAAATGCAGATGGGGGAAGCGGGCATTACGGTGGTAGTATGTTCGTATAACGGTGCCGCCCGCCTGGGCAAAACGCTCGACTGCCTGCTGGCGCAGCGGCTGGTAAGCCCCGTTCCGGTTGAAATATTGCTGGTCGATAATCGCTCCACCGATGGTACAGCCCAATTTGTACACGATTTTTTTGCAAATCATGAAACGCCCTTCAAACTCAGGATCTTAAAAGAACTCAAGCCTGGTAAGGCATTTGCAATCGAAACCGGCTACGATGCTGCATCGCATCCCATTTTAATTACCTGCGACGATGACAACTGGCTTGCACCCGATTATTTTGATACGGCCCTCAACCTGATGCAAACCTTGCCTGATGTGGGCATATTGGGCTCCCGTTCGCAAGCCGTGTTCGAAAGCGGGGAGCCCCACTGGTTTAGCAAAGTAGCAGCGGCCAATGCAGTAGGCGGGCAGGCAGAAAAACGCGGTTATCTTACACAAAAAGCCGCCATGCTGTGGGGGGCCGGTATGGTGCTGCGCAAGCAAGTATGGAAACGCCTGCGAGCCTGTGGGTTTTCGTTTGTTACCGGCAGGCATGTATCCAAGGCGGTAGGAGAAGATTCTGAGTTGTCGTTGGCTGCCGCCGCTTTAGGCTACAAGTTGTTTTATGCACCTGAACTACTGTTGCAACACCACATGCACTCCGGGAGGCTTACCTGGCAAAATATGTTGCGGCTAAGCAAAGGTTTTGGACAAACTCATGCCTATCTCAGGTACTACACGGTGGCCATGGAGCCGGATACGGATCCTGCATGGCTGCTGCCCGAAAATTACCGGAAATGGATGCTGCGGCTCAAGTGGCGAAAAGTGCGCGACAGCATCATCAAATCGCGTGGGGCAGTGCTGATGAACATCCGGCACGATGCCGGCAATATGCTCAAATACGGCTTTGTGCAGCAATTGGCCTGTATTGCAGAATTGCGCAACCAAAAGCGGTTTAATGAAGGTATAGCTGCTATCAGGAAAATGCTTGAGGCGGCAAAGGCATGATGGATTGGCAACTTCCGCAACTCCATAGCTGCATTCCCGTGCGCCGGGTCCCGCTGTCACAAGTTTGCAACTTGGGTATACTATGTTCTTCCGCAACTGCGTCGCGACTCTTAGCCTATTCTAAAGCCGCAATCAGATTGCAGACCCGTTAGAACATAATGCTGCCGAAATGCAACCATCAGCCAATCGGCGCCAGCACTCACTCTTATAATTTGGCAACGATACTCTGGCCGAAAATTCATTTGCCAAGTTGCAGCTTATAGTGCATAAATAAATTACCGGCGAGTGCCTGTAATGAAGAGCGTTATTTATTTGGCGCTCCCATCCGGCCTGTTCTGCCGATATTTGCCCCCGCTAAAGCCGGCCTGTGCTCAACAGGCATCGCATTAAGCAAGCATCCATGAGCGCCTTATCCATCCAAGTAGAAAATTTATCCAAGCTTTATCAACTGGGTCAAATAGGCACCGGCACCCTTAGCAAAGATTTACAGCGGTGGTGGGCCCACAGCCGGGGTAAAGAAGATCCTTTTGCTAAAATAGGCCAGGTAAACGACCGCGCCGTCAAGGCTTCCAGCGATTTTGTGTGGGCTCTGCGCGACATCGCTTTTAATGTAAAGCAGGGCGAAGTACTGGGTATTATTGGTCGCAACGGAGCCGGTAAAAGCACCCTGCTCAAGGTGCTGAGCAAGATAACTAGCCCTACTACCGGCAAGGTGCATTTAAACGGCCGCATTGCCAGCCTGCTGGAGGTGGGTACAGGCTTCCACCCCGAAATGACCGGCCGCGAAAACATCTACATGAATGGCGCCATCCTGGGAATGCGCAAGTGGGAGATTATCAAGAAATTTGACGCTATTGTGGATTTTGCAGGTGTGCAGGCATACATTGATACGCCGGTAAAACGCTACAGCAGCGGCATGTATGTGCGGCTGGCCTTTGCCGTGGCTGCCTTTTTAGAGCCCGAAATACTGATTGTGGACGAAGTGCTGGCCGTAGGCGATGCCGAGTTTCAGAAAAAATGCCTGGGCCGTATGAAAGACGTAAGCGTAAATGACGGCCGCACCGTGCTGTTCGTAAGCCACAATATGACCTCCATCCAAAACCTGTGCGAAACAGCCTTGTGGCTCGATAAGGGCATGGTGAACCGTACGGGGCCTGTTAATGATATCATCCGGGCCTACCTCGACAGTGGCAGCACCGATACCGAGTGGGAAGGTGTGGACGGCGATGCCGAAATAGCCATTCTGCGCACCTATATCCGTGGCACCCAAAGCAACAGTGAGGTGTTTGCCAACAACGAAGAACTGGAAATTGGCATTGATATTGAATGCCGGGCACAATATCAAAGTCTTGTAATTGGTTTCAACGTACTCAGTATGTACGATGCTCCAATACTGCGGGCCAATTACAACGATTTCAACGACATCAATGGGCTGCATCGCGGCCGCCACCTACTCCGCTTCAGGGTGCCACCTTATTTTTTGGCCACCGGCGCCTACAAGCTCATTTTTGACGTGGCAATACCTCATCTAAAAAAACTGAGCAGCGAGCAAATCAACCTCAGTTTCGAAATACGCGCCGCCAACGAAACCGGCAACAGGTATATGACCGAAAACTATCCCACCTACAATTCGGTGGTAAGGCCAAACCTGTTTAAGGGAATAGAAGCAGTAGGCAGTTTGCAGTAAGGCAGTTTGCAGTGCGCTCCGTTCATGGTCATCAGTTGCTTAGGTTTGGTGTGATTCAGGTTGGTTGGTTTATTAGGTCCTGGCAGGATAATCGGACAGGCCCAAATACTACAGCTTCTCTAAAAACTAATTTTTTTATCTCAACGACGCCAATACGCCAATGCACACAAATTTTTTTTGAGCAGACTAATGGCACAAAGGGAATGCTCCGCCCGTCTGCAACCTCGCGTTAGCTGATTTGCCTTCGTAGCCGCATCTTTGCCGGTCAATACCGCCGATAACTGTAATGAACGACCTCGAGAAATACTTTCATGATAACATTGGGCCCCTCATCTGGAAGTGGCAGCATTACTTTGACATTTACGACCGCTATTTTGCTCCCTACCGGGGCAAAGAAGTGGTCATCCTCGAAATAGGTGTGTTCCAGGGCGGCTCGCTCAGCATGTGGCAGTCCTATTTTGGCCCCCAGGCAAAAATTTACGGTATCGACATTAACCCCGACTGCAGGCAATTTGAAAGCGAAAAGGTCACCATCTTTATCGGCAACCAGAGCGACAAAAGCTTCCTGCAATCGGTAAAGAAGCAGATGCCCCCCATCGATATCCTGATTGACGACGGCAGCCATGTGGTAAACCACCAGATAGCCACCTTTTTGGAACTGTACGACCACATAGCGCCCAATGGCATTTACCTGTGCGAAGACCTGCACACCTCTTACTGGCATGCTTTTCAGGGGGGCTACCGCAAGCCGGGTACCTTCATCGAATTTGCCAAGCAATTGGTTGACAGCCTGCATGCCTGGTACAGCAAGGAAGAAGCATTCAAGCCCGACCGGTATACCACTTCCATGTATTCACTGCATTTTTACGACAGCATCCTTGTACTGATTAAACGCCCTATGCAGTCGCCCAAAAGCCTCCGCTCAGGCAATAAAACCATCGCCGCCGATTTTCCGGAAGACTACAACGCTGTAGTACCCGATGTAAAAAAGGTGCCCTGGTGGCGGTACTGGGGTTTTGAGCTGATGAAAATGCTCGGTAGAAGGTAAATAGATGACAGGGGACAATTGACAGAGTGAAGATGATAACCCCACAACCGACAACCCTCAGCCGACAACAGACAACAGACAACAGACAACCGACAACAGACAACAGACAACCGACAACAGACAACCCATAACCCACAAACCGACAAACCACAACCGACAAACTGACAAACCCACAACCCACAACAGACCAACCGCCCATGACTGCCAAACTCATCACATACTACCTGCCGCAATATCACCCCATTCCGGAAAACGATGCCTGGTGGGGCAAGGGGTTTACCGAATGGACCAATGTGGCAAAAGCCCGGCCGCTTTTTAAAGGACACGACCAGCCCCGCCTGCCGGCCGACCTGGGATTTTACGACCTGCGCGTGCCCGAGGTACGCGAGCAGCAGGCAGAACTGGCCAGGCAATATGGTATTCACGGATTTTGCTACTACCACTATTGGTTTGGTAATGGTAAGCAGTTGCTGCAGCGCCCCATAAACGAAGTGCTGGCCAGTGGCAAACCCGACTTCCCGTTTATGTTGTGTTGGGCCAACGAAACCTGGAAAGGGGTGTGGTTTGGTAAAAGAGGCGCTACCCTTATTGAGCAAACCTACCCTGGCCAGGAAGACTATATTCATCATTTTGACTACCTGATGCAGGCCTTCACCGACCCCCGCTACATCACCATCGATGGAAAGCCGGTATTCCACCTGTACAATCCCAAAGATGTTTCCGACCTCAAGCTCTTTGTTGATACTTTCCGCGAGGAGGCCCATCGTCGCGGGCTGACCGGCCTTTACCTGCTGGCAAGCCGGGTGCCCGAAAACTGGGACCCCACGGCCCATGGCTTTGATGGGGTAGTGGGCTCCGAGTTCCTGCGCTTCCGGTTTAAATATGCCAAACGCGAAGAATACCGCTTTCCACGGCTACGAGATGCCATCAAGCGCTACACTTCCAAAAATTGGTGGATAAACGACTCGTACAAAATTGAACAGCGCGCCCGGCCCTTTATAATTGAGTATGCCACGGCTATGCATCATTTCATCAGTACACTGCAGTTTCCTTTCGATTACTTCCCCTGCGCCATTCCCGACTGGGACAACAGCCCCCGCTCGGGCATGCAAAGCCTGGTGCTGCAGCACAGCACACCGGCCCTGTGGGAACAGCACCTGCGCGAGGCCGTTCAAAAAGCGCAAAACCTGCCGCCCGACCGGCGCATCGTATTTGTAAAAAGCTGGAACGAATGGGCCGAAACAAACGTGCTGGAGCCCTGCCAAAAATGGGGAAGGCAATATTTGGAAGTGGTGCAGAAGGTAGTGGAAGCGTGAATTTGACGTTCTGCCAACCTCGATGCTTTGGGTAAAACAGGCACAGCGTCCCCAAAGTTGCATTCCCCTTCGCCAGGGCGCGCTGTCCCAGGTTTGCAACTTGGGAATGTTATGTTCTTGCGCGACTATGTCGCGGCCAATCTCATCTATGCAGCTGCAACCAGGTCGCAGACCCGTAAGAACATAATGGTGCCGAGATGCAATCGTCGGCACAGCGACACCAAAATTGCATCCCGTTCGCTCTTCCAAAGTTGCATTTCATTCGCCAGGGCCTGCTGTCCGCGCTGTCCCAAGTTTCCAACTTGGGAATACTATGTTCTCCCGCGACTGTGTCGCGATTCTACGCCTACTTTGGAGCCGCAACCGGGTCGCAGACCCGTGAGAACATAACAGTGACGACATGCAATCGTCGGCACAGCGACACCAAAGTTTCATTCCGTTTTGTCAGGGCCCGCTGTCCCAGCATGAGCGTAGTCGAACGCTGCAACTTGGGAATATGGAGCTTGCCCAGAAGGAACCGAAGGGTTCTTACGCGACTGTGTCGCCATAACCATACTTATATATTCAGACCACTACCTGGGTGCCTATAGCATAATCCTTAATGGAAGAAGCCCTGTGCCACCGCAATAATCGATTGCAGCACTGTACCAATAATGCTCGGGCTGTGCCACAATTCCAGCTCGTACCGGGTTCTAATGGATATAGTTGATTTTGATGTTCGTCATATCAGAAGTATAGAGGGCCTCCGGGTGGTTGTCGTTCGTCCAAATCTGGAAATCCTGTTTTTTGGCATGCCTGCTGCCATAGTATTCAAATTGGTGCAGCATCCAATGCCTGCGGCTTTCCGTGTTGCCTTCGATAACTTCAAACATGCGTTTGCTGGTAAACTTCTTAAAATCGCGCAAAACAGCACTTAGCGATTCCGCACCGGTTGACGTTGCTACCAGGTGCAAATGATTGCTCATAAGAACCCAGGCGCCGATTTCAAGACCCTTGTGCTGTTGGCAGTAGCGAAGGCTATCCACAATCAAATCTTTGTATTCCTTCCTTGTGAATAAATCGATCCAGCCACAAACAGAAATAGTAAGAAAGTGTGGCGCCTGCTGATCGCGGATGATGTAGCCGCTTTTAAAAGTTGAAGAATTTGACATGTGTAAAAGCTTTGGGATTTTTCAATTTTCTTCGAAAAATAAAAAAGAATGACATAATCTCATTACCTGATTTTGCTAAATTTTCAGTTTCAGAATCTCGCCGGGTCGCAGACCCGTAAGAACATAATGGTGCCGAGATGCAATCGTCGGCACAGCTTCACCAAAGTGATATTCCGTTCCGCCAGGGCGCGCTGTCCCAAGTTTCCAACTTGTGAATGTTATGTTCTTGCGCGACTGCGTCGCGGCTTTGTGCCAAATATGAAGGCGCAACCGGGTCGCAGACCCGTTAGAAGATAATCGTGCCGAAATGCAATCGGCCGCACAGCGGCACCAAAGTTGTATTCCTTTTACCCAAACAGATCATTTTCTGCCATTCACAAAAAAATAATGCAACCATTTCTTGGAGAATTCACTCTCAATCCGAGTAAATTTGTTACTCATTCTTAGCTCAATCACCTGCTTTTGAAAAAGTACGCCTGTGACTGAGGGCGCCGAAGGCGTGGGGGAATTTCTGTTTTCTGATCTCAACTTCAACCTCAACCTAACCCCTCACCTCTCACTTCTCACCTCTGCCCATGCTCGATTCGCTCATCACATCCAAAACCCGCATGAAGCTGCTGCTCAAGTTTTTCAGCAACAGCCAAACACGGGCATACCTCCGCGGACTGGCACACGAGCTGGGCGAGAGCACCAATGCCGTACGCGTAGAACTCAACCGCCTCAGCGAAGTCGGCCTGCTGGAGCACGAGCAGGATGGCAACACCGTACTCTATAAAGCCAACACCCGCAACCCCTTCTTCCGCGAACTGCACCGCCTGGTGATGAAATACATGGGCGTGGACGATGTGGTGGAAAACGTGGTAAAACAGGCAGGCGACATCGAACTCGCCTTCATCAACGGCGACTACGCCCGCGGCCTCGATACCGGCATCATCGACCTGGTGCTTGTGGGCAAATACTTCGACATGGATTACCTGGGCATGCTACACCGCCGAGGACAGGAAATCTCCGGCCGTAAAATACGTCTCCTCACCCTCAACCCGCAAGAGTTCACCACCCTGCTGCCCACCCTCGACATCAACAGCGCCCTGGTGCTCTGGGCTACAGAAAAAAGTGGCTACACAGCAGCGCAAGCGTATCGGTAGTGCATTTGACAGATACTACAGACAACCGTTGACT